>Ga0209434_1000995_pt1 | contig 12992 bp, 13 predicted proteins | sample ETNvirnome_2_300_FD_184068 | JGI IMG/M metagenome (GOLD analysis project Ga0209434, IMG submission 184068) | Marine viral communities from the Pacific Ocean - ETNP_2_300 (SPAdes) (version 2) | ecosystem: Environmental > Aquatic > Marine > Oceanic | place: Pacific Ocean | collected 2013-06-22
AAACTGTTTTTGGGTCATATCTTTTGGGGGCAAAGATAGGGCAGGGGTTTTACCAAAACCTTAATGGAAATTTTAATCCCATCACCATTGATATGTGGTTGATGAGGACGTTTGGAAGACTGACGGGGAGGCTTGTAGGCAACCCAGGTGCATTTCCAAAGCAACAAGAGAGATTGTTCAAAGCACTAATTGAAAGGGGGGACCGAGAGCTTATTGGTCGGATGCGGGAAGCTGTTGATACCAAGGACACTGACGCGATTATAGAATTGGCTGGTGAGTTATATCTTGAGAACGAAAGAATTTTCAGAACCCCAGAGGTGCAGAAAGAATACAAGAAAAATCCAAAGAAGTGGTCAAAAGAAAAAAAGCCAGAATGGGCTAAGGCGGCTCAAGCCTTATACGATGGACAGATTAAACCAAAAGACAGCCCCTTCGGGTCAGGATACCGAAAATCTGTCAGGCGTATAATGAATAAAACCAAGGAGAAACTAAGCAGGGACGGGATTGAAGTAACAAATGCCGACCTTCAGGCCATCCTGTGGTATCCCGAGAAAAATCTATACGCAAAACTGGGCGCTCAGGTAAAAGACCTGAATACCGATTATTCACAAGCATTTGATTTATTGTTGGAAGGAAGAGAGGTTCTAAATGAAGCCGAAGCCAATCAACGCGCCTTGGAGCGAGGGACCGCCAGACAAGGTATCGACGCAGACGCCAGAGGAACTGGCAGAGATCGCGGTGAGGTTGATGAAAAAGAGACCCCGCCCAAATACTCCATCGCCCGTCCAGCCGCGAAAACCCCGATAAATGAATCAGCCCTCATAAATATTATCAAACAAAATCCAGAAGGATTTACCGTGCGCGTGGATGGAAGCGCACCTCTCAAAGCGGGTTTCGTTGTTGCCCCGATTAAAGCGGCAGAAATCCGAATAGAAGAAAACTTCTTGGACGATGAAACGATTCGAGAGTTTGCGAAAACTTTGTTAGCGGTTACTGACTCAACAGAACAAGAGGTTTACGCTGGCGGCTGGTTGCACGAAGGCACATATTATCTTGATGCCGTGCATATATATGATACACTTGATACTGCATTATATGTGGCGGATAGTGGCAAACAAAAGGCCATATGGGATTTAGGAGAGCTAAATGAAGTCACAACAAGTGAAGAAATCGAAAGGCTCAAACAATCTGGAGCTTACAGCGATAAGGCCAGGAATGACGTTAGAAGAAGTGGAGAGGAATCTTCGCAACGCTTTAACGAAATCAGGCATTCAGGTCGGTGGGCGACGATCCGCGAAGAAGCCGTCGCAACAGGCAGAGTCGCGGGACTTGATAGAGCAGTTGATGACAGAGGACGGCCTTACGGAAGAACAGGCCGTGAGGATGATCTCAGACGGATTTATGTAGGCGCAGACGAGCTTACTGGAGACGGCAAAAAAACCACTGAATTTTTTGCTAAAGTTACCCAAGGAATTAAAGGCCGCCCCACCACTGGACAGGCATACAAGCCTGTCATCACCCTATCGGACGAGTTGGGGTTTGATGCCGAGTATAAGTCTCGTCTCGGTAATTTCGATTTACACATAGCAACCAGTATCCCTGGCTTCAGAGAAGCACAAGCTGCCATTGGTGAGGCGCTGGTAAAAAGCTACGGCGATGGTGCCGATATGCTTGATATCGGAGCCTCAGAAGGCGCACTGAACAAGACTGTTTCCTCTCGTTCAGACGGAAACATCCGCACACTGGGTGTTGACCCCAACACAGCAATGGCAGAAACCTTCCGTTCTGGTGATCCTGTTGAAGGTGCGGGATATGAAATCGCTGCCTTTGGCGCGGCAGAGCAAGAAGGCCAAATTGCGTGGCAGGAAAAAGATGGAACAACAATCAGGTATTACCGACCTGATAGAAAGTTTGATGCTGTCCACGAGGCAATGGTGTTTCAGTTCATTTCAAGGGATCGTGAGCCGCAAATCAGGCGCATGAAAGAAATGGCGAAGCCCGATGGGTTGGTTATTATTGAAGAGAAAGTCTTTGATGACGCAAAAGATACGCGCAACCAGTGGAATAAAAATGAATCCAAGAAAGATAAATTCAAGGAGCAATACTTTACAAAGGCCGACATAACAAAGAAGCGTGAAGAAACATTGGTGGGAATGCACGAAAATATGATTTCTACCGCTGAGACTGAAAACATTCTTGCTAGTAATTTTAGGGCGGTGGCGCAGTTTTGGGACAGTGGAAACTTCAAGGGATATGTTGCATCCGATAGCGCCGATGCTCTTAATAGGTTTCTTTCAAATCTCCAACCACTGGAAAGCGATTTTGCCACTGTTAAGACCCCTCGCCGCGTAACGCGAACAACCCCTCAGTATTCAATTAAGAGGCGCGAGGTAGAGTCTAAGGAGGTTCAGCGGCAACATTTTACCAGAACTGCCGAGTGGTTTGATAAATTGGCTAAACAGCTTGGGATGTCCGAGCTTCCAGCCGAAGCATTTGATATTGTCCGCGCGATTCCCCCGAAGACCAAGAGTGGGGGTTCTTTAATTTGGAATGGGAAAGCATGGCCCGTTCTTATTCAAAAGGGTGTGGATAGGTGGTATGAATTTGGTCAGACATACAAAGGGTTTGGTGTGGCACATGCCAAACATCACCGTGATGAAATAATTCAGTTTACACCAGCCACTACCATTAGCGGTTTTACTGAAATGGTTCTGGCTGCATATTGGCCGCATAGAAATGAGCCGAATGGAACAGGTGGTTTTGATCTTAGTAGAGATAGGAAAAGTGGTCTTGTTAAATTGGTGTGGAAAAATCCCGAATGGAAATACCCATCAACAATAGTGTTCAGAGAAGTACCATTTAATTTATTCTCAAGGGTAATTGAGAGAAGACCCGAACTTAGAGGTCTGGGATACCTAACCCTTGTAACAGCATTTCCGAACACTCCAAACAAGGATGATGTAACACGCCCCATCAGCAGTCCAGTCATTAATCCTGATGCCAGCGTCGAAGCTACTCAAGCTGCGAATGAATCAATTGCTGGAGATAATCCAAATCCAAAACGAGAGACATTAAGACTTAGAAAAAAACACAGTCTAAAGCGTAGGTACGCGCAACTGCCACCTGAAGAGAAAGCCCTTCATAAAAAAGTTATAGGTGGGTCACCCCCCGACCAAACCCTTGGAGAAAAAGTTCTGGGGATAGGAGGGCTTGATAAATACAACCCCAATAATCCGTGGGGGCGGGGTACATATTTCCGTCATCGGCTTGTTGATAAATGGGCAAGTGTTTTCAAGACCGAGAAACTTGTGCAGAAAAAACGCAAACAAGAGGGGCTGGATCACGACATTGCAACTGACTCGGCGGCTTCTGCTGCGTTTGCTCTCTTGGATAGAGCATCTGGGGTAATATCTGCCATATTAACAGTTGGCCCGCCAATATATGATCGTGGACGCATCTATGCCATCAATTCAAATAGCTTAAAGGTTTCTGCGGCGGCAGGGAAACATCGGGATGCAGTTAGGGCTGATTACCAGAGGGCTATGGATCGCCTCATAGAGGAAAGCGCTTATCAGGAAATTGTGGTTGATCCTGTTACAGGAGAACAAACAACCAAACAAATACGCTGGGAAAGTGCGGATGAGGTGGATGGGCTTCTCAATATTCTGAAGCCTCTGGAAAGTAAGGGGCTATTAGAATCGTTTCTCCTCTATTCCATCGGCAAACGCGCCCAGAGGTTTAACGCTGAGGGGCGTGAAAAAACCCTGACAGATGCAGATATTGAGGCAGCATTAGCAATTGGAGAAAAAGACCCTGCCATCAAACAAGCGCACAGGAAATACCAGCTTTGGAATAATTCTGTTGTAAATATGATGGTGGACGCAGGTGTCATTTCCCAAGACATGGCGACACTCTGGAAACAAAATGCAGACTATCTCCCCTTTTACAGGGAGCTTTATGAGGATGCGGGCGTTGCCTATCGGCTGGTATCAGGCGAAGGAACCCCCACTAAAGATGTGCTTTACAAGACGCTGGATGACAACAGAAACAATAAAATGTTCCAGAGCTTTTGGCAGACAAAACAACCCCGCGAACTCAAGGGGGGTAAGCCAGTCTATTGGGTCATGGTCAACGATGTTGCTGACAGTGGGAGGTACACTTCGCGTGATAGCAAACAATTACAGGATAGATTGCAAGCGCTAAAAGAACTGAACCCTCGTGCCAATGTAAGAATTGCGGTTGATAACCAGAGGATTGCTGACCCTCTTAATAACATCTTACAAAATGCCAGCGCTGCTGTAACAGCCTCCATGCAAAACATTGCTGTGAGCCGTGCAATTAGAGACATGCTTTATCTCAACCTTGCCGCTTCTATCCCAGAGGACAACAGGGAGCCTCATCCCAACAGGCTCGGTGTCCGAATTAAGGGTGAAACAAAATGGTTTGAGGTGCAAGACAGCATGTTGGTGAATGCCCTTCAGGCAACAGGCGATGTCAATATGCCGTTTCTTGGTCTTCAGGCCACACCAGCCCGTTTCTTGCGCGAGATGGTGACCAAAGACCCGTCCTTCATGGCAGCCAATATGTTGAGGGACACGCTCTCATCGTGGGTTACATCAGGTATAAATGTAACTCCTGTCGTTGGTACTTTAAGGGGATACGGCGATGCTCTGATGGGAACATCTTCTGCAAAAGCCCTCATTGCGAGCGGAGTTGTCGGCGGGTACGACTTTAAGGGCGACTCCAAAAATGTGATGAAAGCCTTCCGCAAGCACATGAAGCTGAAAAGCCCAGTGCGCCACCCGTTTATTTCCATGTGGAACGCGCTGGACAGTATTAGTGGTGCGTCTGACTCCTCCACAAGAATAGCTGTTTATAATAGGGTACTCAAGGAAACGGGGGATGAGACAAGGGCCATTGTTGAAGCGCTGGAGGTAATTAACTTTTCGCGCAAGGGCGCAAGCAAAGCTATGCGCTATCTGACCGCCGTTGTGCCGTTCTTAAATGCTCGCATCCAAGGTCTTGATGTCCTCTACCGTGGTGCAAAGGGCGATATTGGTTCTGTTGACAAAGCAAAACGAAGAAAGAGATTTTACTTCAGGGCGCTGATGATCGTTTCCTTGACCGCTGCTTACCACATGGCGCAGAACGCAGGAGACGAAGAAGATAATCCCTGGTATCACAATGCCCCCGAGCATGTGAAAGACAACTTTTGGATTATTCCTCCCACATGGTTTGGCGGTACGCGAGACAGCTTGGCCTTCCGTATACCAATTCCGTTTGAAGTTGGTGTCCTTTTTAAGGTTATCCCCGAAAGGATTATGCAACTTATTGAAGGCTCAACAGACGGGCGCGAGCTTGGTGAGGCATCGCTGCGTCATCTCACCACCACATTTAACGTATCCTTCCCGCAGTGGTTCCAACCTGCTTTCGAGGGAATGATAAATTACAGCTTCTACTCAGGGCGTCCAATTGTCTCTTACTGGCAGGGGCGAAATGAAGGTTGGATGGCAAATCCCGAGACTGCATCTCCTGTTGCAATTGCCCTATCTGAAGCGCTTGATGAGGACTTAGCAGTGCGGGTTAGCGCACAAAAAATTGACCATGTTATACGGGGATATATCGGAACTCTTGGAAGTTATGCGCTCTCGATGGCGGATTCTGTCACCCGAAATGCAATAGACCTTCCAGAACGTGCAGCAAAGTCTGTACATGAAGAAGATGTTATCCGCAGATTTTTGCAGGAACCCGAAGGCAGGGGGCCACTTCATACTTTCTATGACTTAAAGACTGAGTTAGATATTTTTACTCAAACAATGAACTCCCTCACAGAGGGCGGAGATTTAAATAGGGCAGACAAGTATCAACTGTCACGCCTGAACCTAGAGATGCATCGACCAGTAATAGAAGCGTTACGCGAAGAGATAATGGCCTTGAGAGCTTTCCGCAAACAACTGGTCAATGACAGGTCTCTCACCCCAGAAGAAAGACGGGATAGTGTTGAGGGGGTTGACCGACAAATCAACGAACTTCTCCATTCACATAACATTAAAAAACTGAGAACAGAAGCATTGACCAGACAATGAATATCCCCCAGCTAAAAAAACAGATAATTGCCCACGAAGGCATGAAACTTGAACTTTACAAATGCACAGCAGGTTATTGGACGATTGGCGTGGGGAGAAATTTATCGAGCAGGGGCATATCAGTAGATACTGCTGTTGATATGCTGGATGAAGATATCGACATATGCGTCTCCGAACTCGACAAAGTCCTCCCGTGGTGGCGCAAAGGGAACGATGCAAGACAACACGCCATCATAGATTTGCACTTCAATCTTGGTATTAACACATTGTTATCATTCAAGAAAACGATGGATTTGTGGGAAAGAGCCACCGATGGTAAGGTGGAATGGTCGCAGGTGGCAAAAGAGCTTTTGAATTCCCAATACGCAAAGCAGTTGCCCAATCGCAGCAAAACGATTGCGGCAATGATTGAAACAGGAGAGCTTCCATAGGAGGCCGAGGAGAAGAAATGGATATCGCAAAGTGGGTAATGAACCGAATGTCTGAGCCAAGCACATGGGCCGCGATGGCGGTGGCATGTATTGGCGTGGCAATACTTGTAGACAATTTTTGGGTAGCGGTTGGTGGAATCGCAGTCTCTGCCATCGCAATGGTCCTTCGCGAAAAGGGCGTCATTTAATGCTTGCTGGCCTCATCCCCATCGCCATGACTTTGGCTTCCGAATTTCTACCTGATCTTGTGGGCAGCTTAGTCGGAAGAAATGCCGAAAAGGTAGCGGAAAGGGTCGTGAGTGTTGCCTCTTCAATAACGGGAACAAACATATCCTCTGAAGCGGAGGGGATTGAGGCCATCAAGAAATTCCGTGCAAATCCCGATTTGCAGCTTGAACTACAGATGCAACTCAGCCATGAAAGGCTGGAGTCTGCGAGAATACACGCTCAGGACAGGATGTCAGCAAGGGATATGGCTGGGAGGTCATCCTTGCACGCATGGGCGGTATGTGCGATGTCAATCCTTGTTGTGATTGGGTTCAGCATAATGCTGTGGCTCATCCTAGCCGATCCAATCCCTGACGGAAATTCTGAAATCATCTACATATTGTTGGGTACGCTTGCGGCTGCATTCACGCAGGTATGCAATTTTTGGCTGGGGTCGAGCCGTTCAAGCCAAGAGAAAACCGATCAAATTACTAAGCTAAAGAAGTAATATTGATTGGCTAATGCTTATTATTGAAAAAGTGTTAGGCCCAAGATTTCGCAGGGGCAATAAGTTGGGCGCTAAAAAATTCTATGATCCTGAAATCCTCCCCATAGCGAAGGATTTCAAAGACAGCTTCAAACTTATTCGCATGGAGTATGATCAGATTATCAAGAGATATGATGATTTTGCTCCATTTCAGACAATAAGCCCACACCAGACTTACATCTCCAATGATGATAAGTGGCGATTATTTTTTTTAAAGGGTGCAGGCATCTGGTTCCGAAGAAATTGCGGGCAAATGCCAAACACTACAAAAATCCTCAAGAAACACTCATACATTATAAGCGCCTATATCAGCGTTCTTGGCCCTCATAAAAAATTAAACCCCCACAGCGGGCCTTACTCAGGGGTCTTGAGGTTGCACTTGGCGCTTGACGTACCCGAACCGCATTTGTGCTACATAAATGTTGGCGGTCAGACGGGGTGTTGGCAAGAGGGGGAGCTTCTTTTCTTTGACGACACATATAATCATTTTGCCGTTAATGATTCAGACCACAAACGAGCAGTCCTTTTTATGGACGTACTAAAACCACTCCCGTTTCATCTCCGTATTATCAATCGACTTATCATCAAGGTGTCCAGAATTTTTCCCTATGTTTGGATACCATTGCTTCGCCACAGAAAATGGGAAAGGGATTTTTATGCAAAAAACAGAAGAGGGGAAAAAACTTAGTATTCTAGGCCATGCCGAGGGGGATGTAACGGAATGCCCTTGGTGCGGTAAAATTACGCGCTTAATTGAAATACACGCGCACCTTGGTTGCCCAGTTTGCAAACGCCCAATTTATGATTGCTGTGATGGCGAGACAGCAGAAAATAATCCACAATAACACTCCAATAGTGCTGAAGATCAGGGCAATCAGGCCGCTATAGACAGCCGCTCTGACACGGCTTTTAAATAGTCTGGCGAAAATTTTGCGTACACTCTTTCGGTTATCCTGCTGTCCTTGTGCCCGAGCAATCTTGAAACATCGATAAGGGGCGCACCGTCCATCACAAGATGTGACGCAACAGTATGCCGCAAAACGTGCGGCGTGACATCAGTCAAGCCAGCCTCTTCAACCATCTTATTCCACGACTTCCTGAAATCCCGAATACGTCTGCCGTTTTTATTAATAACATATGGGCAGTCGCTTTTATGTTGTTCCAGAAATTCGCGCAGTTCTGTGCCCAAGGGGACAATACCCCTATTTTTTCTTCTGGCATGATCTGGTGACGATGGATCATTGAAATCCACAAACCCTTGATCCCAGAAAATTTGATTTTGTTTCAGTCCGAGAATTGCTTCCTTCCGCTGCCCAGTCAAAAGAGCCAACCCGATAAACGAATATAGGTGAGGATATTCTTTTGCAGCTTCAATGAGCCGTTTGCATTCTTCTTTAGTGAGGAAGCGCTGTCTCGCTTCCGTAGTCGGTAGTCGGCTAATGAGAATTGGCTGATCAATATATGATTCCCTATTCGCCCAGCGCAAGGCAGCAGAAAGGACGCCCAGTTCAAAATTGATTGTCCCTGGTGCTGCGTTTCGACCTGAAATGTATTTTGAAATATGGCTGCGTTTCAGGCTTTTGATTTTAATTTTTCCTATTATTGGAGCCATATTTTTCCATGCCGACCTCGCACGCATAGCGGAAATAGTTCCGTTTCGGTGCTGATTAAAATAACGCTGGACAACATGATCGATGGTGCGTAACGTAGTTTCATTCATGGCGCTCTCCGATTTGTAAAAGAATTTGAAGTGTCGTGATGTCACCTCGATGGGGGGGAGGGTCTTGTCAACCCTCCCCTTTTCCGTGGTGGTCTATCAACCACTTCCTGTATCTGGACTCGTTAGCGCGATACCACTCTTCGTTGTTTGTGGAGATGTTGTGCAGCCAAAAGGTGGACAGATCGAATTTCCATAGAACAATCACGCAATCCACGCCGAGCAACTGAGCAAAGTGTGTGGCAGCCTGACCCTGTGATTTATTAAATCGTTTTAAAATTGCGTCGAAATAAGCCTTTGTTGGCTCATTTTCGTAGTCGTAACGGGTAAGTTCAAGGATTAGGACAGGAAAAATTTGACCGTCTATAATCCTATACTCGACTTGGTCGATATCTTGGCAGAAGGCACCATGACCCACCTTTCTGCGCCAATCAGTGTAATTAACGGAGCGGTCCTCCTTATCTCTTTTTCTTAAATTAGCCACCTAGCGGCTCCTTCGGCGACAGCTTTTGCTTCCCTTCGTCAGACTTCCCCATTGCGGATCATTGTGACCAAAGGGCGGGCATATCGTGATTTTATTATTTTTGAGCCATGCATCGCGAGCGGCTTCGTCCTGATCTTGAGTGGGATCACCGTTCTCCTTAATCCACGCCTCCATTTTCTTTTTTTGCAAGTACGTTTTATTCCAGCTTTTTCTTTCTTCCAAAGAGTTATGCCATCCGCCCTTCCCAGCCTGTCGGATGTGAAACGTCATATTTTTTCCTCTCTTTTCAATCGCTCTTTAACTTTTTCAGCAGCCACCTCGCCCAGTGTTTTGCCACTGGCGTATTTCGTGTGAGATAGCTCTTTTCTCAGAGCGGACAGTGCAGCTTCAATGCCATCGCCAAATTCATCAGTTTGCTTGGCAATATTTACTTTGCTATCTAGTTTGCTATCTAGGTAGAGCCTAACCGCCTCCCTTATCAGGGTCGGGGCGGATACCCTCATTTGTTTCGCTCTTTTTCTCACCGTCCCAATCATATCTTGGGTAAAGGTGAGGTTGTACGTCCTGCTTTTTTCGATTTTTAGGGGTCTCCCCCGCGCGCCGGTCATCTTCAACGACCTCTCTCAACTCTCGTAGTTTATTGCTAATGAAATCGCTTACCGCCGCATAACCCGCGATGTCCTCGTGCGAAGAGGACATCGGCTTGTGCTGACACCGGGCAAATTTTACCAGTGCCATCATCATGGATGCGTCGTATGGCGTGATTTCTGGCCCCCAGGTTCGGTTGGTTAACCAAACATTCCACAGGTCAGCTATGCGCATGTGATTTAAAGTGGGATCGCCATAGCTGGCGCTTCTATCGCCCGCCACAATCGCGGCCACACGATCAAGAAATGTTTTTAGCGCACTATTGTTTGTTGTCATCGCATCGCTCTCCTAACAGATGCCCCTTTTCAAACATTTTCTTAATCCGCATAAAATAGTCTGCGGTTTGCTCCTCTTCACCAATCTGTCGTCTTGAATCAATGCATAACAACTTCCTAAGTGCGTTTGCTGCCGATTCTTCGTTTAGTTCATTTGCGCACCCGCTCTTGATGAGCCACCCCTGAAATTTGGGATTTCGGCAAAGCATCCCAGCAGCTTGCACCAGCCGATTATTTTCAACCTGAAAGTGCGGAGGGATAATTTCAACATAATTTGATTTCATTTCCTCATCTTTCATTGTTTGCCGAATTAGAAAGGAATTTCATTATCCAGATCGGGAATTTTATCTGCTGGCGAAGGTGATAATTCGGGCCTTGGTTTCTCGTATGGCTCTGAACACCATGCGGATAGATACTCTCCAGCTTTCGCTGAAGTCCTGATGGTTGCGGCAAATCCGATACTGACTTTGCCATACGAGTCTTCGTTTGCATTTTCAAATGCTCTCTTCAAATATTGCATAAGAGCATTTGCCTCAGCCTTGGTAAACCCGAGTTTACCCGTTAAATCTGGGGCGTTGTCATAGGCTTTGGGGCTTCTTGCTGCCTCAAAATTTAATTTGTCGAGCTTACCCTTGTTTCTAAACAGAACTCCTGAGCCAAAAGTTGGATTTTTTGCCATTTCTCTCTCCTATATTTCAATTGTTTGACGCCAGATATTCCCACGGTTCGCTGTCGCCTTTGCGTCTTTGAACATCCCAAGGATCGTGGCGTGGGTTTCGGGGCTTGAAGCCATGATTTTCTCGAATGACGCAACATTGGTTCGCCAAAATCCACCAATGGATGACACCACCTTTTTCTTATCAGTCCCCAAATCTCCATCATTTATGCGGGGCATGAATGTTTCGATGACCTTCAATACCAAATCGTAGTCACCTTCTTCGGTAGGGGCGGCGAGAACCATCTTCCCGTCTTTTTCAGCGACAGGTTTTTCTGGATGACCCAGAAATGCTTCGCGCCACTCTGCTATGGATTTTTGTTTTGCCTGTTCTTCGGCATCTTTTTGGGATTTTCCAGCATCGAACTGAATGATTGCAGCCCGTTCCTCCTCATCGTCGCTTAAACCTGCTAGAGGGGCTGGCTTTTCGTCTTCTGTGTTGGCTACGGGCTTATCCTCATCAGGAGGCAAGTCCTCACCCGCATAGAGATAAGACGCAAGCCCGTGAAATGCGATTGCTTTGACTAGGCATCTTTGGAGCGCCGTGTTCACTTCCATTGAATCGGGCTTCTGGATGCTCTTGTTGTAGTGGTTGGTGACTGGATATGTCTCTGTTATCGGCTGTCCATCCACCGTCACCGTTACCCTGACATAGGCGTTGCCCTGCTTGTCCATCGCATAAGGCAGTGAATAGGACGGGTCACCCATGTCAAACCAGTGCTTTTCAAAAGTTGCGTCTGGGCAGTGTTCTTTCAAGGTTGCCCACGCCCATGCCCACGAAAGATAATTAAAGCTACCCTTTTTATCGACATGCTTAGAGCAATCTATTTTAGAGAGCTTGCTCCACAGGCTCTCGGTCTTCTTAGTTGTCATTTTTTCACCTCTTCGTTGTATTGGCTGCAAAAATCTGCAACTCGACAGTAGTTTTTTACACATCTGGTGTATGTTCTCGGTCTTTCAATCAGCACTCTATCTGCTGATTCGCCAGCAAATACTTGTGCTTCCGATTTATCTGCAAACAATCCGCCCTTGAGCGCTCTTGTATTACTTCCCTTATGCACAGCATAAACTGCTGGCTTTGCCCACCGTTCTCCATCGGTACATGGGGGTATTTTGCCAAACCAAGTTGTTGGGCCTGTATCAGCGCTCATTTTTGCATGGTTGTGTAGGCGAACGCGCTCTTCAACGTATTCGTCTTGCTCTTCATCACTCCATAGTTTAACGGGGATTTCCATGATGGAGGCTGGCGGATAATTGGAACGTCGATCTACATCCGCCTGTCGCCAGTCTTTGAGAATAGCGATAACGCTGGCGCTCTTTACGCTCAGTAGCTTAACATGGCGAACAAGATAGGCATATGTATTGAGTTGCCTCTCCCATTCCTTTTTCGGCTCTTGAACAGCATAAACCGTGGTTGTTTTATAATCTTTGAGATCGACTTCATTATCGGTCTCAAATTGATAGTCAATTGCACCACTTATGAGGGTATCGCCCACGGTGTGGGACAACCTCTCTTCTGAGATATATGCGTTGGAGGCGGCACGCTCAAAGATTTCGTGGACAGCGGTCCCCAGAACCATCCACGCCCTATCGCTAACATCCTCAGTTAGCTCGTGGCTGTGTTTTTGTTTGAGCAAGGAAATTTGGGGGGAGTCGATGAGGGTCGTGACCCTCAGCCCCTCGACAGGGGCATCGCCCCTATCGTAGGACGTAAGGGCTTTAACGACTGGGTTTGGCAAATTATATTTGTTTGTATATATTGTCATAATGGCAATATAAAGATTCGTTCCACAAATGGCAATAGAGAACATTTTAGATAATATTATTAATGATTTAGACTGGGATATCGAGATGATAATCCAGGGAGAACCTGCCTCGAAGG
>Ga0209434_1000996_pt1 | contig 12984 bp, 19 predicted proteins | sample ETNvirnome_2_300_FD_184068 | JGI IMG/M metagenome (GOLD analysis project Ga0209434, IMG submission 184068) | Marine viral communities from the Pacific Ocean - ETNP_2_300 (SPAdes) (version 2) | ecosystem: Environmental > Aquatic > Marine > Oceanic | place: Pacific Ocean | collected 2013-06-22
ATCGGGGAGAAGAAGGTCGGACTTGAGCTTCGCCTGCTGCTCCATGATCTTATTCTCTTGCTCCAGTAGAGCGATGTCCATCGCCATGAGAGGAGCCGTCGTCGTCAACCTCATCGCCTGAGCCTTGCCGAGTTCTCCTTCGAGCTTTATCATGTTGATCTGAAGCTCGATCGACCTCGTCATCGAAGCAGCGTTCACCTCACCCCAGATCGCCGCGCCCGCTGAGAGTCCGGCTATCATCACCCTGGCGCCCTGGATCGCAGCCCATAGCGCGACGAACCCCGCTCCCGCAGCGAGTATGGTAGTCCCCCATCCAATCATCCACTGCCAGGAACTAGACAGTTTAGAGATTCCGGTTATCAATTCTGAGACATGATCAATGATCTTTGCAAATGTCCCAGACGTGTGCTTGCCAATGTCCTGAGAAAAGCGCTGAATCGTATCTCTGAAATTGGACCAACTACCAATGAGGCCTTCCATCATCGCCTTGTTGGCCTCAGGATACTTTGCCTGGATCGCAATCAGGATAGCGGACTGGCGCTCCGATGCACTGAGCAAGTCGAACTGAGAGCGAGTGACCGCATCGGTGTACTTGAACACGTCCTGCTCAGAGATGTTATACGTGTTCTTCAGACGCCGGAACTCACCGTGCATCGCGTCGACAAACGCGCGAGTCGATTCAACGATGGTCAGGCCCGCTTGGTTGATACCAGCCGAGAGATCAGCCATCGGGTGGAGGACGCTCCGAATGTCGTAACCAGCAGACGTGAGGAGACGACCGGCCTCGACAACTTCCTGCAGGGAGTACGCGATCTTCGGGGCTTGATCTCTGAGGTATTCGATGTCGACGTTGGCTGACTTGATCGACCCCTTCAACGCGACAAACTGACGTCTCGTCACTTCGAGCCAGGCAAATGACTTGGCCGCCTTGGCGGCGAGGACTCCGGACGCGACCGACAACATCAGCATGGAGTCTCGCACAACCCTGAACGGCATCGCAGCGATGGTGAACTTCCACATCGCCATCGAGACCCTGTCCATCCTGATCGCCATCAAGTCCAGAGCCTGATTGCCGGTCGTCAGGTTCATGGACATTCGCCGGAAGCCGCGCTGAAGGGTGCCGAGATTTCTCTCAAGCAACTTACCTCCATCGCCAAACTGAGCTACACCTTTGTTGAGAGCTGTGAACTGAGATGTGGCCTGCTGCGCCGGACCAACCAGGCCTGACCTGGTGCCTGAGCCGACGCCCTTTATCTGCTTCTGGATAGTCTGGAGGCCAGCCTGCAAGTTCTTGATGTCGGCCTTGAACTCAACTACTACTTGATCCCTTGCTATGTTCATCAGGGGTCACCATCATTCCTTGCAGTGCAGACTCCACAGCCGACTGCCGGGCGTCCTCGGCTCCGAACATCATCGCCAGCGCATTGCCTTGGACCACATTGTCGCCAGACCCGATGACCATCCCATCATCGTCGTATTCCTTATCACAGAAGAAGCAACTCTTGACAGATCTCCTGGCCTCCTCCATGCACTCCGGACACACGTTCTCGCTGCTTCTCTTGGTCCTGTGAATCGCCATCAACTCATGCCGCTCTGCATCCGTAAGATCCAAGCGGCTCGGCAACTGGCCGAGTTGTGTTACGGCTGCATCGGCGTACTCCCAGAACCACCGATACCGGCGAAAAAAACGTGCATCGCTTCCGTATCTATGGCGCCAAGCCTCTCGCCGATGTTGGACATAGTGCCGACCATGGTGATGTTCACGCAAAAGTTGACAAGCGAGTGGAACGCGACAGGGTTCGCTTCGATCAGGAGATTCATGATCTCATCATCGAGCTTCGGGTCCACGACGCAGTCCTTCACAACCATCAGGACGAACGACCTGTCTATATCCTCCAGGCCATTCTTGTCGTCTACATCCCCGAACAACCTCTTCCCCGAGTCGAAGATCTTGTCGTAGAACGCGCTTCCCATCGCCGGAGCAACCATCACTTCACAGTCGATCGGCGGCGGGATGTGATATGGCTTCGCGATAGCTATGCGCGAATCATCTGTCACCGCGTCCCTGGCCCGCTTCTTCATCTCGTCCAGCGAGATGATATTGACCTTGCCCTTCTCTGCGAACTCGGCCTCAGCATCGGCCGTAATCTCATCTGCTGCTGGACCTGTTTCGGGAACGGCTTCTGGTGTTCTCTCGTCGTGATCGGACATTGGGGGTGTGTTACCCTCCTTCGCTAGGGTATGAGGATTTCCGCCTACGCGCCGATGGTCGGCGATCCGCCAGCACTCATGACGGTGATACCTTCCGTCTGCGGATTGCCGGTACCAACAGGAACACCGGTAATCACGCCAGTGCCAACGAAGTCCCGGCCGCCGATGTTCGTAGACACAACGCATGCGGCGCCAGCGATGATGAGGTCAACGAAGACGTGACCCGCGTTCACCATCAGCTTCGTCATGGTAAAGCGCCAGTCTTTCCTGCAGACCTCTCGCTGATTCCACGCATCTACAGCAGCCGACGTGTCGATCTCTTCTGCGGTGATCTCGTAGTTCGCCTCTCTGAAGAGGGCGAGCACGTTTTCACCACCTACGGACAGGAGCGTAACATCGCAATCAACGAGTCTACCCGAAATAGAACCCATGGCGGCCTATCTCCCTCAACTGCTGAAGAATGTCAGGCTCTCGGGAGCACCACTCCTGAATGTCCGCTCGCCCTCTTTGTACGACAGACGAGTGGGCCTTCCTTAAGCTGGAGCCGCTCTCGTGCCTGAAGCTGATCGGATTGTACCACACGCTCCAATCGTTGAGCAAGGCCCGAGTGCAGTATTCCACGTCAGACGAGTAGAGCCACAAGCTCTCATCAAGGGGACCGATCTCGTGAAACATCTCCATGCGGACAGCGACAAGCGCAAACGTCACCCATGGTACAGATCTCATCTCAGAGTGCGCTGTAATCCCACCGTCCAACATCATGAACCTGGTACTGCCGACCACCTCGTTGCACCAAACCTCGCCACCGGGAACAGGATACGGAGACATCCAGCAGATGAGAGACGGAGTCATAGATACCCGGCCGCCCCCGTGGATCACAAGCGGACCTTGGACCAGTCTCGCGCCTACGATACCGACATCGTCAGGCACATCAACAAGCTGCTCCGCCCACCCGTTCACTGTCGGCCTGACGTCCGGGTTGGCGATGACAGCCCACTCATCGTTGCAGTCCTGCAGCGCCCTGTTGATGCCAGCAGTAAAGCCAACGTTCTCATCCATCACCACAGGATCGAGCCCGAGCTTCCGCAACTCAGCGACCGACCCATCAGGCGATGCGTTGTCCACCGCGATGATGTCGAGATCACATCCGGACGACCCCGCCATGAGAGGCAAGCCATCAGCTACATCTGCTTCAGAGTTGTAGGTGAGGTAGACGAGATTCATTCCTCGATCAGAGCCCTCCCATCTGAGTCCCGCACGATCTTACCTATGACCGTCTTCTCGGAGCCAGGCCGTCCAGGGTCGATGCCGATGATAATATCCCCCACCGGTTCCCTGACCTCCCGCTTTTCATCGGTGCCATCTCTCTCGTCAGGCGTGTCCTTGCGCATCTCGCTTCTCCTTTTGCGACGTCTTCGCCGTCTCTCCTGGCTCTTCTTACGCATCGCTGTGCTCCTTCATGGCATCAAGCACCGCATCGACTACTGTAGCCGGATCAATCTCCATTATGGCGATGCAGTTAGGATACCCGCAGGTTGGAATCTCAGAAATACACCAACAAGGCGAGCACTCAGCTTCACCCTGTAGCACGGTCAACGTCGGGTAGTACCTGGTTCTAGAACACCCATCTGACAGACCAAAAAGGCCAAAAGTTGGCTTCCTCAGCGCGCCACCGATGTGCAGGAACCCAGAATCCGGCGCCACGATACAATCCATCAAGCTGGCGAACGCAATCATCTCTTCAGACGATGTCAACACGCCGGACATGTCGTAGATCCCATCACCCCACACAGGCTGCTCGACTCCGTCTTCATCCCTGTAAATGATCCGCTGCTTCGACGAGCCGAGTATGTAGCAGTCGCACCCACCCTTTGCCAGCCCGCTCATCGCGACAAACGCAGCGCCGGAGTGCCAGGACCTGTAGTGAGATGCAGACTGGATCTGCACCCCGACCTTGTATCTGCCGTCCACCGGATTGAGATGGGCCTTCAGCCGATTGCGCACCGCGACGTTCGGCCTGACATGAGCAGATGACTCAGGAGGCTGCATCCCCAACTGAGCCGAGAACGATACCGTGATGTCCTGCCTCAGACTCTCCAACTGTTGAGACCCGAACGCCAGCCACGCGCCGTAGTAACCGGCCTGCCTGAGAGTGACGGGGTACTCGATCACCGACAACTCGAACCCGTACTCAGCGCCGTCCAAGAAGATCTGCCTGTCCGCATCGGACGAGACGAAGCCGACCTCGTCCAGGTTCGGATACCACTTGTGCAACTCCTGAAGACACGCCTTCATGCAGATGAGATCTCCGATCCCACCCGGACACAGGATGAGCAGCCTCTTCGTTCCGACATCCAGAGGCCGATCTGCGGCGTCGCGAAACTCACCGCTGCACTGACCTTCAGCAACCAGCCGGTCAAGCATGTGTGCAATCGTATCATCTACGAGGTACTCTTCTCTGGGGACGAGAACGCGGTGGGACATGTGCTCCGAACGCACTACGGGGTACGCGGCGTTGGACAGTGGTCTGAATACCTTCAATGATGCCTCCTGGTCATGGCTTACCGTTGATGATGTATTGCGCGATGGCTCTGGCAATCGGATAGTACGTTACAGCCCCCATGTCGTGGAGGAACTCCGATGTGCCGTTCGGCCACCTGGGCTGCATCTTGATGTTGTGGCCCTCAGCGCTCACGCCCTCCCACCCTTTCCGCAGATAGTAAGGGGTGGGCCTGGTGGCCGTATCTCCGCTGACGGCATAGGGAGTCATCTTCGCGTCAGTAGTCACCGTCCCGGTCCACTCTCCAGCACCGGGCTGCGCATGGAACGCCAAACTCTCCAGGAAGCCAGGACCTCTGGCCAGCGAAGCCCCGCCGCGATCACCCTCGATCTCATCCTTGATCGCGTCCCCGCCCATTCTCTCCCATGGGTTGATGATGTGCTTCTTCTGGGTCGAAGACCCGCTCTTGCCGTAGAATCCACCACCGGCATTGCTCTTGTACTTCTCGCGTTGAGCCCTCGGAGTGATACTGCCCGCAAACAGGACATTCTCGACGAAGTGCTTGAGAACACCCTCCACTATGCCAGTGACCCCTGGTGATAGGTGCCCACTCCGGCACCTCTGCTCTCTCTCATCCATCAGGTCGGACCAGTCCATGAACGAGTGCCCTGCCGGAGAGTATAGATCTACCCGTACTTGCATATCAGTCAGTCACGTAGTACGCATCGACCGGGAAGTCCGCTTCGGACGCGGTCAACACGCCTCCTGATGGATCAGCGTTACTGCGCAGCCACCGCTCGAAATCTGACTCGTAGTCGATCTTCGGCCACTGAACCTGCGTAACCCAGTCCATCCCCAGCCTATCGCTCTCCAAAATGTTCTCGACGATCTTGCCCGTCTCCTGACGGAGCACGGTGTCGATCTCTACGCCCGTATCCATCTGGATCACAGTAGCGACCCTCACCGATGTCACGACTCTCCGCTGATGCCCCACATCATCCATAGGCATCCGGCCAAGAACCCTGACACACACAAGCGGATACGTGGCCGTCGCGACAAAGTGCCGGGGGTGACCTTCTCTCCGCTCACCAACCGTCACTGCGTGAGGAGGAACCCCTTCATCACGCCAGTCGATGTGGTCGAGAAATCCATCGACGATCAGATTCTCAAACGCCAGCATGGTCGTGTCGGCCATTGGTTACCCATCCCAATCAGTTTTCGAGACCTCTACCTCGGTGTGACTCGCCAACGCCGACCCCGCAAACGTGGTGGGATCTCTGTAGTTCCTACCAGGCTTCTGAGCGATCCAAACCTCGCCGGTCGCGTCGTCGGTCAGGATGTCACCTGTCTTGATCGTGTAGAACGTAGTGCTCGTGAGCGGCGCCAGGAAGATGAGATCCTTGTGCTCGTCTACCGGCCCTGGCTCCGTGTAGTCAACATCAGAGCTTTTCGGCGCGACCAGCGCGCTCACCGCGCTGGCGACAGTCACCATTGCCGCTGACTTCTCCTTCTCGCCTGTGTCATCCCACCCTTTACGGGTGATCGTGACCGTGTCCGGCCGGTGTTCAGGATTCATCGGCTATCTCGGAGTTGCGCTCCGAGCCCCCTGACTCGTGGCCTGGTACGCGTTGGCCAGGAGCACTCTCACGTGATCTAGTTCCTTCTGCCCTGCAGTCAACATCGCTCGGCCAACCTGAGCATCAACTCGGTACGACCCCGCCCTGAACCCTCCACCGGACGTGAGATCATTCCCTCGCCTCACCTGAGCGAGACCACTGCACAATCTCACAAACAAGTTGTCCGACACCAGATCCATGGCCGCAAGCGTAGCGGCTGTGGCAAAGAGAACCGCGACCTTGTTGCCCGACACGTTCGGAGTCGGGATCAACCAGATCTCGCCATCGATAACCTGGTACCGTCCCTGGAAGAACTTGCGAATGTAGGCGTACCGCTGATAGATGATCGTCAACTCAGACGGATGAAGCGCATCGAAGCTCTGATTCTCAACCTGGAAGTAGAGATCCTCCAATGACTCGTCGTCCGAGATGTCCGGATGCCAGAACACCCCGACGATCCATAGCGCCCCTGTCGGCATCGCGTAGTTCGGCTGATCTTTGACGGTCGTCAGCGCCGTGCCTGATGTGGTGAGTTCGATCTCCGGCCTGAAGGAACTGTACTCATCCAGAGCCGCAGCGATGATGAGTGTCATGTCCGCGTCGGAGATAGCCGTGGTGCTGAAGCCAGACAGCGCCCGGATTCTAGCGAGGATCGTTGCCTCTACGATGGCCATCCTTGGCTCTCTTCCACGCCGCGTCCAGCCCCCGGTCGAATCTGTCGACCGCCTCGGGAGTCGTCCACGACATATAGCGGCGTTTCACTTCAGGGACATTATCCCGGAACGCCCGGAGCTTGTCAACGAGATCCCGCAGGCTCGGCTCGGCCCAGTGGGCGTTGTTGCACTTGATGCCATCCGCCCTCACTATGTCCTGTACGTCAATACCAAAGATGCCATCATCGTCGATGTACTCAAGCGGCCCGGACCACCTGGTCACCAACGACGGAGTGCCGCACATCGCCGCCTCAAGCGGAGGCATGCACAGTCCCTCTCCACGGGATGGGAGCACCAGAAGATCGAGAGAACGATAGAACTGGGCCATCTCCGCCTCGCTCCAGTCGTCGTCAATCACGACGACCTGTGGCAGCGGCATCCCACCATCGACACGCAACATCTCATCGATGCCAACCCTGGAGTCTCTCGACTTGATGACCAGCACCACGTCATCCCGGCCTGGGAATGCCAACCTGAACGCTCGGATCATCACATCGAGTCCCTTGCGCAAAGACATGACACCAGCGGTCCCGATGACGAACTTGTCGAAGATCGACGCATCGCCCGTCCACATCGAGAGCGGCGACCTGTTGTTGTACCTGTCGTCGCGACAGTACACCGTGTTGTCGATGCCAGGATGCACGACGACAGGCTGGTGCTGCGAGTGGCGCCCGAGCACCTGCGCGCAGAACTCGCTGGGGACCCACACCTCATCTGCCTCGTCGATGCCCCATCGCCACTCGAACGGGACCTCGCTCGCCTCGAACATGGCGTAGAGGATCTTGTACCTGGTGGATAGCTGGCGAATCTGATTGGGATACCCGACCAGCAGACCGACGCTGTTGGCATCCGTGGTCAGGTCTATGTTGAGAGGGTAGTCGTCGTGCGACGTGTTGCCAAGAGCGTTCAACTCGATCGGCCGCTTGTCCCTGAGACCACCGGCAATCTGCGTGAACAGCTTCCCGTAGCCTGTGAAAATCGAGCAAGGTCCCTTGACTCTTGTCGTCGGTTTCATGCGGCCTCCCACATGTACTATACCTTTGAGAGGCTCAAAAACGGAATCATTTTCGGTCTTGACGGAAAATGAATCGAGGATAAAATGAGAAGGAGCCTGGAATCAGAACCGCCCCCTTCATCGTCGGAGGAGGCGGTCCTGACCAGGCGAACCAGAACTACAGACTGAGATCACTAACCCACACACCACGCAGAAGGACACCCCTGTCTCTTTTGCTTGAGTGCAGTTTAGCACTGCGAGGTGTGTGGGTCAAGTGGCTTAGTCGGAAAAGGTCACTCATGGCTCTCCAGCATGTAGATCAGTTCAGCCCCCGCAGCAACCACTTCGTGAAGACATACGACGACATCTCATCCGACAACACGCTCACAAGCTCCGCGAAGAACTTCTTCACGTTCCTCCAACGTCAGCAGTTCAAAGGCCAGATCGACTTCACCCACGCGCAGATCGCAAAGCGGTTCGGCGTCTGCACCCGGACGGTCAGAAACTGGGTTAGGGCGCTCTGCGACAAAGGCCTGCTAAGGATCGAGCGTAAGAAGACCTACTGCTTGTATCATATTCGAGATGCGATAGACCACACGAGCCGAAGACGAGAATTGATCCGCAGAGAAGATAGGAATCCAGATTCCGCCCCCCGCGCGTACGAAGGCCTAGACGTTCTAGACGTTGGTTCTAAGACTACAAAGACGTCAACGGCCGTGATAGAAGGCGACTCACGTCAGATTGACGTCTCTTTGCAGAGAGTGAACGACTCAACCGACACAACACCTGGCAAGCCTAAATCCCGGTACAGCCACCTCTCAGACTGCACCACTCGGGAATACGACCAGTTGACCAGTGCCAGAGCCGACAGAGATCCAGGCTCTTACAAGTCTCGCTTATCAAAAGCGAGACAAGCCCTGAAGCTGGACTCCATAGGAGAAGACGGTGCTGACGTGCGGGATGAGTTGCGTCGCATCGAGGCTGAACTGGCCCAACCGGAGGATACCGAAGCGGGGATCGGCTTCATCAAGTCGCTGCCCAACTGTGATGAGTACGAGATGGAAGACGTGATGGGTACCGACAACTACGAAGCCTACGCGCATAGCTTGTGGAAAGAGATCCCGTTCCTTGGCGCCACGAACGACGATGACGAGTACAACGAGCGGTTCCGCATAGCGGTGGACATGGGGTCACCGATAGTGACCAACTACAGGCTTGTGGATGGAGCAGTACAGAGGAGGCCGTCATGAGCAAAGAACGCTGGCTGCCTGTTGTTGGATACGAAGACACCTACGCCGTCAGCGACCATGGACGGGTAATGCGCACCAAGTCAGGACGATGTACGTCGGCGGGGGAAGATCCTGAAACACTGGCCAAGCCAAAAAGGGTACAGGATAGTCTGCCTGTGTGCCTACGGCACGAAGCTATGCAGGCGAGTTCATCGGCTAGTTGCATCCGCGTTCATCGGAGATGTTGACAAGCATCGGCCTTTCGTGAATCACAAGAACGGCATCAAGGACGACAATCGACTCTGCAACATTGAGTGGGTCAGCGAAGAAGAAAATGTCGCTCATGCTGTCGGCATCGGAATCAGAGCACGAGGGTCGAAGATCGCGGGAGCCAAGCTGGACAACAGTAGCGTGATGCGAATCCGCGAACTACTCGAAGCTGGCGTTCTCCTGCAGAGGGAGATCGCAGACAAATTCGGAGTCAGCAGATCCACTATCGGATCAATCAAACGCCGCAGAATCTGGGCCTGGCTAAAGTGATGGGATCGAGATGAAGTGAGACGGGCGGAGCGTGTGCGAAGGAAGCTACCACGCACGAGGGGCCTCGTAACGAATAGCAACACGCCCCGCCCAAAGCTGTCGATCAGTCAGTCTTCTTCGCTTTCTTTGTCTTCTTCGCATCCTTGACTCGCTTGCCAAACCTGGCGAGACCTGTAGATCCGAGGATCACGACTAGGACCTGAGAGATGACGTCCATGATGTTGAACGATTCGTCCGCGACCTCGACGCTCTGAATGTACTCAACGGCGAGCGCCAAAACAGCCGCAGCCATTGTAGCCATCATGATCTTCTCTGGGACCGCCTCGCCTTCCTCCAGCTTAAACGCCAGCTTGTAGAGCGTCACAAGGAGCCAGACGAGGCCGATGACCGCAGCGTTCCTGATGTTGTCATCGTCAACGATGACATGCGCGATCTGTAGCAGCATGAGATGTTCCTCCCTTCTGAACCCTACGACATTTCGCTGAACCGCTTCAGCACGACGGCCGCGTCCTGGCGACTGAGCGGATCTCGGCCACCGAAACGACCGTCAGGGTACCCAACCATCAATCCACTCTCTTGCGCCCACTGGACAGCGTCCTTCGCGTAGGCATCGACATCTATGGGCTCGATGCCCTCGTTGATGAGAGCCATGAACCGATCCCAGTCAAACGTGTGCCCTGGATCGTTGCGCCGACTGGGGTCCAGGTAGGAATGGGTCGTCAGATACTTGATCGACCCCAACTGCTTGCGCCAGTAGTTGATGATGTGAGCCGTGATCTGGTACTGCCAGTCGCTGAACTGATCGCCCGTGTGCTGAGCGTTGACGATCTCGAATCCGATCGAGCGACTGTTGATGTCCGTCTTTCCATCGATCGGGAACTGGACTCTGCGCAAGACGTGCCACGCCTTCTTCTCAACCGGAACGCAGATCCAGGCATGCTCCCCATGAGCCGACTCGTTCTCGTCGGGGATGAGGTAGTGCCAGCTTGCGTTGCACCCGTTGGTGACGCTCATGGCGCCGCTCGAACTGGACCCGGCCGTTGCGTGGATGACGATCGTGTCGATCGGCATCTTCCTGCTGTTGTAGCTGCACTCGTTTGCCTTCCACCATCGCTCTGGCGGAGCGGCTACGTCCCCATTGACTGGCCCCAGGTACTCCAACTTTCTAAGCGGAGACACTCCCGGCATGTTGCACCTCTTCACTCGATGCTTTCGATTATCGTCTCCATCGCGGCGAGGTCTGTTCGGATCTCACCTTGCGTCATGTGGATCTCTCGGATCTGTTCCTCGGCCCGCTCAGCGTCGGTCTCATCATCGCAGTCCCCATGATCGTCCATGTGCGCGTCTGCGAGTTCGTCCATGGGCTCGCTCATCGACGCGGCGGGCATCAATGCACCGGGATCACTGGAATGCTGCATGGTGTCCGCTGGCGCGCTCTTCGTCGACCCGCTCATGATGGATATCATTACATCCACCGGAGAGCAGGAGTTACACGCGTCGAAAACGCAGACGACAACTCCGAGAAGGACCACGATGGAAAGCGCAAGAATAGTCGGCTGTAGGATGCTAGTCCGCACGGCCATACCGGGCCTCCAGGATGCTCCGCATCGCCTTCGTGTCTTCTCGGGTGTGCTCTACCTCTGTAGCGAGAGCATCCATTTGAACCTTCAGCGTCGCGCTGGCCGTGTATCGTTCATCGTGATCGTGATTGCAAGCCTTTGACCAGGCCCCACCGGCCGCGAACACCAAAGACAGCAGCAGTATGAGATAGGCCGTCTGGATGGTCCAGGGCGTCTTGGGACCGATGCCCTTCTCTTGAGCCATGTCAATCACCCCAACCATAGATTTTCCCCATGGTATCAGGGGAAACTGAGCATTGCAAGGTCTACAAGTCCGCCCCGAGAGGCCGACAGATGATCGTGGCTGCGCATGGTGTAGCAACATCCGGCGTGACCTTGACGTAGAACGCGCGACCGGCATCGATCACTTTCTTGATGTGGTCGAGCGGGTCGAGCAGCGCGCCGTCCACGGCCACTCGCTTCCCGTTATGCACGTCATCGTCGTTGGTCACAGTGATGTCGGCGCCGCTTGCCCCGTAGCGCCCCACAAGATTCAGAGGGTCACCGCTGTCGCTCACGTTGTGAGTGATCTTGGCAGCGGCGCCCTCGTCGTCCGCGACGTCCCCGTAGCCATACTCAACCCATCCGCCATATCCCTCGATCGACGTTTCGACCGAGACGATCTGGAGGTCTTGGGTGGTGTCGAAGAATGCCAGCAACACCGTGCCGGTCGTGATAGCGCAGGTCCGTTTCCCAGAGTAGACAGTGATATGTTCCGGTGCAGCCATTGATCTCACGCTCCCATTCGTAGTCTTCGATGCGTCCTGCGCGGATACCGATCTCGATGTTGTGCGATCCCTTTGAACGTGCTCTCCCAGAAGCCTAAGCTGAACCCCGTCCCCCGGAACGCGGCATTGATCCACGCCGCTTCCTCTGCTACGCTCGGCCACGCGGGCAGCCGTACATGGTTGACCATGCCGTCAAAGTAAGCGTCGGGCGTCGCCGAGGCTCCTATCATCACTGACACGAGTGCGGCCTGGTCTATGATCCCGTCTGTCGCGTCAACATCTGCTTGGGCAACGCCGTCTCGGTAAAGGACGAGATCACTACCATCAAAGGTCAACTCCAACACAACCCACGACGTGTCACTGATCGCGTCCGAGAGTACGTCCCTCGCCGTTGTGTTGCTGGCGTCAAGTTTCGTTTGCCCATGCCACTTATCGGCTCCCGTCTCCTTCATCAAACCAAGGGCTGCCGCCTGGGTGTTTTTACGGTCAACCACCCACTGGGCCGTCGCGCTCGCCACATCCTCAGTTTTCACAACCGCAACGACCCCGCCGAGCATCGGACCCAACGAATCGTCGTTGCCAAGAGCGAAATACTGACTCGACCCCGCTTCGAGGTCAACGGCATACCCTTGCAGGCCAGTGGCTCTGTAGGTTGGGGAACCGTTGGCTGTGCCGTCATTCCCGAAACGCGTTTGGTCCGTTGCCACTCCGCTCGCCATATCCATCAGGTACGCCGCTCTAACGCGGTCGGCCCACGTGTCGTCGGCGTTGCTGCGGTCGGTGTCGGCGGCCTCCCCAGTGTAGAGCGCCACTGTGTCGCCGACGTAGGCGGGC
>Ga0209434_1000997_pt1 | contig 12983 bp, 38 predicted proteins | sample ETNvirnome_2_300_FD_184068 | JGI IMG/M metagenome (GOLD analysis project Ga0209434, IMG submission 184068) | Marine viral communities from the Pacific Ocean - ETNP_2_300 (SPAdes) (version 2) | ecosystem: Environmental > Aquatic > Marine > Oceanic | place: Pacific Ocean | collected 2013-06-22
CAGCGGGGGTTTAACCCCCGCTGACACTGAGACGTTTTGTTCCATTTTCGTGTACATCGGGTCGCGGTGTGGTAGGATAGAGATGTAAGGAGAGAAGAGAGGTGTAGATTGGATCATCCACGAGTCCGGGTCCACGTGAACACGCTACGGGAGATTCTGCGGGAGCAGGAGCGCACGTCGAGGATGGCGAGGTCTGCCTTCCAGCTGTCGTCGCTGGCCTTCCTGTTGGCACTCACGGCCCTCTTCATTATGATTATCGAATGAGCGAGAGAGATCAATCGGTGTGCGAGGGCACACTCAGGAAAATCTGGGAAAGCCTGGTCGACGAGTGTGGTCGAATCCGGGACGGCACCAACAGGTACCCACGTGAGATCGACAATCTGGTGACCATGGTCGACCTGGTCGAGGGCGAGCTACAGCATCGACTAACCACCCAGGAGGCGCGGATCAGCCAGCTCGAGGTCGAGTGGTCGACCACGGTGGAGGAGCTACAGCTGTGGAGAGACCGGGCCGGCTTGGCACTCTTCACGACCGCACTGACGGTGCTCTTCCTCTCAGCGCTCTTTTTGGGGGCGACGGTATTCTGATTAGAGAGAGGTTACGAGTGGGAGCTGACATGGTCACCCACCTGGTGGTCGGAGTCGTGCTGGGGTTGGGAATCCTGGTGGGCATGATCAGGCGAAATCGACAGATCCGACGGGACATGAGCGAGAAGGAGCGGGAGCAGGTGAACAATGTGATCGACATCAGCACACGCCTCAGAGAGACCCGTGAGGAGGCGGAGTGAGCGACACCAACTTGGCCATTGGTGACCTGGTGATCGAGTGTCACTACAGCCGACTAAGCCGGCGAGGTAAGCTGGGGATCGTGGTCGGACACGAGACGGTGCCACCGGGTCGTATACTATACCGGGTGCTACTCGGAAATGGTCGAACCAATACCTACGTGTCGGACGAGCTACGGCGTGTAAGCGGGGGAAATGTAGGGTAGAATAAGGGAGCAGGAGTCCCGTAATGGCTAGCTATAAAATCTCAAGGAAGCAACGCAAGGCGATTCGAAATCAGATGGGGACCGCTCGCTCCTCAGGTGCTGCCCCACCCAAACCGACGCGACAGTGGTCCTTCGTCCCAGGAGACCTGGTGCAGTTGAATCGCAGGGGAGCAGACCAATCCGGACTGGATAAGGACACCTGGGGGGTGATCGTCGCTTCGTATGGCGGTGGTGGCTACTTCACGGTGATGACGCCCAACGGTGGATCGGACTGGCACGGCAGCTGGATGGACAGGGTCCAACAACTGGACAAAGTTGAAGAAACTGACCCCACGGACGTGTAGCTTGACCATATGTATAGTACAATAGGCTCAGGACGAAAAAACCCCTAAGGATAAGGAAAACCCATGGATATCAAAACTTTCCAAGCTGTTGCAACCCGCCTCCCCGCGGATGTATCAGTTCTCATTCGTGGCCCGCACGGCATCGGCAAGAGCCAGCTGGTCGCCAAGGTGGCTGAGCTACGTGAACAGTCACTAATCGATCGGAGGCTCTCACAGATGAGTGAGGGAGATCTGGTTGGACTTCCGGAGCTGGTGGACGGCGTGACCCGCTTCTGCCCCCCGGACTGGTACGCTCAGGCATGCCGTAATCCTGTGGTCCTCCTGCTGGATGAGATCAACAGGGCAACTCCGGAGCTCCAGCAAGGAGCCTTCCAGATCGTGTTGGCCCGTGAGCTGAACGGTCACAAGCTCCACCCCGGTACCTTGGTCTTCGCCGCTGTCAATGACTCGGCTGAGTATCAGGTGAACGAGATGGATCCGGCTCTGTTGGATCGCTTCTGGGTGGTTGACCTGGACCCCACCAACGAGGACTGGTTGGCCTGGGCTGCTGATGAAGGTGACATCGATCCGGTGGTCATTGACTTCATCCGCCACTATCCGGCCCACCTTCGGTTCAAGGGTCAGGTCGAACCTGGCAAGCTGTATCCCTCTCCCCGGTCCTACGCACGGCTGGATCAGACCCTGAAGTTCGCCTCCATGGCACCTTCGGAGGTCGCCGGTGGGGATTCCCCAGACGGACTCTACGCCCTGGCTCACGGCTTCCTCGGCACCGAGGCGGCCATCGCCTTCCGGGACTTCGTGGTGAACTACGAGCTGCAGGTCTCGGCCGAGGATGTCCTGGACAAGTGGGAGAAGAACCGCAAGCGGATTCTCAAGCTGAACAACGATAAGGGCAACGGCCTCGCCGCCAAGGTGGTGGAGCACTGTCGGACCAATGACTGGACCGTTGAGCAGTGCGCCAACCTCTCTGAGTGGGCGACCGGACTCCCAGGTGAGATGATGGTCACCCTCTGGAATGGGGTGATGGATACCAAGCAGGTCCAGAACATCACCAAGCTTCACAAGTTCATGGGTCAGGCGGTAGTCGAGGCGGTGCAATCCGCTCGGAACGTTTCCTGATTCGTCCTAGCTCCTCCCGCGTGTAACCCGCGCGGGAGGAGTATATAATATAGGTAGGAGGTACACATTGGAACCAGCAACAACGAAAAACTCAGGCACTGCCGCTGACCTTCCGGTCGGCCCAAAGCAGGCCACGGATCAACAGGTGTCGAACTTCAGCATGGATGCCCACATGGTCGCCCTACTGCTGAACGAACCTTTCTTCTCCAGCCTGCTGGTTGGGGTGAATAAGGAGTCGACTGAGGCGATTCCCACCGCCGGTGTCACCGTTCGAGACGCTATCCCCTGGCTGTACTGGAACCCCCGCTTCGTGGCCGCACTCAAGCCGGTCAAGGTGAGGGGTCTGCTCAAGCATGAGGCCTATCACCTCATCTTCAAGCACTGCACCTCTCGGAAGGTCGATCCCCACATCATCTGGAACTGGGCGACGGACCTGGCCATCAACTCCCTGATCTCATCGGCTGAGCTGCCTGACGGCGGACTCCGCCCAGGACATGCTCTGGACCTGAGTCAGATCACCGATCCGGCCCGCCTCGCCAAGTGGCAGAAGGTGTCGGCCCTGATCGAGTCCCTCCCTCCCAACAAGGTGTCCGAGTGGTACTTTGCCAAGCTGCTGGAGGATGAGGAGGTCTCGGAGACGATCAGCGGCAAGGGAGAACCCGGAGGTGAGGGTGGTGAAGGCATCGGTCCATTGGACGATCACGACGGCTGGGGAGACCTGTCCGACGAGGAGAAGGAGGTGGCCGAGGGTCGCATCCGTCAGGCTCTGGAAGAGGCAGTGAAGAAGTGTGATGCCACCGGTAACTGGGGCTCGGTCCCCGGTGAGGCTCGGAATCGGATTCGAGAGATGGTGAGCAATGAGGTGGACTGGAAGTCCCTCCTCCGGAGCTTCGTTGGTCGGACCCAACGGGCCAAGAGGTCTTCCACCATGAAGCGGATCAACCGCAAGTATCCCTACATCCACCCCGGTCGTAAGCGTGGACACTCGGCTCACCTGGCGGTCTACATGGACCAGTCCGGCTCGGTCAGTGACCAGGACATGGCCCTGCTCTTCGGTGAGCTGAACAACCTGGCCAAGAAGGTCCAGTTCACCCTCCTCCCCTTTGACTCCTCGGTGGACACCGCGAACGAGATCGAGTGGCGGCGTGGACAGAAGGTTCCACCCCAGCGATTTCGATGTGGCGGCACCAACTTCTCGGCCGTGGCCAAGCACGCGGATGAGAACAAGCACCGGTTCGACGGCTACATCGTCCTCACAGACGGGGAGTGCTCAGATCCTGGACCAAGCCGGCTACGACGGGCCTGGGTGATCGTACCCGGTCGGGAGCTGATGTTCCCCGCTCCTGCCGGGGACCTGGTCATCAAGATGAAGCCAGACGTGCAAGGCCGGTGATCCGGTGGTAGAATAGAGAGGTAAAAGGAGAAGACATGACAGTTCCATGGACGGTGATTACTGAGACGGCGGAACCCGGTGCCTTGATTCGAGACAGTCGGGTGATGCAGCTACCGATGGGCAAGGACGCGGCGGAGCAGAAGGCGCAGGAGATAGTCCTCGACCTTGAAGGGGATTTCTACCCAGTGAGGGTAGTCGCCCTGGTAAAGGGTGGACCCTTTGAGGTCGTCACGGTTGACTCATGACAGTGGGTGACATCGTACGAGTCAAAGGCGCTCCCGAAGACAGCCATATGAGTGGATCAGTCTGGCCTGAATGCTATGGGCAGATCGGAATCGTTGTCCAAGAGGCACATCGATGTTACGTTCCTACCATGAAGATTATGGTCCGGGGCGAGGTTGCTGAGTTCGACTGGGATGAGCTGGAGGTGATCAGTGAAAATAGGTGATCTTGTTAAGACAACCATGTGGGGGAACGGAGTGGTGCTCGAGTTGAAAAGACTTCACAACCAGCCCAAGAAGAAGGTTATTGCGACAGTGCTAGTGGAGAGGATAGTCCAGAACACGCACATTCGACGTATAACGGGAGAGAATCTCGAGGTGATCAGTGAAAGTCGGTGATTTGGTGATAGTGGTTCCCAGAACGGGAGACAGTGACGAAGACACTGGCATTATTGTTGCTCCCGCTATGACTGGTCTGTGGATGGTGTTGATTGATAGTGTTGTCCATCAGCTGCTTGAAAGAGAGTTGGAGGTTGTCTGTGAAAGCGGGTGATCTGGTCAGATTCATCGGATCTCACCGTGGGTCAGACCCAGGTCTTCTTGTTTCCATAGGTCGAACTGGATGGTGTGATATTCTCATTTCCCAGGGTGTCGTAAATTGGCCAACAGTACAGCTAGAGGTGATCAGTGAGGTGGGGAAACTGAAGCCACCCATAGCATGTAGCCCGAGTGTGTCTGTGGTATACTAGTAACACAAGGAGGCAACGGTGGAGCAAGGTGACCTGGTAAAATGGAGCTGGAACCTGGCTGCCGACAGCTGGGAGGATACGGTCTTTACCGGCGTTGTGATTGGCTCTCGATGGGCGAAGACAGACCGGGAGAAGGTCAACATCTTCAAGATGCTTGCCAATGATGGCACACTTGTGGAGGTCCGGGAGGATGAACCCACACTGAAGGTGATCAGTGAAAGTCGGTGACCTGGTATTAATGAAGAGGGGTTACTCAGAACCTGGATTGATAATGGAGCTCGACGTACCAAAGGATCGGGATAGAATCTATTGGGTCTGTGTTTTCTGGCCAGATTACGGGATCTCAACAGAAAAGAAAAGAGATCTAGAGGTGATCAGTGAGAGTAGGTGACCTTGTAATGTTCTGTGATGGATTCACTGATGTGGAGCCTGTTCTTATCATTGAAACATGCTACGACTGTGCGTCTGGATACGGTGCGATAGAAATGGAAGACATTGAAGTTGCGCTCGTCATGAATGATTCTGGACAGCACTGGGTACCGTTCGATAATCTTGTTGAGCTTGACGAGGTGATCAGTGAAAGCCGGTGACATAGTAAGGTTCAAAGAAGGGATCGTCGAGACTCTCGACGATCTGTGGGGCATTGTCATCGATGATAGTCCTTATCCCCCAGCTAGCTTTCTTGATATAAAAGTTCGTGTGATGTGGCAAAATAAAAACATCAGTCTGGTTCAAAAGGCGCGGCTCGAGGTGATCAGTGAAGGTGGGTGACCTTGTCTGCTACGCACACGATCGTGAGTGTCGAGGTCTTATCCTGGAACGACATGTGATCAGCGGGGACGCCCTCGTCTTGTGGTGTGATTCCGTCGGAGAGAAGTATGATACTGATCGCAGGACGTGGCATGTAGAGCATCACAATGTGGAGGTGATTAGTGAAAGCCGGTAATCTGGTGAAGCATCGGAGTAGTGCCGGTTTTGGAACCGTTGTTGACATTGACGGACTGCGCCATCAGCTCAAGATAGTCCTCGTTATGTGGGCCGACCAGAGAGGTACTAAGTATGAGCCCGTTAACGAACTGAAGGTGATGAATGAAAGTCGGTGATTTGGTAAACTTCTACACAAGAGCCGATGCCTGGCAGGGATTCTACACAGACGCCAGTCCGGGTATCATCATTGGTGTAACTGATCTGAAGGCAGAAAACATTGTTGCTGATGTCTACTGGAGGAACGGTACCATCACCCGCGAGCACAGCTCGTTTCTACAGTCGCTGGAGGACGAAGATGAAGCACGAGGTACTTAGCTTAGGGCTCGGTGATCTGGTCATCATGAAAAACTGCGATGACACTTTGGGTATTGTTGTCGATCTTGAGGGAGCAATCCCGCATCGTCCGAACTCACGTAATCGGGTAGGCATCCTGTGGTCAGATGGAGATGGAGTTGACTACGAGCCAGGTGCCTGGCTCGAGGTGGTGTCTGAGTGATTATGAGGGTGGGTGACATGGTGCGCATTCGACATGATGCGTGCGTTGCACCGGTGTGGGTCGGTGTTGTCGGCCTGATCGTAGAGATCGAGCAGGACTTTGGCGAGGAGGTGTTGGTCTACCATTCTGTGCGAAATGGGTGCCGACCTTGCCTCTGGTGGGGAACCCAGAGTCTATCGATTATCAGCCGCAAGTCATCCGCGTGTAGGGTGAGAAAAGGTAAGGTATAATAAGGAAGTAAGGAGCCAACCCCCCCATGAATGATTCACGCAAGGAAGCGATAGTACGGGATCTGCTTGTCAAGCGACCTCTCTCAGACTACAGCAATGAGGAGCTGTTCGACCTGAACCTCCATAGTGAGTATGACTGCCGACGGTACGTCACAAAAATCTTCTACTCAGGATATCCCTCCCTGACCTCAGGTCAGAAGGGCGGACTGTCTCGGAAAACCAACCGCCTGTGGAGGCGGATCTACGATGGCTACTTTGATGTGAGGACCCGAGGAGGTAGGGGAATCTACCTGGTCAGCAAGGGATATGGGTGCGACCTTGGACATCTCTTCGCCCAGGACAAGCAGGAGGCTGAGTCTCTGGCAAAGCTGCTGTTTGGCTGCCTGGTGGATGAGGGAAGCTACAGCAACATTCGGATCAGGTTTATTCGACTCGGCAGCTTGCACGAGCTCAAGGCTTTCAACCGAAAGATCGTTGATAATCTCAAGAAGGAGATCCAGGGTGCTAAGGACTCGATCATCCACTATCAGGAGAGGATGGCGACGAGACAGAATCGACTCGACGCTCTCAACGCGGTTGAATCAAGTATCCTGGCCTCGGCACTCACAGACGTGCAACCCGAGAAAACCTAAGGTATAATAAGGAAGTCGCCAGGTTGCTGGCGGCGAAACCCCCAGACAAAGGTAATGTAGATGAAACTCGCTACACGTACTGATGGCATTGATCGAGGAACAAACATCCTCAAGGTTGAGGTGCCAAAGGAACTGAGAACCCGGATTCGTACCGGAATCTCTCACATGGATGACGCACTCGGCGGACGAGGCTTCACCCCATCGATGGTCACACTGTTCACCGGAACTCCGGGTGCAGGTAAGACTACACTCATGCTGGAGACGGCGAATGCTCTCACCGGGAAGGGAGCTGCGGTTCTCTTCAACACCGCTGAGGAATCCCTATTCCAGCTCAAGATGACGGTGGAGAGGCTCCGGCTTCGACACGGTTTCATCGCCGGGCAGGATGTCATGGTGCCGGACCTTCTGGACCACTGTGACGAGATTCGAGCGGCCAATCCGAAGAAGCCCTTCTTCCTGATCGTGGACTCCCTGCAGACCCTGAATGATGGGAAGTACGGAGCAAACCAGATGAACTCGAAAAGTGCTCAACGGTCTCTGGCGGCGATCACCGACTACTGCAAGGCACACTTCGTCAATGCCATCATCATCGGGCAGGTCACCAAGTCGGGTACCATGGCAGGTGCCAACGTGCTCAAGCACATGGTGGATGCCTACCTCACACTGGACGTTGAACGCAAGGACCAGGACCTCCTGGGATGTCGGGTTCTCCAGACTGAGAAGAATCGTTTCGGTGGCGCTGGTCACATCTTTTTCCTCGCTCTTCGAGAGAACGGCTTCATGGAGGTATCCCGGGTTTCGGTGTCCTAAGGACATCGCGGTCGGTCGGGTGGGATACCTTCCCTCTGGGTTGGACCCGACCGACCATTTTCCCCGGAAGAGATAGATATGAAAAGATTCAAGACCTACACCTTTCTGATCGGAGCCCATGAGGATTTCGAGGACATGGACCAGCTGCTCGACTATTTCGAGAATGCAGCTGCACAGCCTCAGGCACATCGACCTCACTCTCCAAATGCAGCTGCTCACGAGTTCGTGGTGCCAGCCGGCCTGGACCGTGAGCTGGTAACTTACATCGGGCGTGGAATCGCGTTCAGCAATGACTGGTGTATGGATGGCACGTTCAGCTGTATCGTCGATGGAGCTCTGGACCCAACGGCGCCACGAGATGTTCACGGGCGTCCAGAGATTGATGACGACCAGCTTTATGGCGCGCCCGTGTAGCACCCAACAAGTGGTGGTATAATATAGTTGTCAAGGAGGACAACATAACATGACCCTAGAAAGAATACTCGGAGACCTCTCCAATCTGGATGAGACAGAACTTCGAACACTGAATACCAATGTCATCGGTCAGCTCAAGCGCATCCGGCGTCAAAACTCACAGATCGCTCGGAACCTGTTCAAGGCCGGGGACATTGTCGGTTTCGGTGACCCAGGTGGACGTGGCAAGCGTGCTTACAAGTCCGGAACCATCGTGACGATCAAGCGAACCCGTGCTGAGGTACAGGTTGGTCGTGTAACGTGGACCGTTCCTCTCAACATGCTGGAGGCAGTCGGTGGGTGATCTCATTCAATTCAACGAGCACCGCGCGGTGGATCCCATCTTGCGCAAGGGAGACGTGGTGCAGCTCAAGAACCTGTATGACGTGGCTGCGGAGATCTATCCCGACGAGGCGAGCGAGGACTTCGAGTCGTTGATGGAGCTCGAGGGAGTCTACGGCCTGGTGGTGCGGATCTGCGCTAGCCTACCGGATGACCATCCCGATGCACCCGGTCAGGCGGTGTTCTTCGATGTGGCATTGCCTCACGAGTCCGGCTGGGAAAAGATCGACAACATCTCCATCTACAACGTGACCAGGTCGCCCGGCGCACGGTCCCGTGTAATCTGGGAGTAGCTGTGGTACAATATTACCACAAGGAGGCGCTATGAGCGACTATCAGGCAAGGTACGAGAAACGTCTAGCTGAGGTCTCTGCCGCTTACGGTGTGAGCGTTGACCAGGCCAAGACACTACGTGACGCGATGTATCGGACGTGGGGTGAAGTCAGCTGCGACATCATGGACTGCTTCGAAACCGAGGCGGAGCTCGAGGCCGCATTTAGCGATGAGGCAGAGATGATTGCTGAGCTCACCCTCGACGCTGACCGGGTTACCACCTTCTGCCCCAAGCTGGACCTGGATTGGGTCTACAAGCTGGATAACGGCAAGAGGCGGATGGATGTTATTGCGTTGGGTGAGTCCATCCTGCGTGCAAGTCGAGTCTAGCTGTGGTATAATGGAAGCATAAGGAGGCTCCTGTGGCCAATAAAACCCGATTCCGACTCTACCCCAATGTTCACAAGTGCGCGTCCTGCGGTGAGCAGGTCCTGCCCGATCCCATCGTTTTCTCGAAGTGCTCCAGACTGGATGGCACCTACGTCTGCGATAGGTGCTACGCCGATCACAACTACACCCTCGCATGCGAGGAAACATGCCAGCTGATGGATGCAATTGACGAGGAGCAGTCCTAATGTATGAGGAACATCACATCAAGGACGTCGTGATCGAGGATGAGAGCTCTGGGTTGAAAGGCCTAGACGTAACCATATATGTCTCCTCGAGTGATGAGGTCATCGTGCACCTCGGTAAGTCCATGACGATCCGAACGGACGAGAGCGGTGCGCTGGAGTTGCGAGAGGTGCTGAATGAAGCTCTGATCAAGCTAGAGAGCATTCGCTATGGGAAGGTCTGCGACCGGATGGAGGCACTCACTGAGGAGTTGAATCCGGTGTGGGGCACGGCAGCCGACAAGGAAATCAATGAGGACATCGCTGGGCGTCGAGAGCGATCAGCGCAACAGTGTGTCGACCCATTCGATTCCAAGCTGGCAAATGATCCGACGGACTGGTAGCAAATCGCGTGCAAGTCACGCGCTACAGTGGTATAATAAGGTTGTCAAGGAGGACAACATAACATGGCAAAATTCAGAATCGTTATAGAGAAGCTCGAGGAGGTCGAGGAATCGGTGGTGGTGGAAGGCATCATCCGCAACACGGTCGCTCGTCAGAAGGGTAAGTGCTTCGTTGCCACCCAGAACAAGCACGGCCTTTTCAAGCTGGGCGGAAAGCTGAAGGATCGAGGCTTCACCCGAGGTGAGCGAATCGCCATTGCACGTCGGTGCAAGATCGCACTGCAGGCCTTTCGGGGTGAGCAGGCTCCGGAGAGAGAGCTGGCACCCGGCACCGGCATCGACATCAACGACGTGCCCATCAAGCCGGTGGAAGGATCCAGCATGGCTGCAGACCGTCGGCAGGAAGCGCTCCGCGCATCGGTAGGCAAGTAGCATGGCAGGTCCAGTCATAATCACAGACATGGCAAGAACGGGTAGTGACGACCTTCACTGGAAGGCGAGCGGCACCTGTGGGAAGCGGGACTTCACCGCACAGACCATCCTCTACAAAGGGGCACCTATCTTCAAGATTCAGGGTGCTGGCTCGGTGGCTGACGGTCGGTGGAGCCGAGGGGAACGGGCTCGAGTGGCCCGTGTCTGCAGGGCCGCCATGATCGTGGAGCTGGGAGGTCTCGAGCCGCTGCTTCCGAGTCGGCTCCCTAAGAAGCGTGGGAAACCCCGCCGTCGCCGGGATCCGAACGTCAAGTATCATCACAGCGGCTTGCCGATGAACTCATCGATCTCAGCACTCAAGAGGTCACGGTGACGCAGATGTTCCTGTGGACTGCCACCATTCGAATGCCCAGCGGAGACGCCGTGGCCACTGTCGTGGCGCCTGACTCAGTTACCGCTCGAGCGTTGCTCGAGGCGCAGTACGGAGCTGGCAGCATCCTGAGTGGCTACGTCGATTGCGTGGGTCCTGTGGCTGCGTGACCGCGTGTAGGTCGAGGGCAGTTATGGTATAATAAACCATAACCAAGGAGAAAAGATGTCCCTCTCAATCAACCTAGTCCCACTCAAAAGCCGTCCCTACGTTCGGTGTCGCTTTAACTCCCACGGCGAGGATGCTGTCACCTATGACGTCATCGTTAGCTGGTGGCATTTTAGGGATGACAGCCTCGAAGGCCGTGATGATGGAGAGAAATTCTTCCGTCGCGTTCTGGTGGATGCCTACTCTGAGGATCAGGCTCGGCAGTTCATTATGTGCGACTACGGCTACGACTCAACCCGCATCGAAACCATCGGCCTCCTCTAGAGGCCCGTGTAAAACTGATTCAGCTGTGGTATAATAGAGAGGTAAGGAGGTCTCATGGCCAAGCAACGCAAAATCACCTTCAAGGTGGAGCTACCCAAGCGTCGTAATCCACACGCTCTGGATGCGAAGATGCGTCGGGCTCCGACCTTCAAGGATCGGAAGAAAGAGGCAAAGCGAAAGGCCTGTCGAGGAAGGCACTGGTGATGTCAGACGCACAGCTAAACGAATACATCGGTCATCTGCTAGATGTGCCAATGGAGAAGCGAATGTCCAGTGACGGCGGGTGGGGTGACGATTACTTGTGTGCGCTAGCGATGTGGGAGGATCGACATCCTGGCACCCGACCACCGGTGTTCAGCAAGGTGGGTCAGCCCCCAGCATGTTTCACTGGCACCGTGCCACCCATTTATGATGGTGATCTCGAGTGAGAGATATCTGTCCCATGCCCGGGCATCTCGTCCGAGCCCAGATTACTGGATTGGATGGAATCGGGGAGGAGCTGACCTTCGACGGTACAGCTCTCGTTGTCAATCGACGTGGCATTCAGATTCAACTTCTACTTGATGGAATCCTTACCTGGGTCTATCGCGCACATGTGAGGGTCGTGTCAACGCCCGTGCAACCTGAGAAAACCTAAGGTATAATATAGCTAGGAACAAGGAGATACCATGTCAGATCCCGTACTTACCCCCTTCGAACGCGTTGAACGCGACGCCCACAGCTTCGTTGGCAACCTGTTGGTCTCGATGTCTCTACATCAACTGATCGATCGCCACCGGATACTCACTGAGCTCGTGCAGTCCTGCCCAGATCCCGAGGATCCGACAGTGAAACCCATTTTGCAGGAGTACGAGGTGGAGTGCCGGAACATCGATCAGGCACTGGTTCGTGCCGGCGACCTTCTACTTCGAGCGACTGCTTGAGTGGTGAGGAGATCAAACACCTAAGGCTTACAGTCGAGGCGATGGAGAGAGAGATTGCTCAGCTTCGCAGACTGCTTGAGCGTCGAACCGGTGAGCTTCACCGAGAGAATCTACACATGCGAAAGGCTCTCTGCTGTGCTGTTGATCGGCTAGAGCAGGGAAACGAGGAGTTACGCGGTGCACTATCACAGACAACCACAGGCCTGGCCGAGGAGACCGATTAGAGCAGCTCTGCTTGCTCTGTGTTGCCACCTGATCAATCACAGGTGGTTCAATATGGGGAAGAGAGAAGAGAGCAAGGAAGCTGACCGGGTTGCCTGACAGGAGACATACTTATATTCACATGATCAGAGGAGAATCTGATGACTGGAACCCAACCCACATCTAAGCTTGAGTCGGTGTACAGCGCCGCCTTCGAGGAGTTCTCAGGTCTGCTTCCCAAGGAGGCAAGACAGGAGCTGTCCATCCAACTGGGATCGGACGACAACGGGAGTTACCTGAAGTTCATCTGTCCTGAGAAGGAGTCAGCTGCAGCGCTTAGGGTGGCGATTCCCCACGACTTCATGGGCTATCGCACCATTGTCAGTTATTGCTCGCTAGACGTGTAGCACGAGAACAGCTGTGGTATAATAAAGCCATACCGGAGGCAACGTGACCCAGCTCGTGAACCGTACAAAAGAGATGAACGTTAGAGTTCTAGAGATCGGAGCCA
>Ga0209434_1000999_pt1 | contig 12979 bp, 12 predicted proteins | sample ETNvirnome_2_300_FD_184068 | JGI IMG/M metagenome (GOLD analysis project Ga0209434, IMG submission 184068) | Marine viral communities from the Pacific Ocean - ETNP_2_300 (SPAdes) (version 2) | ecosystem: Environmental > Aquatic > Marine > Oceanic | place: Pacific Ocean | collected 2013-06-22
AGACCTTGTTGGTGCTAATATGAATGAAAATAGACTTAGGGCAGTATTTTCTGGTGGACTCCAACAGGTTTAGCGTCCCCAACGCATTAGTCTCAAAATCTAGGTGGGGGATCTCCGCTGCCTTATCATGTGATGGTTGGGCTGCAGTATGAATGATAACATCAGGCTTGACCCTTCTCATACCAGCATCAATGAATTCCTTATCACGGATATCAACATTCATATGCGTAAAATTTGAGTATGCATTAAGCTCCGACAGTTGTCTACCAACGTCACCCCTATCACCAAAAAATAGTTTTCGCATATTGTTCTCTATGCCAAAAACCTGATACCCTTTATCAATATAGTGCTTACTAGCCTGGCTCCCTATCAAGCCGGCTGCACCAGTGACTAGTATTCTCATCAAAAAAACCCTAAACTAACGTTAACAATTGAAAAGCTCTAGAAAACGTTTCTCAAAATTCTCAAACCCATGAGGTATAAAATACCTACTAACGTTATTATATCCAGCGGTCACGGATGGTATAGCTAACTCAATATTTTTAGGAGTAAATAACGAATCTTCCGAAAGGATAGTCCTGGCTAATCCGACATCCGTAGAAATGATCGGCACATTCATAGCAGCACATTCAACGATTGCCTGGGGCCCTCCCTCAATCCGTGCAGCTACAATATACAGGTCCAATGAATTGTACATCTTTCTCAAGGTATCAAGATCAGGAAGTTCAAAATAATGATACTTGATGCCTACACCGTCCAATCTTTTCATCACATACTGTCGGCGCCAACCACCCAATAAGACCTCGACATGAACATTGTCCTGTGACTTAAGCTTGTGATATTTCTCTACCATATCACAGAATAAATCAGGACCCTTTTCTAATTTGGGGGACTTTAGGTCATGACCCTCAGTATCTCGTTGAAATGATCCAATCAAAAAAACGTTAGGATCAATACCCAGTCCCTCTTTCAATGAGCACCTATCAACATTATCAGTGTACCACAAATATTGGTTGACCCAAAATGGTTGCGTAAAAATAGGGCGGTTGGTAAGGTTAGAAATAAAATCCTTAGTACCGTCATATGTTACGTGATATAGATCTATAAATTGATCCCTATATGCAAACTCATATTTCTCCCTCACCCCAAACTTTTCCGGAACAATGTGGTGCACAGTGGCAACTATAATTTTTTCACGAAGGATGCTAATAGGAATATTCTGCCAGCACCAATCAGCAACCAACCAAATGACATCAGCATCCTGGGGATCTTTGACACACTCAAAAGGTCCATAAGATACTAGTTCATCAACAAATCGATCACAGATCCAGTTCTCATGAGGAGCTAGCGGAAAGACCTTCATAATAAGCCTAATACTCCCCAGTTTTCGTCATCCATAGCAGTATTAACAAAATCATTGAACCTATCCCAATAATCATTGTCAAACATCTTCTTAGTAATCTTTTCCATTGCGGCGGACTTTTCATGAAATAGATCATCATCTAATGCAATTCGCAACACTAATTGCATCACCTCTAGGGGTTCATTTGAAAGTAAAACAGACGTAGCCTCATTAAAATACTCACCGTAATTAGAAGAGTCTATAAAGTGTCGTGAGGTAATCATGGGTGTACTAGTGAACCTAGCATTTGCCGGCACGCCGCCAGCCCAATCATGATTCTTAAGGTGTAATACAACGCGGGCTTTCCTATATTGCTCAATGCATTTCCTAGGGCTTAACGTAATAAAATCTGAACCTGATGGGCCACCACCCGAATGTGCTAGATCAGCTCCCTGACCTCTTATATTTCCACCAAAATTTACGACATCCAAGCCACAACCCTTACAAAACTCTTGAATCTGACAAAACAAACCGTAACCCGGCTTATCACGAACGTGGAAGTTATGATTAAATGATACCACATATCGAGGGTCCCTTTCAATAGGAGCAGACATGTCAATTCCCTGGAGATCTAGCTCAAACGGATGTCGAAACATCAAGAAACGATTGATTCCAGGAATGTTTGGATCAAATAAGTTCTCACATGGTGATGGAAGTAGGACACAGGGATTTTTAGGTACAATACCTAAAGGTAATGATCCCTCCTTGATCTCACCAGGATTAAATGTTGAGCTGATCCATTTTGCGTTAGGAAGGTAATCCCTAACCCACCGTAGTCGATGCTCTAGAACCGGCTTACAATGATCAGTCGTGTGAAATAGATCAATATCACCGCCTATGTCTTTTATTTCTTTCTCAGTGAGAAGAGTAACATGCGCATTTCCAGAATATACCTCACTGGATAATATCTCATCTTTCTCTAACACTAAAAAACAATCTTCCCCGAAGGTGTACTTTACCTCCGGATATTTCTCCAAATTTCTTACCTTAGATGTTGGTTCAGGTTTATGTAGCATCCTAGGCCAAACAGGGATATTCCCCCACCCCCACTCATCAGAAAACTCACCGGGCTTAAGCATATAAACCCGGTGTCCTAGCCTGGAGTAATAATAGGGTAAATTGGATGCCTGAGAGCGACATCCATAATCCATTAAAAATATATTGAGATTACGACTCATATTAAAGTTTACACCTAATAGTCATTAACAGCACGATAAACAGTCTCCACCTGGGAGGTTGACATTGCACCATGACATGGTATACTGACCACCTGAGCTGCAGCAAGGTCTGCATTTTTTATGCTATCATCCCCCGCAATAACTTGTCCGGACCATATATCAAAGTGGTGAATATTTTGGGGGTAATGCACATTTGTTTGTATGCCACGATCCGACATGTGCAAGACAAAACCCTTCCTGTCCTTAACCAAGACAGGAAATACATGCCAGACGCTAGCATCCTTATCGATATTTAGTAACCTTACCTTCTCAGAATTAATCTTATCCATGTATGTGCCGGCAATCGTTCTTCTTGCACAATTCTCTGCATGAAGAAATGGGATTTTGTGACATAGAAATGCTGCCTGGATTGCATCCATCCTGTGGTTGTATCCTCTGGATGTATAATGATACTTCTTCTCTGCACCGTAATTACGAATCGATCTCATTTTCTGAGCTAACCTGTCATCATTAGTACAAATCACCCCTGCGTCACCCGCAGCACCTAAATTTTTTCCAGGGTACAAAGAAAAAAACGATGCAATACCGAAACCTCCGACATAATCATGACCCACCTTTTGAAAATGTGCCTGTGAACAATCTTCAATAAGTGGTACTTTCATTTCATCGCACCGGGCCCGTAATAATGTGATGTCCTTAAGGCCATACCCATATAAGTGCACCGCAATAACGGCGGCTGCGTCGGAGCCGATTTCACTAAAAAAATTAACGTTAGAATTTAATGTGTCTAGACATATGTCATAGGGTTTACACTTAAATCCCATATGTAATGCTGAAAGGATAGAGCCGATAAACGTATTTGCAGGGTAATATATTACACCATCTGAAGGCGTCAGGTGTAGCGCAGTTAATATTACTGAAAGGGCGTCAGTACCACAAGATGTGCCAACCGCATGTTTTACACAATGAGACTGTGAAAAAATTTTCTCAAATTTCTCTACATATTTCCCATTAATAAAGCAGCTATCCTTAAAAATAGCTTTAACATCATCATAAAACCGGTCTTCAAATTGCATATTTAACGAATAAAGATCGTTATAGGTTACCGTATATTTCTCTGGTCTTCCAGTCAACTTACAAAAAACTCCCGAAGATTATCAAACAAATTAGTGCCAAAATGCGTATCATTTAATGTGAATAAGAAGGTCTCCCTTGCAATTTTTGGATGCATATCCATGTTACACGGGTATACCCCAATACCTTCTTTTAATTTCCTAATAAATTTTTCTACAATATATTCATCAACATTAGGTAATCTTTCAATACCAGCATGGAACCCAGGATGCCTACTAATTTTATGTGCTATATTTTCCCTAGTGAACTTAAACATGTCATAACATACCGGGAATGTACGAAAGGGAAACTGGCCTTGTACAATGGGCCGGCTGGTATCAATACCAGCCTCAGAATATGCAATATCTCCCCAAGTAATATTAGGTTGAAATTTCATAATCGTTCCTGGCCACCACCCTTTCATAACATGATACGGGTTTGATAAAAAATTAGTAGTCACTGCTTTTTGAAAAGTGTAGTGTATAAAATCAAAATCACTATCGATTAAGCTTCTAATAGCTAATTCACATTCGTCTATATAATTCTCGGTGAAGATATTATCAGATGAATACCACATCAGTATCTTATTGGGATTATCATACCCCCTAACTGTACTAATTAACTCATTCTCAGCATACTGAACATCTTCCCAACTCCAAGAATCTAAGTCCCATTTCTCAGGGCTTATCCCTAAATTGAACTTAGGGCCCACGGCATCTCTTAAGACCTGCACTGTATCATCGATAGATCGCCCATCAACAACCAAAACTTTATCAACATAAGGGGCTGTAGCCCATGACTTACATGCCGCGGCGGTAACATCTTTGTACCCGGTTTTTGAAATGTTCGTTACCATGGTTGCGGTAATTATCTCAAATCCCTCAATCATTCAGTCCGCCCCCAGTTAAAACGTCATAATACTTTTCTGTAACGATATCAATATTCAGATGTGTACTATCAATATCAGGTTTGATTAATTGTATATCAGGAAATGAAAAATTATAAGGTTTATCATAATCTAATAGTTCAAAATTATACCCGATATCTTCATTAAGAATGATCCCATTTTTCCCAACAATTTCTTTAGTACCCCCTGAATCGGTGCATATAACAGGACAACCACAAGATATTGCTTCGATCACCACATTGGGACAATGATCCAGCCACGCTAAGTGTATCATCCAATCAGCTATCGAATATACCTGCATACATGTATCATGATCCTGGTCACCAAAAAAGATAATGCGAGGATCCTCACTATGATAATCCGGATTTTTCCCCAAAACAATCATAACATCGTTATCATTTGCGACTAGTCGAAATAGCTCGATATTTTCCTTAAGCCTCTTTTGCCTGTGCCAGTTGGCAGAAGACACAAATACCCTATCATATCGAGCCCTCAGGCTAATGAAGGGCTCCGATATCCTAACATTCGAAGCTTTAATACCATTATGGATAACAGTACCTGACCTATTTCCCCACCACCTTGTTGTCATACCCATATCAAAGTTAGACTGCCAAATAACATGATGAGAATTATCATAGGCCCACCTTATACCAAGATTATGTGCATGAAACTGTTCCGGCTTAAACCAGATCCCATCTAGCCTCTGGATAAACCTGGCGGTTGTTTTAGGTACCTGCGTAGGTTCAATAAAACATAAGAAAACGTCACAATCATCATTTGACTTAACGATATCAACAGCATGATTGCTAGTTAGCGATTCTGCTAGCCTATGTGCGAATGTATTCGGACCTGACCTAGATCCAAAGTTAACGTTATCAAAGTAAATTTTCACATGAGACCGTCAATTAAGCCAGCATAGCGATGCATACACTCTTTCCAGTCATATATCTCGGTAGAATTTTTTTTAAACTCTCCCCCTAGCACCAGCCTTTCGAGATCCGCTAGGTTTCGAAAAGTATGGTCATGACCGGCAAACTCAACAGCGCCGCCGCCCTCGGCGTGGACATACGTTGGTATACCGCTAGCCATAGCTTCCAATATGTGATTAGGCCCAGGGTCATTCCTTGATCCGCTGATATAAACAGTATGACCCTCGAGATTTCTTGCTAGCTCGATCCCATGACATGGCTTGATCTCTAGAGTATTATCAAACGACCCTCGACTACGACCGATATAAGTGAACTTGATATTATCGTGCCTCGAAGCAAGGTAATCTAAGAACTCGTAACAATCAAATCCTTTAAGGTAGTTATTTGACCAATGATGGGCAACTACTGATATCTCATTATGACTATTAGAGTTTCCCTGTTTGAATATGCCTAGATCAACACCATTCATTATAACACATGTATGAGGGCATGCCCATCCCTTTTTTAAAAAGTAGTCCTTCATCCACCTCGAAACAAACACGGTATAATCGTTGACAGTACTGCACTGCTGTAAATATTGGTCCATATGTTCGGTACCCTTTCGGGCATCACACTCATTGACCCTTTGGACTATTTTGCATGCGGGATTTTTGGACTTATAGTCGGCTATCTCATTAATAGAAATACCACACTCGTCATATCTGGGATCTTGTACAAAGAGTACATCAATACCAGGTTGCAGTTCATGAACTATATGATGTCCCAAGAAAGTCAGTTGTTCTACAAACGCAGAAACAAAATTATTTCCCCCTCCCCATGAACCCTCAATCGGCTTTCTATTGATGAGTATCTTCATCGTTAATCGGTTTTCCAATGAATAGACATCCAGTAACCATCGTGATTATTTCCGAGAGGATCGAATTTTAAATCTTTTACTGTGCATGCACAACCCAGGGTTCTAAAATCTTCCTCGATTAAGGGTGAAATAACATCAGGTTGTACGTCAAAATCTTCGACATGTTTTGCCATAAAATTAAATTGTATTGGATCTTTAGCATGAGGAGCCCCTAAGAATGGTAAGACGATAAATGCACCGGTCTTTGAGACCCTTCTAAATCCCCTCAAGACCTTTTCAGGATCATATGAATGTTCTAGAACGTGGCATGCGTAAATTAAGTCAAATTCATTTTCCGAAAATTCATCAGAAATGTTATGCATGTCCAAAAGCCTTATAACGTTGATATCAGTAGAAAAAAGATCAATCCCAATCGCATCGTAGCCGGCGGATCTCAAAGCATGCACTTCGCTAACGTCCCTAGACCCAACGCAAAGTACCTTCTTACAGTCTGGAAAGTGTTCTTTTATCTGTTCGATATAGCGGCTAAACGGCCGGCCGGCGGTACGCTCCATCGTCTTAGTATGTTGCATCTGCATGTGTATATATTCATCGTAATTATCATAATTGTATCTCTTATACCCAGTTGTCATATTCTAAATCTCCTGATCTAAGCCACATACCCGCGGCTGCGTAAGTACTTTGCCTCAAGCTTCTGGTATTTTGCATCGCCTGTTTGAAATGTTGAAGGTTGCATATCAATCGTATAGTGATATGCAACGATGGGTTCATAATGCCAGTTTCCAGCGGCATTATGTAATGCCGGCAAATAAATTGCCTGATCCCCTATCCTCCTAAAGTATTCACCCTCATGATTGCGATAATTCTCGTCAGGTATACCTTCCACTAGGTGCTTTCGAAATGTCTTAAGGTGCGAGCTTACCCATGGGTGTGAATATGGATGTGCATCTTTTGGCAAAGGACCAGATATATTATGGTTGCTAAATGACCATCGGTGAGCAGTCCACAATACAGTACACCCCAATTGGTTATACCTTGAATCGACTATACTAAGCACATCACAATCGCATAGCCAATCGTCTGCATCTAGTCGGCAGATGATATCATCAGGTTGACAGTGATCCAATCCATGCAAGATATTTCCAACTTCCCATTTTTTTTCGATATTATGTACTATAGTCACCCTATCCTTGATATCCAACATGCCTACAACATCATTTATTAACTCAAAGGTGTTATCGGTTGACATATCATCAAGGATGACCATGTGCCAATTAGGGTATGTTTGAAACCAAACAGAGAATATACAGCGTTGTATTGTCTCAATAGCATTAAATGCCGGCACTATAAAAACGAACCTGTTCATAAATTACCTTGATAACATATCTAATAACGATTTATGCGATGATATCTCAAAAGGATTATAGTGCTTTATGCAATTAAGTTCAACACCTTCATTAATAACTTCTAGTCCAAAAGATAGTGCAGTCGCCTCGAGGCATCGTTTGAGCATATCATTTTTAAATTTTCCTAATATGATACGCCTAGATGATGCAATCCGCTGTATGTCTTTTGCGTTAACACGATCTTCAGGTATATACGTTATAGTGTTAGACTCATCAATACCAGAATCAAATTCTCCTAAATGAATCGACTCATATATGAATTCATCGACACAATTAAACTGTGTACCTGAGATGTCATGATAAAAATTATGCAAATTAAGAGGTGCAGAGACATTAGAATGTAAAAAGTCGTTAATTGCTAGTGGCTCATGAGATTCTGAATAGTAAAAAACCTTTCCTATATGGCCGATTGTACGAACGACATTTGAAAAACACTCATAATCTTCACAGATAAAATATGAACCCTGTTGATCTCCCTTAAGGGAATCTTTTAATTTATCATAAGCTAGCCAATTGGCCTGGAAGCCATGATAGAATAGGCACCGAGAAGGTATGCCGGCGTAATTCCATGATAGAAAACTGTCATAATCTCTAGAGATAAAAGTTAACTTATGCTGTAACCTTATCCTATTAAAGTTTTCTGTGTCGACGCCCATTTACTCATGATCTTTAAGCATCATATACCTTTCAACCACCGGCCCTCCAGTATGGGTCTCACGTGAACATGTGATTAACTTAAATCCGACAGACTCGCCCATATACTTGAGATCATGATGATCAAACGGAAAAAGATGACCAAACTGCAATCTAGGTATGCCTGGTTCTATTGGTACTTCAATATGCAGGTAAGATCCGATCGACATATGCGTGAATATATTCTTTAATACTTCCTGGGGCCTAGACACGTGCTCTAGAACGTGATAACATACGACCAGGCTAGCTTCCTTTAAACGTTTGATACTGTCATCCGGATCCATTAGGTTCATATGAATGGCATCATAACCCATCTTCTTGGCAATATTAACGTTAAGTGGATTATACTCAAACCCAAAAGGTTGCATATCGTGACTTTCGAAATAGTAGCGCATTAACCTGGGTATTCTAAAACCTATCTCGCAAAACTTAAGTTTAAACATGTCACACACCGAAGCATCCAATAAGTGATACACCTTCTCAATTTCATTGATACGTACCTGATCAGATTCCCCTATCGTCATGCTATGATTAACGTTGTTAACAATGTCTTCGATGGTGCAATCATCAGGGATACCGATACCCCTAGAGCGCTGTAAATTAAGGTTTTTTATATCTTCAATGGGTTCGAACACTATCCTTTTTCCAAACGGATACTCTCTTTCACTGGGTATAAAATTGCCATCGACTGACCTGATATCAGCCCAGTTATTATCAGATTTTAGCTTGATGATATTAATGATATCATCATTAAACTCGCCTATTAATTCCGAGTCAATGTTGTTACACACATTACTCATTGATTAATCTCAGATATGCTAGCGTCTAGTGTCATATGAGGTGTGGGTTTATCAAAATCAACCGGTGCATGAAAGATCCAACCGCCCATCTTTTCTTTGAGCAGTAAAGCTAGCTCGTCAATATCATCCTCTGAAACATCTGCCCATGGGCGCTGAAAAAACATGTTATTTTTAGCAGTATCATCTTGCGGGATATCGTACAAGCTCTGCCAATGGCTAGACCAATAATCACGATATATCCGAATCTTTCTAGGTAAATCAAACCATGAATAGTGATATACTGTTGGTAACAATTCAATATTTCTCTGAAACCACTCCTGATATACCCCTAATGCATCGGTGTTTCCCTGTAGCGCATGTACGCGGAGTTCGTGAGCCTGTTCATTGTAGAATGAAACATGGGCAATTGCATCATGAGACTTAGAGTCTATGTAGTCACACCCATCCGTACCAGGTGATGCATAAAGGCTGCCATTTTCATCATACTTTCGAAGCGGCCCGGGGATTCCATGTATGATATTATCCCTATTCCTACTGAGCCGCCATTTCCACGGATTAACATCCAATCTTACCTTTTCATACCCTCCCCAGAACTCCACTATCGGTAATGATATCAAATCAACTGCGGAGGGGAATGCTCTAATTAACTGTCGGACCTTCTGACTATCATGGGAAAGAATAATCTCATCTGCATCCTGCTGCCAACAAAAATCACCGGTGCACTTTGAACGTGCATATGCTTTCTGTCGGCCATCTTCAACAGCAAAACGTGGGTGTTCCATGTCGATGACATTTTCGAAAATGAATAAATTCTCAAACTCTTTAGATAACTCGTTTAATTTTTCTAGAGTACCGTCGTCTGACCCCCCATCAACGACAATAACCTCATCGCATAGTTCCAATAATGACCTAACACATTTTTCAATTGGGTAACCCTGAGAGAGACAGTTAAGCGTTGTTGTATACCCACTTAATTTAGGATTCCACTCCATGGCAGCCTTAATAGAATTCCAAAATAATTCACGAGCAGCGTATAAGTAAGCCTCAGTATCAAATTCGTCGTCTGTATCAAACCATGGTTCGGAAGCATGTTCAACATTGTCATTAATGTGTATCTTACACCCTAATAACTTCGCCTCAATGACCATCCTGGGACATGTATCTCCCCCAGGAGGCAAATAAACTAATCCTTCTGCCTGGGCTAATCTTTCCAACATTTCGTCATAAGGTAAGCCCCAAACTACCTCATACTCTTTGTCATTTTTCTTGCACCATTCTTCTGCAGCTTCACGGCCCTTGATCCAGCTAGCTGATCCTAATACTATCCATCCCTTACGCTCGATATCTTTGTACCTATCCTCAAGAATCTTACGTGCTAACCAAAATTCTTCACCAAAAACGGAGCTGATGACTGTATTGGGTTTTTCGGAAAGAAACGGAAATATGCTATGGTACCTTTCCATTTGACGTTCTGACATCCAAAATAACGATTGGGCGCCGTATAGAAATGCAGATACTAACTTTCCATTAATGTCATTACAACAATCACAGTCTTTCTTTTCAACAAAAGCATGCTTTTCCGGAGAGCGCCACTTGCAGTACTTATAATCATACTCTAGTACTGAATATGATAGATTGGCCACAATCGTAGGTATCATTTCGAAATCTAGAGATGCAAAATTTCCAAAAACCCAATAACGATCATGGTATTTTTGTAATAGATCATATGTTAGATCCCTGCACTTGATATTTTGTACCAAAAATGGCGAGGAATCTAGAAGCGCCTGACTAGTTAACTCGGCACCTCCCTGATATTCTTCTGCAAACACATCAGCAACAAAAATTATTTCAGCATTATCTGATACTGATGGTTCTTCATTTTGTGGAAATGGACTATTGAACATGGTACCTCTAAATCCTATTAGTACTTTAAGATATAAGAAATACTGTATATACAGCTATTCAAATTCTATTCTATACTGTTATTGTATTGGTAAAGATAGAATGTTTAAAGCTTTTGTGTAGCTAGGTTAGCAATCCCGCTGCGCTGCCCAGATGACAGTTGTACATGACCAGATAGGATAGTATCTTTAAATCTCTCTATTACGATCGATAGCCCATTTGATTTCTTATCGATATAGGGTGTATCAACCTGATCGATATCTCCCAACAATACAATCTTTGAGCCTTTTCCGATTCGGGTAATAATTGTTTTGAGCTCATGGATGGTTGCATTTTGTGCTTCATCAACAATCAAAAATGAATCATTAAAGGTTCTACCCCTCATATATGAGAGTGGAGCAATTTCTATCATGCCTTTTTTTTGCATTATTCCAAAATAATCCATATCCTTAAATGCATGTCGTATATTATCATATATGGGTGACATCCAGGGTGCCATTTTTTCGTTAATATCCCCGGGCAAATAACCTATATCTCGCCCGACAGGCTGAATTGATCTAGTTACTATAATTCTATCATAATCCTCGTTGAATACCTGCTCGAGGCCGGCCATTAGAGTTATGTAAGTTTTACCGGATCCAGCAATTCCGGACAACGTAACCATCTCTACCGATTTATCCATCAGCAAATCTATAGCGAATGTTTGCTCTTTATTCTTTGCTTCGAGACCAATATTATTTGAAACATGTCCAGGCAACATCCGGATGGTACCATCCTGGTGGCGTCCTAAAAAACTTCCCCCGCTGGTACCCTTGCCAACGATATATTCATTATCGTATATACAACCGGTTGCTGTGTCGGATTTAAATTTAATCGATTTATTTTCGAAAAATTGGTCGATATCGTGATCTAAAAAATCGATATGAGATATACCGGTGTAAATAGAATCTGAACCTACCCCAATATGATCTTTATAATAATCCTCAGAATTAATACCTAGAGCATCACACTTAACTCTCAGATTAATATCTTTGGTAATTAGCCGGAGAGGTACCTCAGGTTCATTATTTATTAACTTGAGAACCGTTGCAATGATCAAGTTATCATTTGACGTAGGGTCTAGACCAACCGGTACCTGATCAGGTGTGGGAATATCGGTTATTATTCGGATATTCGAACCGATATCCTCTATGTACACCCCATCACACAGCTTTCCTTTACTGCGCAATTTATCTAGATAGCGGTTAACATACCTTGCATTCTCACCTAACAGGCCTGGTTTTTCTTTAAACCTGTCAAGTTCCTCTAAAACAACCAGGGGAATGATAATATTATTTTCTGGTAAAGAGTGAATTGAGCTTTTATCATAAAGCAATACACTGGTGTCAAGCACTAAGTTTTTTTGCATATTACGTTTTTCTATACATTGGGTATTATTCACTAACAATCATAAGTATGGTGAAAACGCAATGCTAGTAAATGGCCGAGATGAAAAAATCATCGAAAACACGACATGTTTTTCAGAACATCTAAAAAGGTATGTTACATGTGAGAAAAAAAGCTGCCGATTATGGATGGATAGTGAAAAAGATTACAACTGTGCGCTAATCGGTGCACATGAAGGAAGAAAAACATTGCAAGATATCGGAGAGATATTCGGCGTAACGCGTATGAGGATATGCCAGATTGAAAAACTAGCTATCAAAAAACTGAATATATCTAGATAATGCGGTCAAAAGTATAAGAATGGTGGAGGTGCCGGGAGTCGAACCCGGGTCCAAAATAAGTCCGCC
>Ga0209434_1001000_pt1 | contig 12975 bp, 24 predicted proteins | sample ETNvirnome_2_300_FD_184068 | JGI IMG/M metagenome (GOLD analysis project Ga0209434, IMG submission 184068) | Marine viral communities from the Pacific Ocean - ETNP_2_300 (SPAdes) (version 2) | ecosystem: Environmental > Aquatic > Marine > Oceanic | place: Pacific Ocean | collected 2013-06-22
GTAATCGCAAACTTCTTCTGCTGGCTGTGGTGCGTCACAAGCAACAACTTCGCCTTCCACACAAAGGCCGGTTCCATCTCCGCATTCTGTGCTACAGGGATAATCTCCTTCATCTACGGCGCCATCGCAATCATTATCGATCCCGTCGCAAATTTCTTCTACGCACGGGTCGCATACGCCGTATTCAAAATATCCTTTATGGCAGTATACCTTTAAAAAGCCATTAATACCGTCTTCTGTGACACACTCTTCTTCTCTGATGACTTCGTTGGTAGGTATACACTCTAAAACTTCTTCACATTCGCCCATTTCAATGACTATATTATCTTTACAAGTGTCTACGGTCACTTTCATTCGCCAAACCTCGTCTAAAGGAGGGCAATAATAATACCATTCGGCGTAGCAATCGTCTTCATATTTCTTTTTAGTATACTCTATCACAGCGTCCGAAGGAGTATAAAGAACGGCGTCGGGTAGGTTATAAGTAATATATGGGCTGCCGCTTCCCCCGCTATGATTATTGCATGACATCAATAAAAATAATGTCATCACAAAAAAAGAATTTTTAGAGAGCATATAATAACTATAACACTTACTTAGGAAAAAGACAAATGCTTTTTTTATTTTTATAAATTTTTAAGGGTTTTAAGGCTTATTTGTGTATTTTTTTAGATGAAAGTATTCTCGCGTCGTCTACGCCATAAATTTTTTTGATTAATCTCTTTAAAAGGAACCCTTGTTGACTTAAAGGAACTTGTTTCTTTGTTGGGATATATTTTAGTTCTAAACGAACCATTTTCTGATCTATTCCGGACGTTTTTGATTTAGTTGTCACGGATATGATAGTAACGCCTTCAATTGCTCTAATTTGATTAAATATATCTCCATATAAACTTATATCTTCATCATATCGTAAGATTAAATCAGCTTGATAATGATTATAAGGCTTGTCAACTACTTCATTGACAAATTTACGCCATTTTTGAATAATATTATTTGTTTTCATTATAAATCAATAATAATTGCGCCATCAACACAATCTTCGTCTTTTTTTTCTGTTTTTTCTTTTAATTCTTCTAAATCCCAACAAGAAGGCGGGGCTGGTAATGGCAAACGAAGTTGAGGCGCCTCATATTCATATTTTTTGTCCTCTTCTTGCTTTTTTTTAATGAGCAAATCGATTAATTCTGGATTAATATCAATTTCAAAACCTATATTCATTTTAAACCCTCTTTAATAATTAGTTTTTCTTTGATAAAGAGGAATATTATTTATTAAGCGCCTTGAAACCCAACAGGAGAACTTTTTGTTCGCTTTAAAGATGGATTTTTTGTGTATGGAGGTTCATTTTTCTTTTCTCCAGTTGCAATAAGGCGTTTTTTATGTCTAGGGTGCGTAACTTTGACATATTTTTGATAATTTTCATCCAAATCTTCTTCTATAACCGTCTTAATCGCTGTTTTTGCGTCACTTGGAAGATCATATGTGTCTAAATCTTCAAATTTTACCCATTTATATATAGAGTGCTCTGGTAATTCATCTGAAACTGTACCGGAATAGCTTTTTGTAGTAAAAAAATGTATTTTTCCCTCTTTGTTAACTGCCTTCAGCGCTGATATCTGTATACTAGTTTCTTCTTCTGTTTCCCGGGCAGCCCCTTCTTCTGGCTTTTCTCCGTTTTTATTATATCCTCCCGGTAAATCCCATATATTTTTATGATTCTGTGATGATTTTTTTCGTTTTAAAAGCAAAAACTCTCCATTGGTGTTTAAAATTATGACTTTTGACACGATTTTACTGTCTTCGCCGTCATTTTCTGCCAAAAACCGGTACCATTTTTCAAACAAGGTCTTCATCTTGATTTATTGTGTTTCTTTTTTGTTAAATTGTTAACTCTTCTTTGCAATTGTGTTACTTTTTTTTCTAATTTCTCTAGTTTGCTCTCTAAAACAGGAATTGTTTTCAATTGTGAATCTGTTTTGTAATAAAAACCTGCTGCAGTGAATATAAAAACGGCCAATGTTATAACAGTTTTTATATCTATTTTTAATTTATCCATTATTGATACCTTTTTGCAAATTTATATCTCTTCGGTTAATGACATTTTTTTATCGTAAGACAAAATCTTATAATTATTTAGCCGATTAAGGTAGCCGTTTCTTCTTAACACTTTAAAAGCAAGGTTTTCAACAGAAAAAGCACCTACAGTTTCTAAACCACATTTTCGAAGCTTTCTAATTTTTTCTTTTAGTCTATCAGTTGATTTAATTGCTTCTTCGTAATTTCCTGCCTTATAATCATCACCAACATTATCAATTAAGTCCATCAACCCAGCTGATTTTATTTTTATATTTGACCAATTAAACATCGGAGTTTCTCTTATTGGTGTAATGTTCCATTCATTCCTTAATAGTGAATATACACCAGTTGATTCATGTTTCTCATTAATATTTTGTATATATGTTTCTACTTCAAACCCATAAATTGTTATTTGATGTGTTTTATTCCAATTAATTCTTTTAGCTTTAAGAAGCTCTTCTACTAATTCAAGATTTTCATCAACTTCATTATAATCAACAATGACATGTAAATCCACATCTGAATATTTTGACCAATTATAATTGGCTAGCGAACCGGTTAGCGTTATATCTAAAATTCTAACCCATTCTATTCCATGCCCATCAAAAAAATCTTTTGCGATTTCTACTAACTTTTTAATAACTTCTGGTTTTAGTTTTTGGTCTGTATCCCAAATTACTGGGCTTAATTCGTCATGTATTTCAAAACTTGAAACATCGACTGTTTCTGGACTTATATACTCTTTTATGTCTTCTTCTAAAAATGTTCGCCAATGTTTAAACAAATTAGGGCATTTTTCCATTTTCTTTTATTTCCTGTAAATATTTAATCGTTTCATCTGCAGATCGATGTAATATTCCAATGCCGCCTGCTGCAACCCATGGTTCGATGTTTGATTCAAAATCATCTATTAATACATTTGGTCTTCCGGAACTGTCTACTGCCCATTTTTGTTTTTCCTCATCCATAAATATTTCTCTTGGCGGAGGATTAAGGTTTGTTTTGATCCAATACTCTTTACCGACCTCTGATCCTTCTTGCATTGGCGCTGTTAAAACATTTGGTTCAAATTGACTTACATAACTCCACAATCTTCGACCGTCTGACATCCATGGCAAGGTAGCCCAAAATTCAACATCATTTGATAATAGCTTAATCATATATTTCCTTGCTTCTTTAGATCTCTTCGGATCAGTTTTCGAAATATCGGAAGGAGTTATATATGTTCTTTCGTCTATGGATAATCTTTTAAGTGGTTTGTCTTCTTCTGCTTTCTTTTCAAGTTCTGAATTGATCTTATCAACGGCGCCTTTTACAAAGTCAACAAGAACTCCATCCATATCACAAAAGATTGTATATGGGAACTCATTAGCCGTTTCTTTTAATAATAATTTCCATTTTTTAAATATATTGTGCATAATATTATAATTAGTGTTTCATATGGCTTTAATTATAGCCAATACACGCTTTTTTGTATGATAAAAGTTTAATGTCTAAAGAAGATACCCAAATTAATCGTCCAGTTGTCTGAAGAAGCACTTTTAAATCTTGTTCTCTTTCGTTAATATTGATTGCTTTAATAATCATCCCAACATCCTGTTTTAAAGGAGGTTTCGGAACAATCAGGTCTCCAATCTTAAATTTTGTAGTAATAATCATACATGATAATTAGATTTTGAAATCCTATAATCAAATATTTATCAACTTAATTTGATTATTATAAACATGCAATGTTTTAAGACCATTTTGCCAATATACATAATATGCGCGCGCACCCATAATTTTTCCCATATAATGCAATATTATTCCTATAGTGTTTTTTGGGATAAAATTACATTGCCCGCTATCAATTTGTATAATCGCGATAATCAGATTACCTTTTTCATATCCCATCTACTACTATTATAATATATTTTTTTTAAAATATTAATTAATATTCTTTATTAACATGCTGACATTTGGCGCACATAAATGTTTGTATTGGCACCATTGTGGTTTGGCCGCTTGGTGAGATAAGGTGTGATAGCTTTTTAATTGTGAACGCTGGTACAAACACACCTCCGGAGCACTCTTCGCATTTAATATCTTCAGCTTGGCTAAGATCGACATTGATTGGTTTTTGTGAATTCATTTTTACTCTTTCTTTTGTAATATGTTAGTTAATATCTTTTCGAGCGTCGATTCTTTTATATAGATAAAATCATTAATGCTCTCTTTTAAGTACTGTCCCACATTCAAATTTCTTAAATCTCTTAGCACACTCATTACGATTGAGTCTCTAAACCGATAACCTGCATGCGGGTCGGCACCAGACTTGCCCAATGCATCTCCAACTTCAGGATCTTGATTGTCTGCGTATTTCATTGCATTGTCAATTAAATCATTTAGTATGTTCTTTAATTTAACAGTAGATTTTGGCAATACAATAATATCTTTCCTTTGAGCTAAAGCTTGAATTGGGAGCTTTGGAGGCGTTTCTTTTGAAGGAGGCACTTCTGTCAGGTCGGAAGAAGAAAGAAATTCTTCATCTGCAGAAGATTTTGGCATCCACCGCTCATGACCTTGATCATCAGACGAGGCTACAGTATAAATATTTAAAAATTTCTTTGCGTCAAATAAATCAAACTGTCGTTGTCCCCGACCAAATGCTATTTTCACTTGCAATTCGCTTGGAAAGATCTTCCAATCGGCTATTGGTTTAAGCCCAATAATTACTCCTTTTTTCTCTTCGCCTCTGTATGTGTATTTTAGTTTTTGTTTGCTTGATTTTAAATCATGTAAGCGTTTACATTCATCTGTTGCTAATTGTCCACACGCAGAGTCTTGATTGTCAATCGCTTCTTTAACGATGTCATACAACTTCGATTTAGATATTTGCATAGTTGTTTATAAATAGTTATTTATAAGCAAAAAATCTTTGAATTCGAGGGTTAAAAAAATTTTTTGTTTAAAAGCTTAACAAAACTCACCATCTTTCTCACCATACTCCTTAGCAAGCTTTTGTCCGAGAATCTTGACATCATCAATTACTTTAACATGCTTAAAAGCAGGAATATTATTACTAAACCAATCATTAATGGTTTTAACTCTTTCCTTAATCTTTTTACGTTGTGTATTAATATGGTCAATGTTATCGCCGTTTTTTCGACAATGGAAAACAATGGTATTATTACCAGCTTTATTCCCATCTTTAAATACGCGGTATACCGGTGAAAGTACTTTAGTCCACGAGTCTTGTTCGCTAGCTACCCAAACTGTAGTATTTGTTATAGGAGATGTAGCACCTCCTCTACCAGGCTTAATACCGTATTTGCTTAATAGAATTTTCTGAAGATCAGATCGGCTATAATGCTTGACTTTGCAATTGCGTAAATGCGCGCCCTTAAGATGTACATCTGTAATTAATTGATCTCGGGCGCTCTCTGATAAACCTTTGCAGTTATTTTTAAACCAGCTTTTAAGTTTATCATCTACTAGAGGGTTGCCCCAGTGGCCTTTTTCTACTAGTTTAGCAATGTCTTTGCCTAAATATCCAGCTGTTAACAATTTATAAGCTGTTACAATAGAGTCTTCGTACGAATTATGTCGACATCTCTTTTCTAGGTGTTCATTTTGCTGATGTTGCCATTGGAGCCAATCGAATGCTGCGTATTGTCCTACATTCTTTTCATAAACCACACATGTAATTCGATCAAAATTTGTTGTGTTCTTATGCATTGCTTGTAAGTTCTGGTATGCTTTATATCGATGACAACCATCTCGAAGTTTAAACTTAGAATTACTTTCATCGCGCGGGTCGATGTGCGCAACCTCTACTGCAATTGGGTTTTTGAGCCCAACCTGCGCAATACTCTGTTCAATACCTTTAAGATTATCTTTATCAATGCTCTGGTTGCGTGATTGACTCTCTACCTCATTAAGTACAATCTGATCAAGTGTGATTAGTTTAGAATGGTATAATACCGTTGGTGTGAATTTATTCATATTTTCCTTAGCGCCCTGTTTATAGGGTCTTTTTTATTATGCTCGTTTATGAGCCGTACTATTATACTACCATGCTCTCGCATCGATGTTAAGCAATTTCTTAATTTTTTTTTTGATTATTTTTACCCTCACCTAGAGAAAGTTAAACTAACTAACTGTTATCATTATAGTTTTTAAAAAGGCTAATAATCTGGATTTTTTCTTAGCGGTATAACGAATGCACTTAGTCTGGCATTGTAAGCTACCGTAATCATTGGGACATACATTCCGGTACCGGGTACCCAGGGGGGTACCCCCCCCTACTGTATTGCTTTGGTGTTATTGCTTAGAGACTTTATTTATCTTTGTTAAAGCCTTTAAGCTCCTCTATAGTTATAACTGAATGACCATGCCATGTATTAACCTTACATGAATCACAGTGACGCATTGATCTGGTGCATGTATTGTTGCTAGTGTATAGTACCTTACCTTCTTTACACTGAGCACATACACCTATCTCTTTTGTTTTTAACATTTTTTTTTATTACTCTCCGAACTGTTTTCGAGAGGGGGGCGAGTTAGTTGATGAATTGAGCGGCAGCGGTGAGAGCTAGCGTGAAGACTGAGAGACAAGCAATTGCTATCATGTTATGACCTTTCTTAGCTTGAGGGTTGGGCTTGAAGGAATGCATCGAATGTTGCTTCCACGTTATCTTGTTTGGCTTCGGTTAGATTGTCCATACCCTCGAAGTCATTCAAACTGTCGAAGGTGTCGATACTGTCAATGTCTAATGCACAAATGAAATCCATGTCTTATCCTTTTCTTTTTGAATCTATACACATTATCTCACGTTCAGCGCAGCCTGTCAAGAACTATTTTCACTTTTATTAACTTTTTTAGTACCATCGGAGGGACTCGAACCCTCACACCCGTTACGGATAACGGATTTTAAGTCCGTTGTGTCTACCAATTCCACCACGATGGCATGATTGTTGCTATAGCAGCATGCGTGCCATGGCGTTATAGTAAAGTGTAGAATCTTTTCACTTGACAAACACAGTATATATGTACTAACGCTTCATAGCTTTTACCTCCTATAATAGAATCTTTAAAATGTGTACAGTAGTCCTAATCTATAATCAAGACAATACGTGCCACTTTGCCCCACATCAACCCAAAAGATACCAAACTGCACTAACCACAACAACGTGTACTGCTAGCGCAATCAAAGCGTATCCAAAGCCGGTTATCTGCCCTTGAGCGACGATAGAGTCTTCAATGCTTTCTTTTACTAAACGAAACATCTTTATATCCTTTCATTAATTAACTTCACTGATAATCTCTACATCATTAATATGTTCTTTAAGCACTACATCATCAGACCATTTGATCTTAACCCAGCGCGGACTGATTATTTCTACAACTAAACCAGTTATTTTATTTTTACTCTTCTCGCCTAAAGGTCCAGAAAAGTGACCGCGCGGGTCTGTGTATCGCACTAAGTCTCCAGGTTTCAAATTCAATATGATATGCTCCTTTGAAAGCAAATATCCCATTCATTCAAATGACCTTTTTCGACTATATCTTCTGTCTCTTCTCCGAGTCTCAAGAATCGAAAGTGATCCCATGAATTTTCAAGCCCTTCAATCGCGCCGCTGTTGCACTGGTCGACAAAGTTGTTGATTGCGTCAACTTCTGGATATCCTTCATACCATTTTATATGCGCCCACGAAACAATAAAATTTCCTTTACCATCATAATCCTCGTCCATGTAATCGTGGTCTTTGAAAACCATTGTACGACAACCAGGCGATTTTGCGAACACACCGAGAAAATGCGGCATAAGTTCTTTGCTGACTGCCAACACAACTTCTGAACGGTATCCCATTAATTTCCCTCGATTGAATTTATAATAAGTTTGCAGTTTGTTACGTGTTTGCATTTACGTCTGAAGCCAAACCCAGCACAAGTACAATTCCACAAGCCATTTTTAGCCTGTTTAACGGTGTATTTATTACCTTTTGAACCCTCGACCACAAAAGTCTCCTCTCGTGTCTCTAGTGGGCCTTTATCGGGCTTATACGTGGAAGTCCATTGCACATCATCAAGTGACGTACCTTCGGGGACTTCAATCCACGGTTGATCACCCGCTACAACGTAAGTTTTTCCCGTTGAAGGGCTTTTGAAGATAGCGGGGTTCAATAGGCTCTCGACCTCGTACATTATTGAGTGCAAGCCTTTACAAACCGCTGAACGTCAAAACGCGGGTTGGTCTTTTGGAGTTCAACGGCAAAGTTCATTGTAACTTCTTTGATGACGCAACGGTTCATGGGGGAATCTTTGCCGCTAGCTTTGAGTACGTCTGCGATAAGTTGGAAGTCTTTTCTAGTCATTTTGGCTCCTTTTGCCATTGTTTGTATGTATATTATCGCACAAGTTAGAGGCGATGTCAAGGATTAAATGAAAAAATTTTTCGAGCCGGGGTTTCTACTCGCACGTCGGAGCATGTGACCAATTATTGTATTGCCAATCGGAAATAAGTTCGTCTTTGCAGAGGGAATCAGTCCAGTTGTTCCAGGCTTCGCTACGGGCTGGAATGTCTTTGATACCGTCTTGTTCAAACTCTTCTTGGACTTGTGGAAGAATGCCCTCGTTGAATTGTTCGACTGCTTCGTCCCAAGTAATTACGTCACTAAGATTGCTTGCCATAGAATTTTGTCCTCTCGGATTAATGTTTGTGGTACTTTTTGGAGTATGCACCAAACTCTTGAAGTAGCAGGGCCGGGAGCGAAGTCGGCTTCAAGTCCTACGCGCATTGTGGGTAGGCAACGCTCTGAGTTCACAACATTTTATTCCTCCAACGTTTCTATATGTATTATCTCACACATTTATAAGTTTGTCAAGAAGTTTTTTAATTTATACAGATTTTTGAATCTTGAGATACTGACGCATTGAACAAATGCTGATTAAGACACATGCACAACATAATAACTGCCACCGAAGATTTACACTCAGTCGCAAAAGCAATTCCACAAGATTGTGTTTGTGCCAACACTCCTAAAATATCCATATCTCTTTCAACGTCAAGTGGGCCTATTGTTAGTTTCATTCGTTATTTCCCTTTTACATCAATTGCGAGGATTCGTTCATTTGTCTTGAAGTATGGACGACGGGCATATTCGCTTGTTGTCATCCACATTCTCTGACATTTCGACGCCTTTGGTTTTGGAGCCATCAGATCTGTGAGGACGATGTGTCCATCAAATCCATGATTATTAACGTAGTCTGTGGGTGGGTTAAAGTCGGTTCCACCACTCAATACACGCTCCCAATTTTTCCTTTCTCCTTTTTTCCAAAGATGAATTTTATCTTCTGCAACATTACTGTCAAAAGGAATGACAGTGAATTCAGCCAATTCAGCCAATTTGTTAAGCTCATTGAAGAACGCATTTAGCATTGTGTCGCTTACAGAACCAGATTGATCAATGCTAATCGCTACACGGGCTTGTCTTTGAACCTTTCGACCTGGATGAATGTACGGGTAACGGCGATTAACTCGCTTAATCGTACTAGTTTTGTTAGCACGTTGAGAAGTCTTAATAAAGTATCTTAAGACACGTCGCCAGTCAACCGTTGTCGCCAAACGCTCCATAATTTCTCTGCGGCATTGGCTAGTAATTGAACCCCAATTATTTGACTTTGAAGCTTCTTTGGCTGCGTGTTTGAGAGATTCTTTTAGACGTTCTTTCGCAATTTCATTTGTGGTAGAATCAACGTCGCCCCAGCCACTGTGATCATCAAATTGGTCGCTTTCTTGTCCCTGACCTTGTTCACCGTCGCCATTTTCTTGACTATCTTCGTTCTTGTCGCCTTTGTCAGCTTTACTAGCGCGTTGCTTTTCTTCAATTTGCTTTTTGATAGCAGCAAGATATTGTTCAGCACTCAAACCAGAGGAAAGGTCTGCAAAGTCACCCTTTCCGGGCATCAAACAGTTCTCTGGCAGTTCATCTTTAAGGTGGCTATTGATTGCTAGGTCTGTTGCGTAATTCCACACCAGCGGATTTGTCCCGTCTGGTTTGCGCGAAGTGACATGCTCAAAAACAAGATGATAAAATTCATGCTTCAAAATGCCTTTGCGGTGAACGTCAGAAAGTTTCTCAAAGAAATCAGGGTTATAAATCATTTCAAAATACCCTGTTTCTTTATTAACTCGCACGCCAGCAGTAGGAATTTGGCTTGTTGGACGTTTATCGATTTTACGAGATAGTGCCGCGAAAAATGGTTCGTCCATCAGTAGTCTTGCAACGTGCTTATTGAGATCAAATGACATTTCTTTAACTCCTTCTTACTATAATTATAAGGCATAACACTTCAAAAGTCAAGGAAATAATTATTTTTCTTCAGTATTTTCGCTTTTACCAGTCAACAGTTCTACGAGGTACGTGCTTACAAGTTGTCCTGCTGAAGAGGACGCCTTGTGAAGCGCAATCGTATTGTTGATGTCACCTTCGCCCATGACTGTCCACAATTTCATTGCTACTTCCGAAGGAAGCGTCACAAAGTATTCTGCAAGATTCTGAACTTGGTCCGCAGACAGTTCGTCTTTGAAACTCTCTTTAGCTTCCATTTTCTCGATCAAAGCACTGTGATCATTAATACCAAAGGTTTCAGTCTTTTCAATCGCGCCATCGTCGAGGATATTCTCAACCGTCACTTGACGTTCATAATTAACAATAAAATCGTTGAGCGAAACGGCAGCTTCAAAGCCAACGAATGCCACTGAAAGATTAAACAATTCTGGTGATGCTTTTTCAAGCAAGTCTGCTTGCACAAGACATTGATTAAGACGGTCCCAGGACCGGCGCGAAGGATAAATCTTGTTTGGCTCGAAGTCTCCTTCGTGTTCAAGATGATTCCGATTTTGGTTGATGAAATTCCAGACAACTTCGTTTACGTTGTCTTTTCCCCAATTAAGCCAATCTTCGACAGAAGGTTCAACGTCAAAAACTGTCCAGCGGTCAAGTTCTGCCGGGTCCATTTCTCCAACCTGATATTGAGCGGCATGCTCGCCACCATTAATGGCAGCAAAAACGAGCGTGTCTTCGTGAAGGTGATGCCCATTGAGTTTTCGACTGTCAGTTAGCTCAAAGATTCCTTGACGAACTTCAGTCGTAGCTCGGTCAACTTCATCAAGAAACAAGACAACAGCATTATCACATGCAGCTTTGAACCAATCTGGAGGATTAAACGTCGTGCAATTTCCATCAGTAGAGGGAAGACCAACAAGATCACCCTCTGTCATCTGAGAGGCACGACGTTCAATAATTGGCAACTTGAAATGGCTAGCCAATTGATAGATAACCTCAGATTTGCCAACACCGTGTCTTCCTCTCAAGAGGACTGGCTTGTTAACTCGACAAACGTGAGGAACGATAGAAAGAAAAGTTTTGAAATCGATTGCCATGTAATAACTATCCTTTGTTGATTGTTTCTATATGTATTATCTCAAATTTTGAGATAAAAGTCAAGAACTTTTTTACTTTTTTTTTGCTTTTTACCAGGGGGATTCTTCAGTTTTAAGAATGTAACGACGGATGTGGTCTTTGCTGTTCTGCTTCAACTCTGCGTCGATGTCGCTCAAAGTTGCTTCGTCGCGGCTCTCCAACCAGCCATAAGGAATTTGCGCGGTGATGAGCCGACACGGGATGGTGCCGAGAATTTCTACGCTGCGTGGATTGACGCTGTGGCGCTCCTTCGAGCCGTCCACCTTTGCAACCCTGAGACACGCTACGTCAGGGACGGCAACACCGTCTTCGTCCACGAGAACGCGCTGTGCGTTGATAGCAGCCCAGTTCACACTTTCTACCAGTGCCAAGGCTTCAGGTTGCCAGTAGTTTGAAAACTTAACGAGTGCGCCGATGCCGACGCCGCTCTTTTTCAGCCAGTCGAGGGCTTTTTCTCGTGCGGTTTGGTTTTGCTGAATGAAGCCGTCCCGGTCTATCTTCGCTTCGGAACACGTTTTGCGGTTGTGGCCTGACTCTTGGCAGTATCCACAAGTACGCTTGCTGGTGCGCTTCTTTTTCTCGAAATAGTTTGTAGCGCAATAATCATCTGGATCAGCTTCCAAACGCTTTTGCATTTCTTCTTTAAGTTTGGGACAGCCACTGCGATTGTGGCCTCTTTCGTAACAATTTGAACACCTGACCGTTCCATTCCAACTCATATTTTCTCCGTGATTCGAGTTTCTATATGTATTGTCTCACAAACTATTAAGATTGTCAAGAAGTTTTTTTACTTTTTGCTTTTTTTGCACGGGACTTCCCCCATGCGCTAATGGTCGCAATTTCTCCATTGCCGCCCGGGGGCAACTTTGTTGCACCGTTGTTTTCAATAAATTCTTGAAGCAATATTAATTCTTCTTCTCTTGTCATAATAGTTTCCTTAATTATTATTGGTTGGAAATTCAAATACGTCAACCTCTTTGATTGACTTTTCGGCTACTTCATCCCAAACGTCGGCACTGTGGAGAATGTGGTCCTCGACGTAAAGAAATTCGGTTTCGCCTGTCAATTCGGGCCATGCTTTGATGAGCGCGTCATCGTCGAAGGTTGGATGCTCACCGTCGCAATCGTCCCACGAAGAATACTGTTTGCCGTCGATATGCCATCCGTCAAGCGTTTCGCGTGCCCATGCAACTAGTTGCTTTCGAGCGCCTTCTTCGGTTGTGTGGAGTGAAATGTCTTCGCCGTGTTTGTGTTCCCACTTTGCGACCCAAACGGTTTGCGATGTTCTTGTCTTTGGAATTGCTGGCATGTTAATTGTCCTCCGCTGTAATTTCGACAAGTGCGCTGCACGTTTGGCAACGGGCTTCGGTCAAATCGGTTTCAATGTGACCACCGGATTGCGGCTCGATGTGCTCGCAGTCTCCATCT
>Ga0209434_1001001_pt1 | contig 12972 bp, 15 predicted proteins | sample ETNvirnome_2_300_FD_184068 | JGI IMG/M metagenome (GOLD analysis project Ga0209434, IMG submission 184068) | Marine viral communities from the Pacific Ocean - ETNP_2_300 (SPAdes) (version 2) | ecosystem: Environmental > Aquatic > Marine > Oceanic | place: Pacific Ocean | collected 2013-06-22
TTCTATTCTAGATTCTTCTATTGTCGATCTTTGGCCGTAAATCTGTCTTTTATTGTTTAACCAATTAAGCTCAAATTCTTGTGCTTTTAATAAATTATTTTCAAACTGAGAAATGCATTTTGAAAGATCAAACATAACGTATCTTGTTTCAATGCGGTCAAGTAAACCTTCTTTGTGAAGTTCTTTAACAAAGTCATAAGACTGTATATCAATTCCGCCACCCATGATAGCTTTTAATCCATTCTTTTTAACTTTCCTAAACGCATCAGAAACAATTTTATAAACTTCTTTGTCATTAATTCTCTTTTTTTCAAAACCCATAGATGCAATTAAATCACTACGACCAATAGTAATTCCATACAACTGGTCTATACATTCCGATTCTAGAATTTGATCTAAATTATTTATAGCAGTTATAGTTTCTACATTTATTGCCAAATTCAAACTATCTCTAGCACAAGGACCAACAATGTTTTTATTAACAGCATCAATAAACTTTTTCAAACCAAATGCAGACTCTACCATAGGAGCCACTAAACCTTTAACTCCGATTACTAATGAATCTTTTATGTCTCTGATTGCCTCGGGGCCGCCAATTTTTAAATTGATTTTAGTATTTGATTGGTTGGAAATCTCTTTTAACCTTATAACCTCATTAAATGTTGCTCCTTCGTCTTCAAAAGAGGTTTTTATACCGACCACACCATTTTTGTCCACAAGTTGTGATAAAATATAGGCCATTTTTGTTTCATAACTATTCATTTTCTTCTCCTTGTATTAGAACTTTTTTTTACAAGCCCCATTTATTTTTCACTTTTATCATAAAATTATACCTTCATCTTGAACATGACACAATCATATCATAAAGAATTTAAAGAATCAAGTATTTTTTTTGTATAGATAATCTTTGTATTTTTCTAAATTATCTATCAAATATTTCGGATGCGTTTCCTCAGTTATTTCGACTTTTTTAAATGGATAATCGTAAAACAATCTTTCTAACGCTTCTTGAGTGGTGGTGTGATCAAATTTTATTTTTTGTCCAGAAGCGACATCCTTCGAATGAGCCCAACTGCGCTGCTTTGATAAAATCTTTTCACCATCGGTGTTGTCAGCAAATGTGAAGTGCCAACCTCCATTTTCAATGTGTTGGTGTGTGTGGATTCCCATGCCCCTCAAAGTTGCTGGTAGTGATGTTTTCAAAGTAGAAAACTCAGTCATCATGCTTGCAGGTTTTGTAGCGTGATATAAATTAAATTTATAAACATAGAAATCCAACATAAAACCAAAAACTGGCCGCGATTGTTTCTTGGACTGCACGACCCACGGAGGCATCGGATAATCAGCACACAACACATCATATGTTGCATCTTTATCCTTAAATCTTTCTAAGCCCCGATAAAATGCGCTTTCGTTTATAATTTCATCCAAACACCCCATCAAGACAATGTCGTTATCTTTGGCACCTTCATGTTTCAGTATTTTAACCAAGTAATTCGCTTGAAAGTTGTCCCTTATCCAATCATCAGTAACTTGACCCGCTCTTTGTCTTTGATGAACAGTATATGAGTCCAATAAGTCAAGATTTTTAGGAATCTCCGCATTGAAAGAATCAAATGTCTTGTACACTAACTTGTCAGAATATTTTTCAAATCTTTTTTTGTCAAAATTAAAAGTCTTCTTCAGTCCCGTGTGAGTTTCTCCTGCTTCCACCACAATAAACTTGTCCACAAAATTCCAATGTTGATTGAGCTTAATTTCATAAATGTCATTCTCGTTAAAGAACATGCAACAATCATATACAGTCATCCATTATTCCTTATTCTTTCAAATTTATGAATAGAGAGCATGGCATTTGAAAGTCTGACCTCCTTATCAGTGTTCGTATAAATGATCTGTTTATGTTCGCCCCAGTTGTGCAAAATTGGCGAAGGATTAGTAATGGGTAAACGCCCATCCATTTTATCATAAATGGGTCGGTCAATATAGAACCTCTCATCCCACTCTAAAGTATCTTCACCCTCGTAATGCTGATAAAAAGGAGTTTTATTTTTTATAAAGTTTTTGACTTTAAATTTTTTTCCGTCTACATCAAAAAACTTATATTCATATTTATAATGCATAAGCGGAACAAAAATATTTGCGTCGGAGTTCGAAGGTAGCAAACACACGAAAGGTCTTGAGACTAACATATCTGACTCTATTGCTAAATATATTTCTCCTTTCTTCAAAATAAAGCGTTGAATTTTTTCTTTCTCTGTTACATCGAATATATGATTAACGGTAGCTTGACTTTCTGGCAATTCCAAACGCCATCGTGACCGCCAATTTCCTTCGACCACCTCCCCGTCGCACTTAGCTCGGCAATAGCCTTTAATAGTCTTTTCTATTTCTTCAAACACCGCTTGGTCCACAAGTTTTCCAGAAGCATGTATATGGATAAAGAAATCAGTAATGGGCGTCAAAGTACAAATATTATAAACATTTGCTAAAATAAAATCTTCATATTCCACCCTATCAACATCGTGACTTATAAATACCTTTGGTATTCTCATGCAACAAGACCCCTCAAGGAAACAAATTTGTGAGTCGGATAAGGATTATCAAATACTTCCCATTCTATTTTAAGAGGTTCGTTACTATCACCAAAAGGGTGAATAAAAGTCTCATACCAGGGGTGACATCCCCACTTTGCCAAATGATAAGGAACCCAACTATTGTGTAGAATACAGTCATGGCAAACTGCCATACTATATTCAATTGGTCGGCTACGAAATATCTTTGAACCAAATGACCATGGCTTGCCTATGTGTAAAAGGTTTGGGGTACGAATATAGTGCATCCATTCAGGTGGTTCACGGCCACTCTGCGGTGCGATATATTTTTCTCTATCATTTGGATCGCAACCCCAAATCAAGTAACTTCTCCTATAGTCATCAACTTCACTTCCCGCTGCTGGATAATAATTGCTATCAGCACAACCAACCTTGTCATATCCTAATTTAGTAGTTATCTCTATCGCTAGAGGAGTTGTATCCTCTGGATGGTCGCTAGCAATACAAACCTTATATTTTGAATCAAAATATTTAGATGCTTCTTTCATCACCGAATCAAAAATATTTTTTTTAGTAAAAATCACATCCGACTGTAGAACCATTGCACAATCCGCATTGTTAATTTTAAACGCTCTATGTTTAGTTTCTTCATAAGAGTGAAGATAATAATTCTCTCCTACGGGTTTGAAATTTACTCCATATTTTTTGGATAAATCATAGCAGTCTTCAAACATCGTATCGGTACAGCGATTAAGATATAGGGTTGTATTAATGTCGTTCTTCGTCTTTTCCAAGATAGATTCTAGTGCCGCATCAACACATTTTATTTCTGGGGTTTGATAGATAGATATTCCTAATTCGATTTTCATATTTTCACTCACCAGTACATTTCTTAGGCACTCTACAAATCTTCATTAAATGCGCTTTAACTTCAGGAGTGAAATGCCGATTAAAATTAAACTTATCTAAAGTTTCCCCACCAGCATAATGCAACATTTTTATCTGTTTATTATCAAGCCACAACTTATTATCCTTTACTTCAATTCTTTCCCAACTTTCCCAGTGCTTCTCTGGATGCCCATTCCATTTCGGGTCGCCATACGCACTTGCAATATTATAATAAAGAGGTTTATCAATCGGGTCGAGCCATTTCACATTATATTTTCCAGAATTAATCAAGATATTTAAATTGTCTTGTTCGTGCATTTTATATTTTCCAAAATTTTTTGCGTTAAGGTCAACCCAGTCATCCCAAAACTCTTTTTTTGTCGCAGCAACTAAGCCAGCGTTTGCATAACTGAAAACATCGACAGCACCGTCTAAATGATATGGAGGACCACACCCAGCAGTTTTTTGGTCAGAATTATTTCTGGCTACTGCTACATCGTAATCTCCTTCTAAAATTTCATCTAACCTATCTGCAACAATCACATCCGAATCAATATGGACAACCAAATCATGTTCGTCCGCAATAAGCCGAGTCATAATTGGGTTGACATATCCCATTGTCATCGGTCGATATTTTTGTAATTCATTAGCCATATCTTTTGTTGTTGTTATGTAAAGCGGAATGTCTGGATGAAAATGATAAAAAGAATTTATCATTTTAAAGGTTCCATAATAAACAATCTTATCATCAGTAACGTAAGTTATAAATCCTGGGTTCATTCTTTTCTCTAGAAAATTTCAATATTGTTTCTTTGAAACAAATAGTGTGAAGCGACTGGGCAATATTCATATTCAATATCTTTTCCAAGTCCCATAGCTATGGAACAAGCAAGAGAACCGTTACCAATAAACTTATCATGTCCATTTATTATTTCCGCCATATGAAGGGCATCATTCACCTGAACATAAGGAAGATTCGGGGTTGAATATCTTTGAACAAAATCACTATATTCTTCTTCTAGTCCTACAAAAATCGCTTTGTTTTCAATTCGATGTTTGTTGAAAAAATAATAATTATCGTTTCCTCTATATCGAGTTGTTCTGTTAATAATTGTATCTCTTCCTTCGTCGGGTGATGTTTTTTTTTCAACCTCAAGCCAAGGTTCATTTAAATTGTCCAAACTCAAGCCATATTTTTTTGCATGAAAATGGGTTAAATTTCGAATGGATATATCTTCGGGCGCATACTCACCAGCATTTACATCATATACTTTATAAGCATCGCAAGGTCTACCACTATAAAAATTTACGTCTTCTAAATATGTTTGAGTCTTAATCAAAGGAAGCATAAAAAGTGCTTTAGACAAATTAAACTTTCCCTTTTTCATATCTGCAATCCCAGGTCTTGAATATTCTTCACCCCCGCTGGGGTCAATATGAAAAGTTGTTCCACCAAGTTGTTTTATAAACAATAAGTGATATACAAGATCTCCCATGTCGCCGCCCATCACAAATGTTTTTGGATTGGTGTATTTCATTTTTTAATCTCCCTTTATAATCCTATAAGAATCGCTATCGAAATGTTGAGTAGAAAACTCAAACAATTCTGTTTCTTCTAGCGCAAACATTTGGTGTCTTAGTCCTGTATAAACATGAAAATTATCGCCTGATTCTAAAACAACTGTTTGTGCTTTTTCTAGATCATCATCAAGTGAGTATGTAACCAAAATTTTTCCTGATTGGACGTAAAACACTTCGTCTTTGATTTTGTGATAATGCCAAGAACAACACTTTCCCTTTTCAAAAAAAAGAAGCTTGCCACAATACTCGGGTTTGTTTACTATCCATTTTTCGTATCCCCACCCTTTATCGACGTGTTTAATTCCTATAAAACTCTTTTTCATTCTCACCTTTGTCATCAACATAAATATCGCCACTTGGTTTACCTAAAAACAAGTCGTGATATTTTACTCCCCACTCATCAAGTTGTTGCTTTGTAAAATCATAAAATAACTTATATGATTCTATTACGTTGTTGTCCGTGCGACCCATGCCCCTTGCCGTACAGTATATCACAGTATTTCCCGATTCATAAAGTAAATTATTTTTTTCAATTCTATCGAAAAAAGGTTTTGATTCCCTATAATCGTTGCCGTCTAATTCACAAAACTTTTGACAAATTGTTCCATCTATATCAAATACATAAATCAAAAATATCTTCCTTTTTAATTGCATATGTTCCGAATTTTTGAACCACAATGCTGCTACACTGATTCGCAAAACGAATTGACCGGCTCATATCCTCAATTTTTGAATAAGCATAAGCTAACGCAGCCAAGAATGTATCTCCAGCTCCACAAACATCAAAAATTTCAACTTTTTTAGTAGGAAAGTTCTCACCACGATACAAAGCCCCATCTTCTCCAAGAGTTATAATTAATTCGCAATTTTCAGGTAAATTCGTGGATGCTTCATATTCATTTTTATTAATTTTTATAATACAATTACGATAATACGATAAATCTTTTTTCTTGCTATCTACAAACACCTTTTTATTTTGAACCTTCGTTAAAAGATATTCGATGACGACGGTATCTAACAATCCCTTATCATAATCTGAAATTGCTATAATATCAAACGAATCAAAATCAACTGAATCTATTTTTTCTTTAGTGAGCGGTTTTACCTTTTCTTCTTCGCCCCAATCAACACGAACCAATTGTTGTCCAGTTTTAGTGTCAATATGACGAGCTTTCACAATTTTTTTTTCATTAGTTAGCAAATGAACCATCGCGCCAAACGCCTCAAAATTAGATTTAACATTGTGAGCCATTCCCCCGCTTTTTTCTGTTTTTTGTACTTTAAAAATTGGAACTGGCGCTTCAGGGCTTATCCTCTCACAAACACCATAGTGATAACGGTCAATACAAGAGTCGCCTATTAATAAAACTTTCAACGATTTTAGTTGTGGAGTATCCTTCAACTCTATCAAAATATTTTACCTCCTTTGCGTAATCTCTACCGATAATTTTTTTACCTTTCCAGTCAGAACCAATTACCAATATATCGGGGCTTATATTTCTTACCAATGTTTCCAAACCTCTGGTATCTTGAAAAACATAAACTTCATCAATCCACCTTATTGACTCTAACATAAATTTTCGTTCATTGATACTATTAATCGGTCTACTTGGGCCCTTGTCCCTTACAACCTTTCCATCAGAGTCAATACCGACGATAAGCCTATCTCCAAGACCTTTCGCAAATCGGAATAATTCTAAATGCCCTCGATGCAATATATCAAAACATCCATTTGTAAAAATTATTTTTCCCACGGGCAAAAACCACCATAACTAATATCAACTGGAGTGAGGTTTGTCCAATTGTTTACTAATATGTTTCTCATGTATTCGTTTCGGTGTGGTTCTTCGGTTCCAACATAATATTTTTCTTTATTTTTAAATTCTGAAACAACTTCAACAAAATGAACTAAGCAGGAATCGCAACATACGATTTTTTCAGCTTCTAAAATTACTTTATACCAATCATAAACTTCGTAACCCTTGATATATGAAAAATAAACAGGATTTTCTAAATTATTGATGGATTCTGTCCGAAAATTTTTCTGATAATTGTGAATTAAAGAATATTTTTCACTTCCATATTTTTTCTTGGCAAAATATTTAATGCACTTGAGAAGTTCATCCTCTTTTTTCTCGTTGCGAGTCCATCTATAATCCCACCTTTTTTCTAAAGGAACTTTAGCTAAAACATATTTCTGGTCTATCCAATTTCTTCCTTCATCTTTATATTCTTCAACCATTTTCTCATTTTCAAGTGAAATGATTGCCGAGCGACCAAAAGAAAAACAAGGATTAACAACAAGATCATAATTACCTTCGTCAATCAATTGTTTTATCTTGTCAAAAATAAAAAGAACGTACCCGCTCCCAAAAGTATATCTTTCGGTAGGTGAATGATAAGTTTTTTCAAATTCCATATTACATGAAATTGGATTTATGTAATCGAATGCTTCAAAATAAGAAATAAAACCATCCCAAACCGGCCAATCGATTTCATAACCTCGGTCATTGAAAAACTTCGCCATTGGAGTTGTCAAAATGAGGTCGCCAGATTTTCCAGGCTGAACGACGATTGCTCTTTTCATAAATTAGCTAATTCAAAAGGCGTTACCGTACTTGCTTTAACATTTATCTCTGGAAAAAATGAGTTTATAGATTTTTCGATTTTTTCGAACTGCATATCGGCGCTGAAATTTTCCAACAAGTATTTTTTTAGCTTTTTTGCTTTTGCTTTGGCAGAACCGTGATTTTTGTATAACGTTCGAAGACCACGCTTATAATCCCACTCTTTAGGATAACACCATTGCGAATCTTTTTCTAAAACGCCATCCCAGACCGCGCCTTCTTGGATGTGCTTAATATCGTAAGAAACCGGCGTAAACATTGGAGTCTTTTTCACTTTGCCCTTTTTGTCTTTTGTGTGCATATAAAGAAAATCAGTTTGTCCTCCCCATGCTGGACAAATCACTGGTAATTCATTATATGCTGCTTCGAATAATGGCAATCCATATCCCTCGCCATGGGCAGCACCCACAATAGCTTTGATTTTCGGATGTTGATAAAGCGCGGTCATCTCTTGTTCACTCATATCTCCATGTAAAAGATATACGTTACACTTTCTATCTTGATATTCTTTTAATAGTTCTTTCAATTTGCGCTCGGAATGTTCTCTATCCTTAAGACAATTTTTCATAAGAGATGTTTTTACAACAAGACCAACTTTTTGGTCGTGAAATTCTTCGACAAACCACTTAACTGTAGAATCTAAATTCTTTCGAGGAATCCATGTTCCAACTGTAAGAAAATTAAAATCATCTTCTAGCTCAAGTTCGATGTCCGTAGACCCAGGATTTTTTACAGGATAATTTACTACATCAATAGGACAAGTTACTTTAGCCGTAATTTCCTCGCCAGTCTGTTTACTTACGACAGGATATTCTGTATTGTCAAATCCATACTTAGCATGTTCAGAAACAACAATAATTTTATCCATCAACAAAGATTTATCGACCCACGCCGGAGCAATTTTCGTTGTTTCAATTCCAGCCGTAACACCAATATTTATAGGAGCTATTTTTTCCCACTCATTCGGAATAGTAACTTGAAGCGAAACATCCCAAGTTCCACCTTGTTGGGCGAATTGAATGGTTTTGTGTAGCAAGTGGTCAATCCACTCACGTTCTTCATTTGCTTCCCAAATCCATCCCGTTCCTCCCCAGTTTGTATTAATCAAAAAAATATCAAACAAGTCAGAGCGTTTTCTTAAAGCACGTAAAAGAAATCTCGTATGTTCCCCATATCCACTTTGACTTAACGATGGACCTCTCAATAAAACTTTTTTCATATTTTCCGAATCTCCCATGATTTATAATTTTTTCTCGTTTCCCAAGAACCATGTTTTTCATAAGTTTTTAATAAAATGCTTGTCCACTTTTCCATATTCTTTTCAAAATTGTAATTCTTTTTGATGTATTCGCACCCAGCTTTACCAAGTTCCAATCTTTTTTCGCGACCATACTCATACATTGTCATCAGAGCATTGACCACTTGGTCTTTGTTTAATCGATCTTCATAAATATAAGGAACCTCTTGACTTCCTATAAGAGCTTTGGAAGCAGGTTCCAAACCAATTCCATGTTCGTACTCTACCATCTTTCCTTGTAGCTTCTCATTCCTTTTCACTATTTTGTCGTGCGATAAAGATTCAAGATTTGTTACTTGTTCTTGCAGACCACCGGTCATAGTTACAATAATGGGAGTTTCACAAGCCAATGATTCAAATGTGGCTAATCCAAAACCTTCAGCATCGGAAATATTTATAGTCGCATCAACCGATCCATATATTGAAGCTAATACGTCAAGAGGAACTTTATCACTAGAAATTTTTACTTTACCATCCAAACCCAAAGCATGTATAATCGCATGTAAATCCTGACCATTAGGATCAAAGTTATCTGTGTGCATCAAAAGAACAGCGTTCGTTACATTGTGCTTCTTTTCGAGTTTTTCTATAAATTCTTTCCACCAATATATTAATGAGCCGCTTTGTTTTCGTCTAGCATTTCTATTATTCCAAAAAACAAGAAAAGAGTTATCATCTGAATCAAAATGCTTCGTCCTAAATGAAGACCTTGATTGTTCGCTAATCTTTTGAAATATTTCCGAAGGAACTGAGTGGGGAAGATAATGTTCTTCAACTTCAGGTGCAACGGTTCTAACTAAATCTGATGTAAGTTTTGAAATTGTCACAATAACGTCTGTAGAGCTATATGAGACTTTATTAAAAGTTGGATAAGGATAATTGTCCCACACATGGTAATAAACCATCGGGACTAATGGACGAATCTCGTTTTCCATTTCCCAAAGCCATCCGAAAAATCGTGGGTCGGTCATAAACCATATCATATCTGGTTTATGTATCCTTAACATTGAGCGAACAGCTTCAGGATTTCCATAACCGTCGATTGGATAAATAATCCAATCCTCTCCGAATTCGTCCATCTTCATTGGCTGATAGTTTTCATGCTTAATCGCACCACCAAAACTAATAAACTGAAACAACCCAGTTTTGAGCATTTCCATTATGAAATATTTGGTTTGAGTCCCTACACCCGAGGGACTATGAGGATGATCTGAAAGTGTGAATATTTTTATTTTTTTTTGTTGGTCTTGCGAGCTTGTGTTCTGCATCGAACTCCTTATGGGCACCACTCCGTTTTGTGAAAATCACACGAAATACACTTCAAGCGATTTTTCGGATGGTTCTTATTATGAATATTATACACAGCTTTGTTCAAAATGTTTAGAGCATTTTTAATTTTTCTTTCTCCGCTTGAAACGCGAAAAATTTCTACGTTATCTTTTTTAGCTGTTCGCTTCAATAAACCGAAATATGTTTCCACCTTTTTTGGGTCAACATCATGCTTTGCACAAAAGAAATTTTTATAATAAGTTAACTGATATGTTGTTATTCTATCAGTTTTTCTTTTCATGTCCCAACCCCACGAGCAAGACTTCCAATCAATAATGTGATATTTGCCATCTGGTGTTTTAATAACTAAATCTAAGAACCCTTTATAATCATATTCCACTGGTGATTCAAATATTGGCTCTACAATTTCTTCTTCAGCAGAAACAACTTTCCAACCTGGGAATTTTTTATTAAGTGCTTCTAATACCAAGGAAGCAAGCATTATGCCTTGGTCCTTCATTTCCAAAATCAATGTCGCGTGATTTTCGGGAATATCTTTTAATTTATTAAGTTCATCTTTAAATGATTGTTTAAAGATATTTTCATAATCTGAACTTTCATTTATTGTAAGTTTTTCACAAGTATGGTGAAGTGCTGTACCAAACGCAGTATAAACATTTCCCTGGAAGATCTTTATTCTATCAATGTAAGTAAGCTTGTGGTAAAAGGGGCAAAAATCCCAATTTTTTAAAGCACTGTAAGATATATGAGGCACTTTAAATTGTTTATTTTTTGCCTGGTTTAGCGCGGCGGATTTTGGGTTTTGACGCGACAGTTTTTGTTTCTTCTTCCGAGGAGGAATTACTATTTTCACTACTTGATGTTACCACATTCCCATTAGGATTGTCAAGCGAAAAAACCCATTCTCCTTCAAGGATACTCCCGGCATTATCAAGGTGAGCGTTGGCAATACATTGGTTTATTTTAATATTATTATTTCTTAAATATTCTTCAACCTGCACATTACTTACAACACGATGCTGTCCGGGTGAAAATGAGTCAAGGGCAACATTCACCACAACTTGATTATCTATTTTATTTACTTTATGTTTAATTTTCATTTTTTTCCTTTTTAATAACTTAACTCGTCTACAAGTTTATTTATTCTATTGTATAGCTTCGGAGATATTTGTTTAAGGTATTCCGAATCTCCTAATAAATAGTCTTCTATCCCGTTTGCAAAATATTCTCTTATAGAAGTAATTGAATAAGGCGACACAAACAAACCTGGAATTATAAGAGATAGCTTTTCGTATCCAACATCATGGTAAAGAAAATCATCCAATTCTTCAATTCTTTTTTCATTAAAAAGAAGTTCTTTCGGAAAATGATAGCCTTCGTGTGTCAGCAGCCAATAAAGTTTTTCCTTTTTGCCATTGTATTCGGTTTCGATGGTTCCATCTGAATATATCTCTTGTCCCAGATTATCTTCAACTGCGTGTGCTAGTTCGTGACAAATATTGCCAACAATTAATTTCTCAGAAACGTCTGGGGCTTCTTTAAATGATGAAAGATAAATAACACCATCTTTAAACATTGCTTGAATGTTTCTGTTTTTTAATTCTTCAAACTCACCAATATAAATTCCCTCAATCATTTTTATAATATTCTTAGGGACATTCTTTTCTAATGTGTCTATCACTTTTTTAAGATCTACTTTAATAGGAAGTTTATTTAAAATAAAAATAGGAATTTGACCATCAAGAAGACTGAATTCATTTCTATTGTTTAATACCTTAATAGCATTCTCTTGAATATATTTTTTCATATTATTGAATAATATAATTCAAAGTATATCACACTTTCATGGAACTTTGAAATTTAAAGTGTTTTTGCTGATAAGGTAGCTACTTTACTGCGCTCACCTTTAACAAAAGTAATGTGTCCAGTAATATCATAATATTTAAGTTTTTCAATTGCATAAGTTAGTCCATTAGAAGTTTCATCAATGTTCACATTATCGATTTGTTCAATATCTCCAGTTAAAACAATTTTGGTTCCTTCTCCAACTCTTGTGAGGATGGTTTTAATTTCATGCCGAGTTAAATTCTGGCATTCGTCAACCACGATAAAGGCTTTTTGAATGGAGCGTCCTCGGATATAAGTTAATGCTTCTATTTCAATAACTTTTTTTTGCATGTATTCGTAAAGCATTAAATTATCATCTCCGAAAAGAAATCTTAAATTATCTTGAACAGGAGCTAGCCAGGGTGACATTTTTTCCTCCATCGTACCGGGCAAGTATCCTAAATCTTTTCCCATCGGCATTACAGGTCGAGAAATAATTAAACGATTATAGGGTGAATTATCCCCCATCACTTGTTGCAATCCAGCAGCAATAGCACATAATGTTTTTCCGCTTCCAGCTTTTCCTATTAATGACACTACTGGAATTTCAGGATCCAAAAGTAAATCAAGCGCAAAATTCTGTTCTTTATTTTTGGGTGCAATTCCCCACCCTTCTTGTTCTTTATGTTCTACAACTTTTTTAAATTCTGTTAATTTGTTTAGAAATTTTGTAATTGCCGTTTTCTTTTCATTAGAAGATGAAACTAACATTACAAATTGATTCGGATATAGACGAGGGTGACTATCAACTGCGTCGGATAAAAAGATTTGCTCTCCAGCATAAAATCTGTCAATTATTTGGTCGTCAACTAAAAGCTTTGTAAATCCGCTATAAAGTTCATCTCTG
>Ga0209434_1001003_pt1 | contig 12967 bp, 8 predicted proteins | sample ETNvirnome_2_300_FD_184068 | JGI IMG/M metagenome (GOLD analysis project Ga0209434, IMG submission 184068) | Marine viral communities from the Pacific Ocean - ETNP_2_300 (SPAdes) (version 2) | ecosystem: Environmental > Aquatic > Marine > Oceanic | place: Pacific Ocean | collected 2013-06-22
AAAATTATATATATTATATTCCTGGTTTCTCAGATAGTTACCCTTGAAAGCTTGTGCTTGAGATATCATTCCATAAATTTTGACGGTCGCTTGCTTTGTCACGTCTGTGCTAGAGGGAAAAACTGGTTTTACCCACGTGCCGTCCGGATTGGCTTGTTTAAGATAGTTGGCGAGATATCCAATTTGAGCATATCCATAGGGGCCGTTGCCCGGGGCGTTATCCGTTGGGTCTGACCTGTGAGACTTAATGTGTGTGTTATTTGACAAACTATAACCAGAACCAAGGCGCCCTATGACGCCGGTGGTTGAGGGTGCTAGGCGAGCCTGATCATAATATCCCACCACTTCTCCATCAGGGGTGGCCTGATCATAAAAATCTGGGAAAACAGGAGACTCCTTGATGGTATCAAGAGAGATGTTTATCATAGCCGGCTGGTTCATCGGTACTCCCATAACGCCGGTATCTGCTATAAGAGGCTTTACAAGCTCATTAAACAAATCACTCACGAAATTATCTAAATAATATACAGTCTTGTTGTTTTTCACAATTTTGTCAGTCAGAAAGTCTAGCAAAATTTCTAGATTAATGGGCATATTTGCCAGATTAATCTCATGATATAAGCTACGTCGGAATGCGGGGCCTGCACTATTAGTCGCGCACTTGAGGGCACTATATGGTATAAACTGGCCTCCGGTGTTTATCTCATATTTTTTGTTTCTTAGCTCAATTTTTGATAAAAGCTCAAAGGTATTCAAAAAAGCAACATCCGTTAGAAGAATAGCTAATTTCTGTTCGCCGAGGAGAGTCAAGATGGGAGCCGTTTGAAAAAAAATCTCTAGTATATCACCTAAATAAACAAAATCTACTGAAAAATAACCGTTTTCTTGCCCAGGTTCAGTGGTCGCTCCTTGTAACTTAAGTTTTGTTTTTTCACTGAGGCGACCAAACTTCTTGTTGTCAAGACCGTGGGCCTGCGTGAAGATATTGCCGCCGGTGCCTTCGGCTGCGCCGCCGCCGGCGCCATGGCCGCTCGTTGTGGCGTGCGTGGCCGCAGACGATCCAAAGATGGCGCCGTCCTTGTCGTCCTCAAGGTACTTTTGTGAAACACGCGCAACGGAAATGCTTGTTGCACTTGCTGTTGCTTTGTCGTAGTCGTCCACAACTTGCTGTCGGAGTGTGTCGAAGGCCGCATCACCGCCAAGCTCTGGATCTGCCGCGGTGGCCAACATATCCGACACGTTCGTCACAATCGATTCGTCCCCAGTATCAAAATGAAACATGAGGGCCTTTGGGATTTTGGCTGTATAAGCCGAACAGATTAGGGCCTTCATCAGCTCGCGAGTCTTCGTCCTAGTTAGGTGCTGGAGCGTGAACTCTGTTTTTTTCATCTGTTCTTGTATCTCTTCTTTCTTAGACTCCGCCAATCCATCTTCATCTAATTCTTCGGAACTTGTCTCAAGCTGATCCATCTCTTTTTTTATCTTTTTATCTTTTGAATACCCCAGAATATCATACTTAGCAGTATTAAAGGTGGTACGGGCCCGATAATTAACTTCAAGGGTTGCAGATCCATCTTCTCTGAAATCAAATGCATGATCTGTCAACGTTAGGTAAAGCGTTTCCTTCATCGTGTCCAACGCATCCTTTTGGTGGTCTTTAAACAAGCCACTTTTACCGCTATAAGTCCACCCCACTTCTACTAGAACTTCAAAAAATTCAGGCTCGTATTTATCAATGCAGGGAAGGTTAGTGTTTAATTCAGTGGGCGGTGAGAAAGTAATCAAATCCAGAAAGGAAGCGGGAAGAGCGGGGGCCGTTGCCGCGGTGTAGACTGCTGCTTGAGTCGCTGCATATCTTTGGTGGTCCAGGATTGATTGGAACGACGCCAGGTTGTTAAAATAAATTTTTAAAGAGGCCTCGATATTACTATCTACCTCGGCGGGGTTGACACCTTTAAGAGCCCAAGAAAAAGACTCAATTCCTGCGGATCCTAAATTTCCTCCATAGCTTTCTAAAATTTGAATCTCTCCTTGAGTTACGCTTTTGTTAAAAACGATCTCTCTCTTTGTAGGGTTTTTGGTGAGGATTTCTTTAGTTTTAGAATCTATTTCATAGTCAACCTTATAAATGCGAATTTCGGGCACTAACGCAGCCATTTGAGCTGATGTTAGTTCAAAAGTAAAAAACTGATTTGCTAAAATACTGCGTGTGGCCAGTAAAGATACTGACGAATCCGCCGGGTATTCGCCCGCCTTCACCGGGACGATGTTTCTGTAGCCCGAAAGCCAGGATCGCTCAGGTTCCGTCTCGCCGGCAGCTAGGCCCTTAGCAAACTCGGCCTCATATCCCTTAGTGGGAAGGGACATCGGAGTCGTGTCGGCACCGGTATAAAAATTTTGGTTTTTCAAGGCCACCGTTTTCGAACAAAAAAGGAGCGCCTGTTGCGCATTTTTTCTATAAGTTAATTGAAGGGTATCTTGATCGTAATCTTCTCCCAGCCGAATTGCGTCATCAATTAATTCTTCTGAAGCTGTTTCTGCCATATCTTACTCTGTGTCTATCCTATGTAAAACGATCTTATAAGGCTAAAGGGGCCTGGGATAAGTACTTCGTCTCCCACCGTATAATGAGCATCTGTAGGTTTATTGTTATAGCGCGCAATAATCCACCAATACGAGCCGTCGCCATATGCCCGGGACGCTAATCTCTCAAGCCTATCTCCGGGTTGCCACATTACTTTAGTAACATGAATAGATGCGCGTTGGTCAGCTGTGAGATTCTTAAATTTAGATGTCATATATTGATTTATATATTTCACCCCTCTGTCTTCAAATACACTATCATATATTCTAAGATTGTTTTTAAAAAACTTTGTATTAATATATCTGCTGGCCATTATAATCAATCTCCTTAACCTTCAAAACTAGCTGCGACCCCAAACGGGAAAGTTTGATCGTTGAACTGGATGCCGGCGCCATCCTGTTCAAGGAACCCGGGTGGGACATTCTGATGGAGGATGGTACCCCCCAGTTGAAATGAATAACCATCCGCCGGCACCAAAAACTTTAAATCTTCGGGGCCCGTCATGACAATATTAAGGTTGTTTGTGTCTGCTAGTTTAATTACCTGGAAGGTTTCGGGCACAAAAATTATACTGGCTTGGCCTGCGCCCGGATTTAAAATTCCCGCAATTGTGATTTCTAAAAGTGGGGGGCCCTTAATTAAATAAACCGGCACGCCGCCTTCTTTATTATATTCTAATTGCGCATACATCATTTGATATACTGCACCCAAAGATGCAGCGACCGATTTGTTCCACTCGGTTGCACCGCCGGCTGCAACGAAATTCGGGAGGTCCGCTGTCGGAATCTTATTCTTTTCTGTAAATGGACATGTATGCATTGTACATTGAAAGGTCCTCTTGGTATTCTGATATGTTACAATGGGGTCTGGGCGCCCATATACTGAAGTAAAATTAAAGCTTGGTTTTGCGGTCTGTGTATAGCTTTTTACCACCACCGGCAGGTTTGTTCTTTTGCCAGATGACATATGTCTTAGTTTTAATGCTGCGTGTGTTCCTTTGCTACTCATGATTAATTACCTCCCCAATCTCAAGGCGCCTTTCACCGCCGTCAGCGCTGCTTCGCCGACTACTTTATCATTCATTACTACCTGTACCGGGGTCTGCGACTCGCCCAAAGACTCATTGGCACTCGTAACGGCAGATTTTAAGTCGGCCACTACGGCCGCCAAAGAAGCGACCGTCTGCTCCAACCCGCCACCGCCGCCACCGCCAGCAGCTGCGGCAGTATCTTGCCGGCTTGTGACTTCGTCGTCCCTTCCCAGCGGGACCACAGAGGGACTGTTCACCATATATTCTTGACCATTCTTGGTCTTCATTTTCTCGGGGCCCTTTTCGCCCACAAGACCCACGCCGCCAGGAACCTCTTCCCCTGCTTGCTTGCCCAGGTCATAGGCTGCAATCCCCGTCGCGACGCCAGCGATGCCGGCCGCGGCCACGCCGATAAGAGCAAGGGACCCTATAGCAGTCAGATCGCCTATGCCGATGCGGAAGGCGATCACGGCGGCGGTAATGGCCATAATGGCCCCAACAACGATTTTTGCGCCGGCGCCGGCCCAATCTTCAATTTTTTCAAGGATCACATACATAGCGGCGAAAGAGGCTGCTCCGGCCATGATTGCGCCGAAGGCAACAGCCATTGTGATACCAAAAGCCAAATTTGAAGCAGCAGCTTTACCAATCACAATTGTGTAAATCTTCATTGCAGCGGCGATAGACATCACGGCTACTGTGGCGACGCCCAGGCCGGCCGTGAGGCCTTCGGGGCCGTCGATCAGGCGATTGATCTCACCTAGTGGATTCATCATAATAATAAGAACATCGGCAAAAAATGCGAAAATATCAACCAGCGGGGCTGCAGCAATAGCGAGGGCCATCATTGCTTGACTAAACTTCTCTGATACTTTCTGGGCTTTCGCGGCCTTCTCTTGCAAATCCTTCATTGACTTAGCATTCTCGGCGAACTCTTTATTGGTGCCGCCGAACAATTTGGCTGCTTTGGACATATCAGAAATTCCCGCAGCCGTAGCGATTGCTTGCTTTTCGTGGCGCTCAAGATCATCGAATTGACGGCCCGAGGCCCTTACGCTCTCCCTTAAGGCCTTAACACGCTGAGCTTCTGTCATGTATACCATGTTTATGGCATTTAAGTATGGGCCGCCTAGAATAGCGTTGAGCTTGCCGACTGATTCTCCGGCTTCGCGGAAAGTATCAAATTGCTTTGTGATACCAATTAGATCCCCGATAGCTATGCCCGTATTCTTGGACTGCTCCGCTAAACCCTTGAAAACACCTTCCATGTCCCCGCCGTACTTTGCAAGCTCTGTCGACGCAGCTGCGAATTCAGAGAAAATAACCTGTGGTGGCATTCCTAAAGCATCTGCTGTAGACATTAAACTAAGGCTGAGATCTTCAAGTTCGTCGGAGGTGTACCCCATCCCCTTGGTGAAGAGATCAAAGATCTGTGCTGTGGTGTCGGCTGAGACACCGAACTCTTGTAGCAGCACGGTAGTCTTAAGAATCTGTTTATGTGCTTTTTCGTTCATGGTGGTATAGGCAGACATTTCGGTCACGAGGGCAGCCTGCGCAGCACCAGTTTCTTCAAGTGTGGCCCCGAATCGCAGGTTGGCCCTTTGCACATCCACCATGTTCTCCTGCATGTCGCCCATTGTGTTGTTGGTGATACCTGTGGTTTTGCGGAAATCGCCTATAGCGCCGTCTAGGTCTTTTACAAATGCGACTGTCGACTCAAAGACTTTCGATAGAAACATTATACTTACTTTTAAAGGATCTGTCATGTCTTTGAGGGCTTTCTCAATGTCCTTGAAGACTTTTGTCTGCGCTTCAGCGCCGGCACCAAAAAACCCTTCGTTTCCTTGTTCTTCGTTGAGCTCTCTTTGAGCCCTTACTGCCTCTGCCATTTGGCCGACAAAGCTGTTGCCTGTATCTTCAACCCCGAGGAAAGTTTTTGCCATTTGTTTAACAGAGTTCTGAAGGTTGTCTTGTGTATCCGCGGCCTCTTTCTTAAGTTTCTTCATCTTCACTTCGTGCGCTTCTTTTTTTTTGTTGTCTTTAATTTCTTGTTTGTTGAGTTTCCTCTTCTCCTTAAGTGTTTCCAGCTCAGCTTCGGCTGCCTCCTTTTGCTTCTTGAACCCCGCGGCAATCTTGGGATAGCCTCGAAGTGTGGCTTGACGCTCCTTTTCCTTAATTGAGGCTATTTTCTCGTCTTGCACAACCTGATCAGCTTTGAGGCGAAGTGTCTCGCGTTCTCCGTCATTTATCTCCTTTTGAAGTTCTCGGAGCTTTGCGCCGTGGACCTCGATCTGGATGTTGCGCATTTTATTTTGTTGTTCAATCAACTCGCCAATGCGGGTCTCCCCTTCGAGACGTTCTTTAAAAATTTCACCATATCTTTTTAGATTCTCTAGCTGGTCCTTGTAGTGTTGCGTGGATCTATCCAAATAAACATTATGCGTTTTTAATAATTTTATTTGTTCTTTGGTAAGGTCGACGCTTGCAGACTGAGCCTCGAGGGCCGCCTGGAGTTTTTTTGGATCGTTTGGATCTTCGGGCATTTAGTTATCCACCCTAGTTAAACGGCCACTTGATGCCAGTCTCGCCTTCAAAATTAGCAATGGCCGTATTTAACTCTGCTTTCGATGAAAATGACCGAGGATCATTAAGTCCATATTTAAGAAAAGTCTCCATATAGTTCTTTTCTTTACTAAGGGCACTTCCGAAAGCAGCCACTTGGGTGGGGCTGCCGCGGACACTAAATTTGCTGCCGCCATATGGCTTTACGCCGCCAAACATGCGCTTGAGGACCATTTCGATTGCGCCACCAAACATGGCTAGCCAGCTCTCGTTGACCAAACCTTCTTTGTTGGCGTTTAGATTAATGACAATGGGCTGTAATTCGTCAGACATGGATATCCCTCAGTATATAGTAATTAGTTTGTTATTAAATAATAGCTATTTTGATGGCTTCCGTTGGCGAGGCGCGTTTAGGCCGGGGCCCAAGGATGTAGATCCCCCGCCTCCCTTGCTCGAACCCTTCATGGCCGCTGCTTCGGCATCTAGCTGTTTTTTCAGTCTTTTTACAAACCACTCGCGCAGTTTAATAGGTAGATTATAGGCCTCCATAAGACCCCACCCACCATAATACTTCAAGAAGAAAAACTGCTCATAAATATTCTCGTGGTAATCAGATGTCAGGCCAAAAAAAGTCGGTTGTAAAAGGAAATTTGATGTCGTCTTCGTGCCCACACTCGGCACAGACAAACTCCTGTCGTAACTCTATTGAAGGAGTTACTGTTTCATATAATTTTCTCAAAAACCGGGAATCTCTTAGTGGTAGAGATTCAACGAACCTGTTAATCAGGTCTGGTTCATCATGACCCATCACGGATACCAACATTAATTTTAGTTGATCGGTAATAAGACGGTCATCTTGCTTCTTCTTCTTGCGTCTCTCAGAATTGTCGGTCATCCTTCTTTCATCGTGACCGTTAAGAAGCCTGAAAGTGACTTCCACATTAGACATTGGAATAGTGGCTCTAAATAAGCCATGGCCGATATGCTCAACCAGCATCTCTGACAAAGCGGCTGGTTCGAGAGGGAATTCAACGGCTGCCGAATTAAGATCATAATGATAAGAATCTGTTGCCGTACATTGTTTGCATACTATCTGTGTAGTATAGTCAGAACCATAGCCCGAAGATCGTGCCTGGATTAGGATAGCATTTCTATCGCACACCAATAGGTCTCGCGACTGAAGCCTTTTATTCACGAGCAGACTGTCGATTAGCCGATCCAGTACAATGCCCCTTTCCAATAAGGATTTAGAGGTTAATAAATCTTCCTCTTTTGCTGTCATGAATTTTATCTCCACCGTCTCTTCATTGTGAAGAGGATGTCCTTCGGGATAATATTGCCCTTGGGACGGAAGTGTGATAAATTCGGTCGGAACAACAAATGACAGAGGATCTGCATGTTGTTCAGATGACAAATTTTCTGGTATGTTGGGTGCATCAGGTTGGGGGGCCCCCACTCTGTCTGCGTTGTTTCTACGTGTCAAGTGACACCTCTCTTTCTTTTATAATTATATCAGTAATGAGTTTTTTTTTAATAAGTTTATCTATTAGGGAGTACTTGAGTCAGCGCCATAGAATCCAGGACTCCTCGGGGTCGCTGGTCGAATCACTCTGAAACCCAGACGCCGCGTCGTTGTTATTCGTAGAGCCAGGTGATTCAGCCCAGCGACCAGCGCCGGTTGTAAGAGAATTCAGTCTATCTGCCGCCGGGATAGAATACAACTCAGTATTTTCAGGAGGAGTTCCGTCAATCCGGTGTCGATATAGGTCCCCAAACTGCACCTGGCGAGCCTGATTATATCCTTCATAGGCTGCTGCAATCTCGCGGATTCGGGTGTTACGCTTGGAGAGGCCCTCCTCGTAAGGCTCTCCGCGGCCTTCGGTGGCGCCGAACTGAGGGTTACCCCGGGTCCCTGCGACCTCCGTTGGCCGTCGAAAATCCACCATGTCTTTTTGAAACGGGCGAAGCTGTCGTTGGCGTGCTGCGTCGTTGTCGCTCCACCAGTTTGGAAACTTAGTATAATAAGCTGCAAGAGAGCCCTCAGGCGCGCCGTCCTGGCCACGTTGCCGCGACAATAGCTTGTTCGGGGGCCGATTGAAGCTCTCTCCGAAGTGCGTGTGATACTTATTGTCCCATCGACCCTGGCGGCCGGCCAAGGGGTCGTCATCATATACCTCATATGAATAAAATCGATTAGGTTTGATTTCACCATAACCCAAAGTTATAGTTACCTTAAGCAAATCAGCGCCCCCATACGAATATTCAGAATAGTTGACCCCTTTAATAATTGGATCTCGTAGTTTATGAATACCAACAATTGTAGATTTGAGAACACCGTCTTTTGCACTGTTCGGAATCGGCTTGGTCATCGGGGGTGACCCGGTCTTCGAGACGCCTCTGGCGGCATATTCTACAATGGTCAGGATTCGGTTCGGGTCTTCTACAAAGTCGGTCGATTCACCGTCGTCGGGGTCGAGCTTGGCATAGATAAGATCATTAAACAACTGAAATCCGGTTGGTATACCAGTCCCGATTGAAGCCCTTAGCATGGCGATTGAATATAATAGATTGAGAGAAAAATGTAAATCATCTTGAAGAGAGGTCACCATAGTAAGTTTGGCTTCTCCCATATCAAAACTATCTTTGGCTGGATTATAAATAGACGTTCCGCCTGTTTTGAATTCATATGTTCCCCTTTGATAATTGGGGGCTGGAGGCGTGAAGGAAACCCCCAAATACTGGCCAACTCTTAGCGTGATCTTTGTGCCCGACAGCGTGCCGGGATTGTTGGGGCCCAATTTCGACGTCTGATTGAAAAGTCTTTTATACTTCCCGGCCTCTGACTTCACGAACGCCGCGCAGGCCGTATTGGACAACCCGGTGCCGCCTAGGACCGGACGAAGAGCGTCGATGATTACGCTCTCAAGATCCTGCAAGGTCAAGGCCGCCTTGGCGTTAGCTGTGATGTTACCATATGCTGGTGCACTCTTCGTCGGAGCGCCGTCGACGGTGGTAAAGGGCCCGGCACGTGTTACTCTGCCGGCGGCGGGGGGATCCGCAGCGGTTTCTTCCTCGGCGCGCTTAGGTGGAAATTTCTTCTTAACATGGGCGCTGAACACCGACTTGGTGGCCCCATTAACTGATTGTGCCTGAGCATGACTGAGAGCAAAGCCGCCCGTTGCGGACCTGGACGAGGGCTCGAGACCATTTTTTATGAGATCATCGGCCAGAAGCATTGTGTCTGTGGGGGTACCGAAGATGGCCGGGGATGGCATAAATAGCGGAAAATTGATAAGAAAACGATGTTGTTGTTTCGGCTCTAAGAAGGGGTCATCCCAAAAACCGGGCCAGTGGTTCGCTGCCGGCGGGGTCGGTCCGGGGATGCTCATGATGAAATCCCTCCCTTAATCAACCGCCGACCGAGTAAACAGCCCAGTCATATCGCAGGTTAATATCAACCGTTAACAAATCTTCAGTAGCATAATCTAGTGTTCCATAGGATACGGAGGTAACAAAGGGATTGTTGAGCTTATAGGAGCCAATGATTTGCCCCTCTCCGTCGAGTTCGGATACCTTCACGGCTTGGCCGAGGGCTGCGACTGCAGCTGCCTTGTTGACTGTAACAGCATTCTGGACTGAACCACCCGATGCGATGAGGTTGGGAAGCTGAAAGCCAGATAATTCTAAAATAGCTTGGAGTTCGAAATCCATGTCTGGAACCAGGGAATTTACAAACTGCATGGTGATCTCATTCCAAGTCACGCGCCCGGGATAGTAAAAAGTCTTGTCCAAGAACTGATGCTCGGTTACACCTATAGTGTACGCGGGCTTCGTAAACGTCCTTGCGTAGATTTCGCTATTTGTTCCACTTGGTAACTCAAATGAAACCAAAAAGCGATGTGAGCGTTTTGGCTCGGTTGTTGCTGAACTCCAGAATTCTGCCATTTTAATATCCTCTTTAAATTAAATAGTGAGGGAACTTAAATCCCCCCATTATTCCTCATTAAAACTCTACTCCACTGTTGGTAATCACGAAGTCTAGAGCTATGAACTCGATAGCACGGGTTGGCTTCAGTAGAATCTTTGCATACATGATATTTCTGTCCACTAAGTCCGGGGTAGTCGTGTCACTATCTAGAATAACCCTATAGTCCGAGAGGCCAAAACGATTCTTGATCGAGGCCAGGAACGGATTAACCTGATTAAGGAACCTATCCCATGTAACTCTCTCATTGGGATCAAATAGAATGCCGTTTGCAATCTTTCTAATCTCTTTCTTCAAGTAAATCATCAGCCTTCTTACATTAATGCGATCTAGGGCCGAAGGGGTCGCTTGAAGCGTCTTTTGACCAAAGACCACAATTCCCTCTGCCGGGAAAGAAGCAATCGGATTAACGTTTACTTCATAAAGGTTGTCCCTCTGATCGGAAGTAAGCTTCTCAATGACGTTTACTACAGCGAGACCAGCCGAACTATTGTTGAGACCGCCGCGGTTGAAACCGGCGGGGGCGAACCAGAGTTCTGCCTTTGCAGACGACGCTGCTAGGACGCCCAGAGCGATTGTGGATGGGGGCACCCACACTCTGCGCGATGATGTGGTATCGTTGATCTGAACCCATGGGTAGTAGGCCGCGGCGTAGCTTGAATTAAACTCTCTGCTTTCAACATTCGTAACAACATTCGCAGATGATCCCTTACGGGCAGAGAAGGTATCAGTATTCTCCGTCGAAGACGTATAACCGCCTTCCAAATCAATAATTGCCAGTGTATCCTTTCGGTCTTCTGCCATGGAAATCAAGAAATCCATAGTTTGACTATCAGTAATACCGGGCATTGCTGCCATATTGATGTCGACTTGATCTACATCTGACACAGAGTCTATAGCTTTTCTTAAAGTATAGTACTCCGCGGACGCGGCCGTGGTCTTTGACTCGCCAGTGAGCGCTCGTTCGTTATTGAAGGGGTTCTTCTCAAAGATATCAAACCCATCAAAGCCGCCATACATGGGAATCGTAAACTTGTCGAATCCCTGAATCAAAACCTCTTGGTAACTGCTGCTCACGGCCGTCATTGACAAGTTGTCGCGTCGTCCGCCTTGCGGCGTTCCGCGGCGAACATTACTGCCGCCGGCGTCTCCGCCTGCTGTCGCGCCTAGGGGGCTGCCTGTGCCCACAACACCGTCACAATACATGAAAATATCAGAACCGCTATGGAAAGCATTGCCCGCATCGTATACTAGGTCATCTAGAGAGAACCCGGGGCTCAGAATCACATTAGCGCCGGCGATATTAAGGGGCTTAATCCTTACAAGATCTCTGATTACTCCATCAAATACCAGCGTGTTGGCTGCTTGATTGGTCGTTAAACCGAAGAAAGCTTTTGTGGTCTTCTTAAGGCGACCGTCGGAAGAAGAGAGTCGCTGGGGAAGATCGGGGAAGCCAAAACTAGCTGTTAAAAACTTACATTCGGAGCTGCCAGTTCCAAAGAAGACGGCGTTGGGTGGTGTCGCGGCGGCGTTCACGGAGGCGATCGACTGCCAATTCATATTAGGGAGGCTGCCCGAAGCACCAGAGGCTACAATAGTGTTGCTGTTGTCCGCGGAACCTGAGCCATTGCTGTTGTATGGCACAGGCGCATACGAACTGCTTTGAAGATTAAACGGGGTATAAATGGGAACGCCGCGGAATCCGAAGGGAAGCAAAGATGCCTCATGATCGCCGTTATCAACCGTTTCATCAACTTGCACGCGAATCAGATTAGACCGAACCGGGTACTGTCCCAGCTCTCTCCATTTCTGGTTTGTGGTATCGTATTCGAAACTCTTGTCGCCAATTCTCTTTCCAATAAAATTGTTAGATGCAGGATTAAGGTTCAAGTTATTATACTGTTCCAGGATAACCGGGTTTTCATCCGTATCACGAAGGTCTCTTACCAGTAATGTGAAGGTACCATAGTTCTCAAACTGAGGGTTGGGGGATTGTTTCACATCCGAGATGGATATTTTGAAATGAGACTGGGCATACTCAACGCCCTCCTTAGAAACCACTCGGAAAAGCCTTTGAACACTGCTGTTGATATCAAAGTTGGTTACATCATCAGACAGGTCCTGTCCAACAATCCACGGAGTTGCGGGATTTTCATACTTACCTTTAAAGTATCCACCATAAGCGGATCCGGAAGAGAGGCCCAGGACAATCCCATATGTGCCTGACATATTAGTCGAAGTTACAGTAGCACTATCGAAGCCTGAAACACTGTCAACTACAAGTCGATCAAAGGATTCGGCTAAAAAGTAGTCCTTTAGGTTTGCAGCAGGTGTGATGCTTGAATTTAATAAGTGTGGGTTAGTATTAAGAACTTTTCGAATATACCGCGCACTTGTCGGCTTAAAGTTAAAAGTAGTCTCCTCGGTGCGGCCCGTGGTGGAGCTAGAGATAAGAAGTTTGTATTCGTTTGTCGTACCATCGGCGGAAGTCACTGCTCCAGGCTTCTGGAATGCTCCCTGGAGTTGATAAGTCGATGTGTCTAAGGGGTTCATGACGGCGCCTTTAATATAAACGCTCGCGCTGTTCGTGCAGTGAATAACTGCTGCCAAAATACCCTCTGCGACGGTGCTGGTTTCGCCTTGGCCGGCGATGAAGATGCCATATGTTCCTGTTCCTCCGGCTGTGTCGACTTGAGCAACTTCCCAACCAGCTTTGTCTGTGCCCGCAGGGTCTTGATCTCCTACTAATCTTACAAAGGTTATAGGGCCTCCATTAGCAAGATATGCTTGAGCAGCATATGCGCCG
>Ga0209434_1001005_pt1 | contig 12962 bp, 8 predicted proteins | sample ETNvirnome_2_300_FD_184068 | JGI IMG/M metagenome (GOLD analysis project Ga0209434, IMG submission 184068) | Marine viral communities from the Pacific Ocean - ETNP_2_300 (SPAdes) (version 2) | ecosystem: Environmental > Aquatic > Marine > Oceanic | place: Pacific Ocean | collected 2013-06-22
ATCGCCAGTGCCTGTGCCGTCATCGCCAGAAAATGCGAAGGTGACACCGACCACATCGCCATCGGACAGGGTGCCGAAGGTTGCCACATGCGTCACGGCCACGCGGGAATATGTCGAAGCGGAGGTGACGGCTCCTGACACCTTATAGACGACACCCGCCGTCGCGGACCCGGCCTCCTGAATGTAGATCGTGGCTGAGTTGGTGGCAGTCGGATCGTCCAGACTGTCAATCAGCGCGTTGATGCTGACACTGTTTCGTTCAACGTCATCGAAATATAAAACTGTAGCTGCTGACAAATCGCCAGAATTTGCCCACACCTTCCCGACGCCTTGGTCGGTGTCAGTGGTGGTAGTCTCCCAAGTCATGGAGATGCCAGGAGCTTTAGAGGAACTGTTAATGGCGGTGTCGATCGCTCCTTGGGTCGCCAATAGAGTGGCACTGCCCGTTGAGATGACGCCGTTATCGATGCCGGTGACCGTAGCGCCCGTCGCCAAGGCAAGGTCTTGACTGGCCACAAGCGAAACACCAGTGACGGTAGTTCCCGTGACAGCGGCGGCGGATGACCCGCCAATGACAGCGCCATCAAGCGTGCCACCATCAATATCTGCCGTAGTTACCGTACCCAGATTAGTCCATGTGCCGGTTACCGTGACGGCGTTGGCGAGCGTCCATGCTGAAGGGTTGATCGTCAGAGCATCGCCGGTAGCGTTACCAATTGTCGTATCCCCGGTTGATGCCAGATCAGTAAACGTACCCGCTGCTGCCGCCGCACCGCCAATCACAGCGCCATCGACCGTGCCGCCATCGATATCTAATGTGGTAACAGTGCCCAAATCCGAGCTGGTGCCAGACAGTACAAGACCGTCGGCGTGTAACTGACCATCGGCGACGGTCAGATTGCCGGAAGACGCGCCCGTGGCTGTTGTAGTGCCAACTTGGAAGTAGTCGCCGCTCTCATCCCACAGGATGACAGCGTTGTCGCCAGTGGAACCACGCTCCATAATAATGCCCATGTCATTGGCATTTGTCGCAGCGCCAGAGTTCATCTCAATCAAGAAATCCTTGACCGTCACGTTGGTCGCGTCGTTGGTAACCGTAGTGCCGTTAATGGTCAGGTTTCCGGTGACGGTTAGGTTGCCACCGATAGTCTGATCGCCGCCCATCGTGATGTCGTCAACAAATAGTTCTTTCCAGCGGACGCCAGTGGTTCCGATGTCATCGGTGCTGTCGGTGTCAGAAACAATGTTCCCGCCAAACGTAGTATTGGTCGTGCCAGTTGGAACACTGATCACAGTAGCATCGGCGTCATTCTTAATGGTTACATCTGTGCTACTTCCCTGGCCAGTTAAGATAAGCCCCTCGCCAGCGGTGTAGCCCATTGCAGCATTATCGGATGCGCTGGTGTCGCCAGTTGCCTCAACAGTCGCGCCGGTGATAACGCCTGCTGCCGTTACAGCAGTGGTAACAGTGATATCATCGACGAAAAGATTGGCCCAGCGAACCCCTGTCGATCCCAGGCTATCTGTGCTGTCGGTATCGGATAGAACGTCCCCGCCGGATGTAATGGACGCGAATGTCGCAGCAGCCGGTGTCGTGGCACCGATCACCGTTGAATTTATGCCGGTGCTGGTGACATCGACGACCTTGCTGCCGCCGACGGCCAAGCCGATATTGTCGGCGCCAATTCGGTACATGCCGGTGTTGGGGTCCGCTGAGTAGGAATAATACGGCAACAGCACCGTGCCATCACTGCCCAGGTTTTGACCCGCCGCCGTTGACGAATTTACCAGCGCGGTGCCAGCCGTGTCCCACTTGAAATAGCTGTCAGCTACTGGCGTGGGTAGCGTGACGGCGATCGAGGCCGTGTCAGCCGACACAGGCAGCTTGAGCGACCGATCGATCTTCTCGGTCAACTGCTGCGTCAAGAAAGTCAGCCGATCGAGGCCGGCCTCATGGCTCTCCGCGGGGAATGGGTCGTTTTCGACATAGTCGGTTCCCTGGGTCAGCGCTAGGGCGCGTCGGATCACCACAGTCTCGCCGCTCGCGGGTATATTGCCCGCCGTGAAGGTCACGGTGCCGCCGTCATCGTCGCCTGCGCCACTCACGGTGTAATGTGTGGTGAGTGTCTTGACAGTCTCAACGCCCGCAGACGAGCGGATGATGACCTGCAGATCGGCGTCAGCGAAGACCTTGAACGTGTAGGCGAACGCCGCCGTCGCGCCGTCGCCGCTGGCGCTGACTTTTGTGGTGGTCGAAGATACCGTCATGTGGGCTTACTCCTTGGGCTGCGGCGGCGAGCGTAACGCCTGCAAAAACGCTTCTATCGGTTCTTTGAGTGCGGGGTCTTCGGCTGCGATGGCGGTCAGGCGCCCAAAATGCGCGCCGATGCCATTGGGGTTTGTAATCGGCGTCGTCAGCCATTTAATGAATTTGGGGCTGGTTATGAGCTTGGCTGAACGCCGACTGAGAAACCCGAGAGCTAAAACCCCCGCTAGGGTTCCCCCGCCACCGCCGGACGTACCCATTTCAGCAAGCCCCGCGCCAAGCCCGGTTAGGGTCATGTAGGCAATCATCACCCGTGCCGTGTTTGACGTATTTGCCAGCTTTTCCGCACCTCTGAGTGAGGACGCGGCCTCGACAAGAGTCGTAAGCTCCCGGCTTAGCTCGGCGTACCTGGTGCCGCCGAATAGCGCGTCCTTCGCCTCGTCCGACATCTTGACCCAGCTATTCACAAAACTGTCGGGCGAAAACACCTCGCCCGCCGCGTCCTGCCCACTGGCCCGTGCCAAGCCCATCTTATCAAGAACGCTGGCGGCGACCGTGTCCCACTCTTCTGGTTCAAACTGGCTGCGTAATCTACGCAGGCGTGTACCGCCATCACCAAGCCGAGACATGGCGTATCTGTACGCTTGCTCGTCAGTGTCGAACTTGCCAATCTTGTCCAGCAGCTCGCCGGCAGTTTTCATCCACGCACGGGTGTATCGATCAGCAACCGCTAACGCTCTTTGCGCTTTCGGCCCTGCGTACTTTGCAACCGCACTCATGTCTTCGGTCAAGGCGCCGTAGACCAGGCGCATTGTCGCGTTCTGCGACCCGGTTGAGCCGGAAAGTAGCGGCTCGTCCAGGTTCTTGCCGAGAGTCGACCTGATGTCGCGCAAGGCGCTGAACGTCATTTTGCCGGCTGCATGATCCAACTCGTACATCTTGAGGGTGTTGATCGCCGTTCCGAGCGACCCAGCCAAGGACCGCGGCGCCGCGCGCAGCCTCGCCTCAAGGCGTTCGCGCAGCGCCCGCACTGCGTCAAGCGCAACAGGCGCGTCGTCACCAATCAGGTCGAACGCGCGCTTATAGGCGGCGTTCTGTGCTGCGCTGAAGCGCCCGGCAGCATTTTTTACGGCGGTGCGAATGCCGGCGCCCATCTCGGCCGCGGAAACGGCCGTGCCAAACTTGGCAACTAGGGAATCCGCTGCTTGCGTAATTTCTTTAAGCACGCGCCGGGCTTGTTTTTGAATGATGTCACCGCTGAACGGTGACGCTTCCAACGCTTTTTCAAGGGTTGCCACGGTATTGCTGGACGAAACCGCACCTGCCGTCGGCTCAATGCGTAGCGATCGAAACTTCTCCACGAGCAACATCGCTTTTCTGCCGCCGCCACCAAAGGCGCGTTTTGCACCCTCCGTCAGAAGCTCGCCACCGCGTTGACCGCTCGCGCTCAGGAAAAACTCGGTGCCAGCATCTACGCTGCGTTCAAACACGCTGCGCGTATCTACGCGACTCAAGAAAACGTTGCTGTAGATGTCAAACAATTCCCCGCCAACGGCGCCGCCGCCGCCAGCGCCCAGGGCTGCCATAGTGGGTGACGCCGCGATCGCGGCCGGCCCGGAGGTAAGCCCGCCGGCAAACCCAAAAGCAGCACCCAGGCCAGCGCCAGTAGCCACGAACGCTTCGCGCGCAGCGCTGGCAACGTCGCCAAAATCCATGCCCGGTGGATTGTATAGCGTGAGCTTGCCCGTATCAGGGTTAGTGTAAATAAAGTTGTCGTCGCCATACGGCGCGGCGTCTGGGTAATACCGCTGGATATTAGCAAGGCGGTCCTGTGCTGGGCCGCCGCCCGCCTGCGCCCTCACAAACGCCGGCGCTCCAGTGTCCTGGTCAATAAACGCTTTGGAGTCTGGGGTCTGAAGGATGACACTGATGGCTTGTGCGACCTGCTCATCACTTAAGTTGCTGGGCAGCTCGATCGGTTGCGGAAAGCCTGGCAACGTATAGCTTGTATACTCCCCCCCGCCCGCCTGAACCCTCGCAAACGCCGGCGGGCCAGGCGCTGGACCAGGCGCTGGACCAGGCGCTGGACCAGGCGGTGGACCAGGCGTATGCTCACCAGGAGCTTCCCCGAACAGGTCATCATACACTCCAGTGTCCCGGGCAATAAGCTCTTTGGCGGCGGCGGACTGAAGGATGACACTGATGGCTTGTGCAACCTGCGCAGGACTTAAGTTGCTGGGCAGCTCGATCTGGCGCGGAAGACCTGGCACCGTATGGCGTGTATACCCAGGTGAAGCTCCAGTGGTAGCAGGGCCAGGCGCTGGATCAGGCGCAGGCACATCAGGAGCTTCCCCGAACACGGCGTCAATTTTCTCTTCTGCCACGCTAATTGATCCTTTCGCCCGCGGCATTAAACCTCCAGATTTTCTCGTCAGCGGCCCCACCGGCCTCTGGCGGTTCGCCATCGCCCACAACGGCCTCTGGCGGTTCGCCATCGCCCCCCCGCAGGTCGAACCCTAACCGCCAGTCTTTGCCGGTGGCTGCGCCGAATTGCTTAAGGAAGGCGTTAATGGCCGTATCCTGCTGTTCGGCACGCTCGGCGAGGTCGGCGGCCTTGCTTTCGTCGATGACCTCCATACCCAAGCCGACAAACTTTACGATGACATTGTCGGGATCAAACCCCAATCTTGTGGCTATTCCTATATACTTCTCTTCTAAGGCTTTCTGCTTCCGAGCCTGCGCGTCGTAAAGTTCCTTAGCTAGTATCGCGTATTGCGCGCGGATGTTATCAGGGAGGATTTTTTGACCCTTCAGGTACTCGTAGTGCGCCTGCATCGCGCTCGGCAGACCGCCCCCGGTCGCAATCATTCTAAATTCGCCCTCTTTTACCACGCCGGGATCAAGCATTTTCATAAAGTTGAAAACCATCGAAAAGTCGCCAGCAATGCGCGTCAGCGGCCCCTGTCTTGCCGCAAGCGCGACCTTGACATACCCGTCTTGAACGTCGATAAACCGCTGGGAAAGTGCAGCAAATTCCTTACGGAAACTGGCGCCGGGGTCCAGATTGCCGTCTGCCGCGCCGTAGCCGAGCACCCGAAGTTTCTCGCGGGACGTGGCGCGGCTGCCCTTCGCTTCTTCAAAAAGCGCGAGGGCAACATCGTATTCTCGCCGCTTTGCTCTCTCTGCGTCTTCGTAATCGTCGAACTGTTTTACGAAAGCCTTCTGCATCCCCGTTGTTAAAGCCGGCGCAATGCCGGGGCTGTAGTAAAGTTCACGCGCTTTGAGTAGGTCGCCGTTGGCAAGGTGGGCATTCAACGCAGCCTCAATGAAAACCTCACGGCCAGCCTGCCTCGCAACTTCTTTTTCCTCTAGAGTGGTAACCCCGCTTGTGTCTGCGTCTATGGCGAGGTCAAGCTGCTTAATTGAGCTTACGAGCTGTTCAGGGTCTTCCGCGACAGCAGCGACAAGCGCGCGTGTGTCGACGCCTAGCACTCGCAAGGCGCGCTCGCGCTGCGCCGCCTGCACCAGGTCACCAACCTTGATCACCTGGTCCGCGCGCAGGTTGTTGAGCTCAGCACGCAACTGCGCCTTGCTTTCGTCAGAGCCGTCGTGAGCATCAACAGCATCGTGGACCATATTTGTGGATCGTGAGTTAAAGTCGGTTGCGGCAGGTCCATCAGCTGCACCCAGATCGTCTCTCACTGTCACTTCGTCGACTATGCGTTCCAAGTCTAACCTCATTTGCTGCGTGGTTTCCTTGCGCTCCACCGCCCAGTCGCGCTCGGCCAGCAGGCGGATTCTGTCGGCCCGGCTACTCACGTCCTTGCCGATCTTATCGACATCAGCCTGCGACAGGTTCTCCCGCGCGGCGTTGACAATCGGGTCTGCCGACGCGCCGGCCCTGAAGTCCGCAATTGCCTGCTCGGCGCCCGCGCCGTCGCGCTCGGCCAGGCTGTCGATTATCCGCACCAGGCTGTCGCGCGCTAAGCTATAGTGCAGTTCGTCCGCGCGCTTCTCGGCCTCGGCCACGCCCAGATCAGGCGCGGCGTCAGCGATGCGTTCCTGCGCGGTATGCACGGCGAACTCGCGCATGATTGGCGGGTTGGCGGGATTGGTAGCGTACCCCAGGCTCTCAGCCGTGTCGCTGTCAAGCACCACCGTGCGCTGCTCGACAACGCGCGCGTTATTTTCCGTAACAAAGGCGGTCACGTTCCGCGCCCTGACGTCCGACGCACGACGCATAAAAGCATCTCGCGCCAGCCGGTTCGACATATTCGACTTGTACGTCTCAACAAGGGTGCGGCTCTTTTCCTCGTACCGCTTCGCGGCCGTGGCCATGTTCGGGTCGAGGAGGAGTTCGTGCTGCAGCTTCTGCAGTTCGATGTCGAGAGCGGCCGATGCCTGTTGCGCCTCATTGTCGGCGCCGACCTGCGCCCTCTTCAGCCCAAATTCAGCTATCTCGGACCCGACACGCGCGGTCTGCTGGCCGGACTCCGCGTGAGCAAGGGCCGGTGCGGCCATTGCCGATGCGCTGAGCTGCGCGGTCAGCGGCAGGGCTTGCCCTTTGCGCGGGCGCTGAAGCTGCGCTTGGTAGGTGGGAACACTACCGTCATCTCTGTAGGTGGGAACCTTCATTCGATTTGCTGCGCCTTCCACGCCGACCAGAGCTGACCGCCGCCTTTGACCAGGGTCGAGGCGGCGGCAAGCTGCGCGCTGCGCGCCTTGATGTTGTAGCCGAGCTGCTGCTGCCTGCCCTCAAGCAAGGCGAGTTGTCCGGCTAGTCGCTGGTTGACGCCTTGTTCACGCAGCCGGCCGGCGTCGGTCGCCGCCGCCAGCTTGATCGTCTGCACGTCGGCCTCGGCCTCGTTGGCGCTCGCCATTAGCACCTGCAGCGGCGTGCCGGTGCCGGCCAGGACACCGGATTTTCGATACGCCGTGCCGGCGCGTGCCTGCAACTTCTCAAACGTCTTATAGAACCTGACGGCTTCCTGACCGCCGACGCGCTCACGCAACGCCGCCTCCTGGTCGAAGACGCGCTTGTTACGCTCGCGAATTTGCTGATTATACTCCGCGGTTGACATCGCCGCCTTGCCGGCGGCCTTCATGCCTCTCGCCGTCTGCATCTGCCCGTAGGCCGAGATCGCCGTGCCGGCAGCCATCGCAATTGGCGCCGCCATTGTCATCGGGTCTGTCCTAGTGCCATATTCGTGCATACCTCTCGTAATCTAGTCCGTTGGCGCCGTAGCGGCGCATGGTGCCTTCATGTTCCATGCCGAGAAAACGCGCCCAGCGCGCAAGCTCCGACCAGTCGCTGCGCATCGCAGCCTGCACCCGCCACAGCCCCTGCTCGTCGGCTACGCGCAGCAGCCCCTTGCGGACAAGGCGCGCCACGCGGAGCTGGTGCTTGCCGACGCGGCTGGCACCCAAAAACCAGGCTTCGCCAACGCCCTCCCACAGTGGAAAGATGCCGGCGGCACCTACCAGATGGCCGTTGTCGATGCCCGTGAAGGCCATGCCCTCATGCACCAGCGTCGGCATGAAGTTGCCGAACTCTGGCGCCGGGCGATTGCGGTCGTCGTTCAGGTCCGCGGCGAGTAGCGCCTCGCCGTGCGCCACCTCGAACGGCACCAGCCTCACTGATCAAAAGTAGACAATGTCGCGTAGACGGCGAGGATGTTCATCGGCAGCGGCTGATCCTGGCGAATCGTAAGCTGACCATCGGTGTCGTAGTTCCCGCCAAGCTCGATTTCCTTGTCGCCAGTGAACAGCGCGATGGGCGAGTCCATCGCCGTCGCCGACGAGCGGAACGGCACGACGTCGAGATTGTCGGCGTTGCGGCCGACCTTCAGACCCACCGATCGGCGCAGCCGCACGGTCAGCTCGTGGATACGTTTGATCTTGCCCTGCGAGGTGCCGATCCTACTGCCGGCGTCAACGCGCAGGGTGCGCAGCGTCGAGTTGTATGCCAGGCCGGCGTGGGCCTTTGTAACATACCGCTCCAGGGTCACCGCGCCCGACGACACCGTCTTGTCGGGATGTACGGAACCGTCGCCGAGTATGCTGACAGTCTCGCCTTCGAGGTGGGTGAGACCGGACAGTGTCAGCGCCGCCTGGGTCACCGCAGCCCCGTTGTCGTGCGCCGCAGCCGCCGCAACCACGGCGCGGGTGCAGCCAGTCAATTGGTTGGAGGTGTTGCCCGTGTAGGTGATAATCTCGTTGCCGATCTTGACGGCACCGCTGCTCGCCAGCCCCGAACTGTCCACCAGCGTTATCGTCGTCGCGTCAGCGGCAATGCTGCCGCTCAATGTCGTGGCCGCGCCGGTATAGGTCAGCGAGCTGTCGACGAACACCGCATCGCTGACGTTGGTGCCGAAATCGAAATCCTTGACATACTCGATGTACCGCTTAGCCGCTCGACCGCCAGAGAAGTTCGTGATCGCCAGGCGCACCGGGTCGCCGGTCGTCGTCACCAAGTTGCTATTCCCCGCTGCTGCGCGGGTAATCGTGATCACGTTTGCCGCCGGATTAGCCACCGTGTAGTCGGCGTGCGCATTGATGCAGGTGTAGATGTTGTCGGCGGTGGTGTCGTTGTCCTGGGTGTGGAAGAACTTGTTTGCGTCCGGCGAGCCTGTGCCGGCGCCCTGGCAGGTGAATGTCGCCGTTGTGCCGTCGTCGCTAGTGAGCGTTATTGTCGTGTCGGTGGCGATGTTCGCGTAGTCCGTAACCGTCAACGTGCAGCTCGCCGCAGCGTCAAGGTCGCGCTTTGTAACCATCCAGATTTGGTCCTCGTCAAGATCGCCTGGGATCGTGGCGATATTCTCGACGACTGCGCTGCCGCCGTCAAAGCTGCCGCCGACAATCTGCCGCGTCCAGCCAATGACCTTCTCCTCGCGCTTGTAGGTCATGCAGGCGATCTGGCCGTCGCCACGCACGCTCCACAAGATCGAGTCCGGCTCCTGCTGGAACGCCAGCTCGTCAAGACCGTTTGCGGTAATGTGCTCCGATATCAAGGCGACGTCGGGCGCAATATAGCCGTCTGCGTCAAAATTATACTGAAGCTCCAGCACTTTTCGCTTGGCGCGCTGCACGAACAGAATGGCGTTGCCGGCCTGGACAGGCTGGATGTCCGCGGCGCCGTGCGCAGTTTGCTGTTTGATCTGAATGTTGGTCGGCGTGATGGCCTCGTCGGTGCCGCCCGCGCGCACCGCAAACTCGCCACCGGACGTGCCGCAAATCAGGTTGCGGGTCGAGGCCAGGAAGCGGATGACATTTACTTGATTCGAGCCGATGGTGTAGACCATGCCGTCGTCGGCTTCGGTGCCACCCTCGAAGTTCTCGAAGTCACCGCCCTGGCTGAAGAAAAGCGTCTGCGGCTGGTTGTCGGTGCCGGCGAAGACCAGGCGCTGCTCATAGAAAGCCACGGCGCGCGGGTATCCCGTGGTGTCGGAGAACGCGCCCAGCGACCACTTGTCGGTGGCCTCCAGCTTGCCCTGGATCGTGTGGCCGGTGTCGGCCGTCTCGGTCGTCAGATCAGCACCAGGCGCCAGCGTTAGGACGCTATCGGTCACGTCGACGATCAGGAAGCCCGCCGTCGAGTTGTTTGAGGTCGAGCCGCTGATGATGATCGTCTGACCGTTCTCGAAGCCCTCATCGATAAAGGCAGCAGCGGAGTCCTCGATGCGGTCGTTGTGCTCCAGAGCGGTGCTATCTGGGTCGCCCTCGTGAAACGAGATCGTGTCGGCAACATACGACGGCAGGATTTCCGAGCGGCCGTCCTCCAGCTCCTGTGCAGCGCCGCTGACCACCGTCGCCGACGTAAATGTGGCGATCCTGACGTAGCCCTCGAAGACCTTGACCAGCCGGCCGACGTCGGTGCTGGCAAACGTACTCGCGCTGGCCGTTAGCTGCACGGTGCCGTCGCGGCTATCCGGCGTCAGCGTCGTGGTCGTTGCGTTCTCGTCGAGCATCGGGCCGCGCGAGGTGACCACCTCTGTGATCGTCCAGGCCGTGTGGCTGGTGCGCGTAATTTTATAAATCGGATGGTTCGGCGAGACGACGTACATGGTGTCTGCCGCCTGCGCGAACTTGAGTCCGTCGAGGTCCACGGCCGGGTAGACCGTCGTCACCTCGACCGCGTTGCCGCCGGACGTAACCTGACCGCCATCCTTGTAGATGCGGAAATAGAGCGGCCCAAATTCCAGCACATATGCCTGCTCGACGTTGTACTCGAACGGCACCAGGCGCACCGCATCGTCGCTGCTCTTGACCTCGGCTACGAAGCGCGTGCCGGGCCGGCGCAGCAGACCGCCATGCGGCTGCACCAGAAAGTTTTCGACCGTCTCGGCGCCGTTATCGTACTTCGAGATGTCAGTGCGGCCGTAGAGCTTGGGCGTGACCTCGCCAGCCGTAAAGTTCGCAAATGCTTTGCTAACTTTCGGCACTAGAACCTCGCAGAGATAAGGATGTCGCTCTCGCTATAGCTCGCGCGGTCGATGTTGACCACGTTGTCCGGCGTGCCTTCGGTCGCATCGACGAAGCGGGCCTCGGACAGCTTGCTGTCGTATACCGCGAGCAGCATCTGTGACAGGCTGGCGCTGTTGACCAGCGCGTAGCTGATGTCGGCTGCCAAGCGCGCGGCGATAGCCTCGATCAATAACAGGTCGTACTCTGCCGGATCGGTGACGCGCGCGATGTAAATCATCTTGAACGGCGTCGTCGAAGAAATAATCTTGCGCCCCTCGACGCGAAACACCGTGTCAGGGTCTTGCGGTCGCAGGACGCGCAGGCAATAAGGGGCGGCCGGCAATGTGTGCTGGTAGTCAAATTCAAACGCTGGCGTGTCGCTGTCCGCGGCAAGGCTGGTGCGTGTGACCAGGCAGTTCCACGGGTGCGCGCGGAACACGGCGTCACGCACGAACGCATACCGCTGGTTGCAGACGCGCGCGGCGCGGCTGTCCTCAGTCAGCGAGATGATGTTGCTCGCGCCGATCATGTTTAGCGCCGAGTTGCAAATATCGACGTCTGATGCCATCTCATACCCTCAAAAAGAGTGGGAGCCGAAGCCCCCACTCACTTAGACTGCGATCACTTAGTCGACGACGTAGGTAATCACATACGAAAGATCGCCGGCGGTATCGCCGGCCGCGTCGAAGATTAGCCCCACGAAGTAGTGGCCGCCTGGGTCGGTGCTGTCGCCAGCGTCTTCCCAAACGCGCTGCCCCATGAGATTCACGTTCCTCGCCTCGAAGGCTACCTCGGTGCCGGTGGTCACGGCGCCACGAAGGTCCGTAATCGCCGACGCATAGCAGTCATCGTCTTTCGCCGCTGGCGAACTGACTGCGGTCCAGAGACCGACGTCGCAAGTGTTGGTAGTACCGCTGTCGAGGTCATCATTGAACAACTTAATACTGATGATCGCGGCATTGGTCGGAATCGGCGCGAGCATGACCGTGTCCGAACTAGACAGGTCACCGGACCCTAGCGCGATTGTGCCGCAAGCGACACGCATCGAGCCGTGGAGCTGGTACGCCGGGCTGTGCGTGGGAGGAGAAGCAACATAGTTGCTGGCGAGGGTCTGGTTTACATTAGCCATAATCTAGCCCCCTACTCGTTACACGCGATTTCAACGAGTTTGTCCTCTTCCATGCGGGTCGCCCCGAATGTAGCGCAGTAATAGACCTGCGTTGAGTAGGACTTGTCGCTGCGTTCGTCGATGCGGGCCATCACGTCCTTGCCCACTGCCAGCTTCATGCCGTCCTGAGCCCATGCGTAGCAAAGGCGAGACGTGCCGTCGTCTAGCAGCCGGTTCGACGTGATAAACTCGAAGCCGACAAACGTGTTAATGTCACCTTGCACCAGTGCCTTTCGTCACACTACGGCTTTCGCCGCCAGCCTTCGCTGTTTGTGCGCTGGACTTTCTCTTCATCTCATGGAGATGCTGGCCGTCAAGTCTCTACACCTTCCCAGCTCTAGCAGGGCTTGGCTCGGGATTGCCATTCGACAGGGTTCCCCGAATTTGACCAGGTTTCGTCTGACCGTCGCCGATCAGATAGGCAAAGCGTTTACCGTATTAAAATCACTGGACGTGACAGTCGTGTTGTTGAGCAAATCTTCGATCTGCTCTGGCGATACCACGATGTAACGCTTGAGGCTGGGATCAACGCTCTGAGCGTCAAGCAGCTTCTTCGCTGTTACTAGCTTGGCAATCGTCAGTCCGCCAGAGCCATGCGCAATCTGCTGGCCGGCCGCGAACGACGTAGAAGTCGAACCCGTCTTGCCAGTCGATGCGGCGCTGCCGAACGCGGCGATGATGGTGTCGTCCATTGCACGACCGATCGCCGCCGCAGCCGCACGGGCATACGAAGACGTGGGGTCGATTAGCATTCGGACTTTGTCAGCATCGTCTATAAGGTCGGCCCATTCATACGTTGTCAGGCTAACCATTCGGCGGCTGTGAGGTGTCTCGACGAGGGGCGTGTCCCCGTGCCTCGACGTTCTCGCAACTGCCGCTGCTTCTCCGACTTGGTCGAAGAAAGCCTTTTCGCCGGTGACGCTTTCGCTGTCAACGGCCCCTCGCAGCAAACTTCCCATTTGCTGCGAGAGCATTGCGACGTTCGATGAAAACTGGTTCACAAACGCCGTAGTGACTTGAGTGCTCATACTCATGCTCCTACAGTTATTGGTCGGTTGCGCGGGT
>Ga0209434_1001006_pt1 | contig 12952 bp, 18 predicted proteins | sample ETNvirnome_2_300_FD_184068 | JGI IMG/M metagenome (GOLD analysis project Ga0209434, IMG submission 184068) | Marine viral communities from the Pacific Ocean - ETNP_2_300 (SPAdes) (version 2) | ecosystem: Environmental > Aquatic > Marine > Oceanic | place: Pacific Ocean | collected 2013-06-22
CTAACACATAATATGCCCATTCGTCGTCCGGATTGAGAACGGAGATGCCGGTGGCGCCGGCGCCGGCAACAACTAAGTCGTCTGCGGAGGCGTTGGGAGCCACACCCGCTTCACCCGCTTGAATGTGCAAGGCGCCCGAAGGGGCCCTGGTTCCAATGCCGACGTTACCAACGCTGGTGATTCTCATTCTTTCAGTTCCGGGGGCGACTGCATCATCAGGCGCAGTATGAAAAACCATAGCAGCGGCAGAATCGGCATCGGCGGCCTCTTCTCTAACAACCGCCATGGCGCCGCCGAAGTTAGAGCCGCCAGTTTCTCCAACATAAAACTCAATGCTCGGTCCCTGGCCGGCATTCATGTCAACGCCCTCGTCTTCTATTTCCAGCCTTAACACTTCTAACACGCTCGCATCCGTAGTAGCTGCTTTGTGTATGTGGAGCAATGCTTCTGCTGCTTTCGTCCCGAGGCCAAGATTGCTTCCCATTAACCACGAGGCATAAGAACTTGTGAGATTGATTGATCCACTAAACTCATGTTTGTCGTCTAGGGAATCTCCAAACTTGGACGAACCAGAAGAGTGGATGTTCGTAATATCTTTAATATGATAGGCGCTTGCGCTAATCGTGCCAGACACCAGCAGAGTACCCGATAGAACCACAGTCTGCGGCGCGTAGTTGCTCACCGATGCCGAATAAAACACAAAGTTGTGGCTGCCGGTAATGCTGTTACCGCGAGCGTGATATTGAATTGATCCGGTGGGTCCGCTAGCGGTGATGGACGCCGGATATCCTATATATGCCCATCCAGATGCCATTGTTAGTACTCGCTCCGGCTATTAAATGCGTCTTTTAGAGATGAGTGGGCACCGTCCGCACAACGTGCGGATGAGAAACTATCATTCTCATGTGTCTCATGGTCCATCGACCTTCTCCTTAGCGGTCTGTAAGACCAGATCCGGTCAGATTATACATGCTATTAGCATCAATTGTGGTTAACTCAGCAAAAAGCTCGTATTCTGTTGCGCCGGCGGTGCGGCCGTCACCTGGCGTTGAAACATATAGCTCCTTGCATTTAACATTCATAGTCAACGAAGACGAAACAGTTATGTAGTGGCGACCGGCGATGACATCCCCCGCAGAACTCGTGTTAAAATGCACCCTCACAGGATCCCCGTGATTTAAAATAGTAATGCTTTTTGTAACACGCGGGAATTGTATATAGTCGGAATCCAGTGCTATCAGAGTAACGGACCCTGTTATATAAGGACGCCCCGATACTTGATATGATCCCACATTATGTAACCCAACTTGATAAGGCATATATTAATCTCTCCAAACTACTCTAAATAGTATAAACTTGCAACTATCTCCCTTTAAAGCGCTTTCTTTCTAAACGCTCCTTTTCTCGACGAGCTTTTTTCTGTTTTATCTTTTTTTTAACCGCAGGTTTTATGTGGTGCTGACATCTCTCTCTATACTTTTCTAGGATGCGCTCCTTCTTGACTTTTTTTATAAACCTTCTGATCAATCTCTCAGAGCTTTCATTGTGCCGGCGGTGTACAATAACATTATTAGCCACTGGACACCTCTACTTGTCTGCTTCCATGTGGGCTTTCCAATTGCTGCCCACTGTCCCAAATAAATTTGCTATGTCAACGCCCGAATCACTTGGAGCGATGCCCGCCAGAGCACCGCCAGGAATCGGAGCTTCTCCGGGTTTCGGGCCCGCTGAAGTCATAGGAGATGTTCCTTCAAACAAATTTACCCCGTTATACGCTTCAGAGCCGATTGCGTCAAGCAATTGTTTCTTGTACTCGTTAACTTTTTGTTTTTGTTCTTGCAAAGATTTCTGGCGCATCTTCGCAAAGTTCTGTTCTTGGGCTTTCGGCTGCGGCTGCTGGGTCTCAACAAGTGCCGCGGGGCGTAGGCCGCGGTTTACCTCTGATACGATGCCAGAAAGGACACCGTCTTCAAAGATTACCTCTTTGATACACTCTTTAATAAGCGGCTTAAGTAGTTTCTTTAATTCTGATTTATTCATGGGCTGCCTTTCTTTGGCGTTTAGAGCCTCGTTCGGCACCGGGGGTGCGCGGCTGGCTCGGCGCGCGAACAGGCGCGGCAGGCGCGGCGGCGAACGGTGCTCTAAAATCAATCATCCCTTGCTCTAGCGGCTCCAGGGCGGCCGGAGTCGTCCCACCGGCGGTCACCTGTGAGCCCTGTGGCGCGTCAGCCTGGGGCATTACTTCTCGGCTGGTGGCGCCCTCAACGGGGGGACTCTTTGACTGTAGTATCCCCACGTTGTGTGCGATAAGGTTTTCAAGGGTCACATAAATTTCCCGTATGTTCGATGCACGGCCTTCGGGCTTATAAGGCGCCACTGATTCTAAATCCAGTAGACCCAGCTTGACAAACTCGCGAGCAATGGCGGGAGGTAACTTCTTTCTAATATATTCTTTTAGGGTCGCCTCGTCTGTCGTAAACAAATTATCACCGCCGCCGGGGTTTGATGGAAGAGCGCCCCCAGTGTACGCAGCTATCGAGGCCTGAAGTAGTTTTAATACATATGTCGGCTTCGCATTTACTTGAATATTAAAACAATATATCGATGCATTAGGGTTCATGCAATACAGTGAAGACCATCGATGATGGCCATCAAGTACATATTTGTTATTTAATACTATTATCGCATCGTTTCCCTCCGGCCCCACTTTAAAAGGGCCGTTCGAACTTAAATATGCTATAGCTGATGCGGGATTGGTTAAGGTAAAATCTAAAGACTTTTTCATTACTACCTCTGTCTGGGTGGGCCGCAGAGTGTGACACACGACATCGCCAGTAGTAATCGCAACTTGATCATCAACGGCACCGGCAGCATCGTCAAGTCCCGCCGCAAGGGCCTTCAATACTTCTTCTTTGTTAGTCTGAATTTGTGTCACAAAAGTGTTCAGATCTAATTTATAAAGATCGCGCGGTGTGACGTCTTCGTTAATAAATCGGCGCCAGTTTTCCATTATTAACTTCATTTTTACTCTCTCAGAACTTCATTCAAGGCTCGATTAATTCGATCAGCCTTGGTAAATACCTCATTGAGTCTGTTCTTATTTTCTTGCATCATAAACGCGCCGGGCGTAGAAGGTTCAGATACTACATCAAAACAAATAAGCTGAAAGTCATCTTCTACAATAGTTTGGCCGGCGTTCTCTTTAACGGAGCCCAGCCCGCGGGAAGAAATGCCAATAGACACTCCGGATTCTACGAGTGACCGGAGAATGTTGCCGCTAGGAGTCTCTAAAACTTTCATTTTGCCCTTTACTTCTGGGCCCTCCATCCATATATCAGTGACCATGTGAGAAGCGTTTTTCAAATTGATGACCGACTCCTCGGGATGATCAAGTTCGCCGAGGGCGCGCCGGTCTTCCACAATCTTCTTATAGTTTTTTACTTCTCTCTCTAAAATTTTCTTAGGGTAGACACGGCCGTTGCCGTTTTGGGTTTCGGCCATTTGCATCAGGCCAGAGAGCATCATTCCGCCATCAGCCACAAACTTCTTTTCGGCTTCCGTGAGAAGGTCTTGGCAGACGCCCCCCTCGCAAAGCTCATAATATTCTCGAAGAAGCACTTTGCTCATGTCTATCTTATCCTTCGCCTACAAGCTGTAACACTTCCGTGGCAAACGCTACATGATCTTGGACGTGCGGATAATAGGAGTGGTGTTCGCGATCGCCTTTCGCCATATTACGTATATCGCCTAGTACGCTCTGTCGAAACATAGCGGGCAAGTTCAATATTCGCTGTGCTACGTCTTGGGGCGTTTCGCCTTCTGCTTCATTTAATCGTTGTCGCTCCTGGAGGGGGCCGTCGCCCTCTGGCGGCATATCTTCGGGACCGCCCATTAGTTGGTCAATGGCACTCTTTGCCACTTCAAGTCCTGCAACAAAAGCCTCTTCCGGGGGCAAGTCGCCAATATCGTCGACATGTAGTTCCACGCCGGGGGCGCTAATGCCGATAGCTTCGCCCTCTTCTTCGTGGGGGCAACCTTCTTCAAGGCGGCTTCCGTCGTCGTTACGATTTACTGTCTCGTGCAAGAAATATCTTGGATCAATTCTTTTTACATGTTTTCTTCGTACCATTATATTATTCCTTTAAAGTAGTCAACTGCCCTTGCAGCAGCGGCGCACCGGTTGTAGCATCCACTTAGTCATATCGTTCTCCTTTTCCTATTTGGATTCCGTCATCGCAGATAATCACATTTAAAACATATGATGTACCCGAACTCAAGCATCCAAGCAAAAATCCAGTCACTGGATTGACGCCATCAAATATAAATAGTTCTGTATGGTTGTTAATGCCCCAGAGAAATACACCTACCCAAAATCCTATACACATCGGGCAAGAAAAGAAGTAGTGTTTGGGCCTAATGCGATCTAAAATCTTGGAAAAACAAAGAATTTGTGTGAGACCATATGCACACAAAATAAAAAAGATTAGACTCTCTAGGGAGGGCCACATAATAATGTGGGCGCCCATTACATCTTATAGCGAAGTGGTATGTAATAATATCCGGGAATCATCGCGCCCTTTTCTGCTTCTTGGGGAACCTCTCCCAGCTCAGTCGAGTCGCGATCAGTAGGATCAAGGAAATACTTTTCAAGATTCTTTTCATACGTTTCAGCTGTTTTCATTGCGTCTGCTTCTTCTGTAATAAACTCTGAGATGACGTAGACTGCGGCCTGCAGACCGTTAACGCTTTTGCCTTCTGGAATGGCACCCTCAATGGAGCTAAAAATATTACCTCCTTGTATGCTGTCTCTCTCGACCACTCCTTTATCAACTAAAAAATCAAAAAAACGAGACTGAGTGCTGTAAACGTCGTCTGCGGATTGGCGTTTAGGAAAAGTTAATATTTTATTATCCTCGGGCAGCAACGCTATATCAATAAGATCATGATCCACTATCAACAGGTGACCAGCCAGAGTTTTTCTAGCTTGCAATTTTGTCTGTGCTTGTGGACCTCCGATCTTAATATTAATCATTGGACTTTATTTCCTCCACGAGCTGTTGGATGTTTAATATTTTTGAAACAACTTCTTGAGTGGGAGCGACGGCCCTAAAATCTTCCAGCATATCTAGGACTTGTTTGGTTTTCTTTACCATTTTTTCGTCTGTGAAAACTTCTTCCATTTTTAAAGACTTTTCTACAAGGGCTCGGAGGCGACCGATCTCTTCGTTTAAATAAATCTTAAGCTCTAAGCCGTTATCAGAAAAAGAAGCAATATATTTACCTAGTAAATCTCTTTGTTCACTAAGAAGGCCGCCATATTTAGTATTAAACTTTTGTACAAACGAGCGATAAATAATATTATCAATGGGCTCGAGCTTATTTTCTTGCAACTTGGCCGGAGAGTTCATCAGCTTGATGAGCATATCTTCGTGCAAAACTCTTTGTTTTATCGAAACGGAACGATTAAAAATAGTATCAATCGTCGCGAGAGATTTAAAGTTGGGGACAAAAGTATTCCAAACATCTTTAGAAAGAGCCCGGTTGATCTTGTTTATAACGCGTGTTTGTGCATCGAATACGCCTTTGCTATCCAAAAGAGCGTGAGCCATTTTGGTTTCTTGTAATAGCTTTTCAGCTAAGTACGGCTCGATGCCTGTTGTTTCTAAAAGTGTTTTATAATATTCCAGCTCTCTTCCCAAAATTGAATTTGCGGCAAAGCTTTCTTTGATTAAGCCAGAAATAAATCTTTTTCGAGCCAACTCTTTATCAAAAATAGACTTAGTCAGTTCTTTAATAAGCACCTCATATAAAAACGCCGTGTTTCTTTTTTTATTGTGCTTTAGTTTCACGTTTCTTGGTCTCCGCTTCTTTGTTTTCTAACTCAGTAATTAGTTTCCGAATATCTCTAGTACTCTCAAATAATTTCTCTTCGTCTTTGTCTCGATTATAAATAGGATTATATTCTTCATAAAGTGCATTAGTGTTTAATAAGTCTTCGCTGCGAGCCGGGGCGCCCGGGAATACCTTTCGGCGTGCCGCGGCGCTGTCGCCAGAGCGCACCCTGTTGCGAGACTTGCGCCTTCGGGGGCCGTCATCCCCCAGCTGGCGTTTATCCCTTTTCTTACGATAATACTTTTTCCCTTTAGCCTGGGGTTCTAAGCTGGCCACTGTGGGGTCGTCTTCCCGACGTGCCGGCGCGGCGAGGAGCGAAGTTTCTTCTCCTGGAGGAGCCTCGCCTTCGACGGGAGCCTCGGCGCCTGCTTCACCTTCGGGTGGGGGCATTTCTCCGCCGGTGAGTTCGCCGCCAGGCATACCCTCCATGCCGCCGGGCGGTGGGGCTCCAAGGCCCCCGCCTGCTGCTTCGGCGGCCCCCATTTCTGTGACAGCCTCAAGCGACACTTGATATTTACGATCATAATAGGCCTCGCGCTGATTACGCAAAAATTCTTCATCAGTCATATTAAGGATGTTCTTAGCAATCCAACGCTTACTAAACATGCCCTCAACAACGTTATTAGCAAGATCAAATTTAGTCCGCAAATGCTCTATCTCTTGTAGCTCGGCGAGCTTAGAAGGATTATTCAAGGCCAGTTTAAATGATATCAAATCTTGCCCTCTGAATCCCAATGTGAACAAATGAACCACCGCTATCTTTTCTAGCTCTGACATAAAAGCTCTCTGGAGCCTTTGAATGGTGCGCGCAAAACGAATATCTTTTTGGGCCAGGGTTGTTTTGTCTTCTTCCGCCCCTTCGGTCATAGTCAAATAGGAATGAGGAATCTTGATAGCTGAAAATAGCTTATCACGAATATACTTTACATCATCAATATCATTTAAACTAGCTGCGCCAGCAAGGGTTGTAATATCTGACCCTACACCGCCCCGAATAGGAATAAAATAGTCTTCTTCAACCGAAAGAGGGTTATAGCGCAAATCAACTCGACCGGTCGATGCGTCCACTATAGAGTTTCTCTTGAGAGAACCCTTCACCTTCTCCATATATTGTTCTACATCTTGAGGGGGAATGTTGCCTACGTCAATTTTAAACATACGACGCTCAGGAGCGCGAACCACACGGTAAGCCAGCATTGCATCTTCAATCAAAACCAACTGGCGCCAAATGCGGCGCGCGGGATCCAATACGGAAGTTCCATAGGGCGCGTGCTTATCGTTTCCCAAAATCCTAAAATGCGCACATTGCCAGTTCTCGAATGTCATATTCGCCGAGTTCCACTGGTACTGAACATAGTTGGGATTAGTGGGATCTTGACCCTCTAGCCTTTCTACTTCGCCCGAAGGAAGGCCGATTACGCTTTTAATTCCCAGTACTTCATCAATATCTAGATATAGAAAGAAGTCTCCATACTTACACATGGTGCGGGCCCAACCAAATGCATTAAACTCAATGTTGAGGGCATCATAAAAAAGCGCCTCTATAATGCTTTTAATCTCATCATTGAGGCACTCAATCTTAACAAGTCTATTAAACTCGTTTGACGTCGTCATTTCGTCTGCATAAATATCCATGGCTGAAGCAATCTCTGGCATGTACTCCATTTGATCAAAATCAATATACCTCTCGTTACGATTTTGATTCCGCATAGCTGCAGAAGTAAGCATATTATAGTTGCGAGAAAGGTTATCAGCCGAACGCTTAAACTGTTTGCCGCTTGCGCTAGTGAATCGATATTGATATTTATCTAAAGCGGACCGGCGTTCCTCGCGCGTAAACTGGGCGCGGTAGTTAATGAGAGGGCCAGAAAAAAGTCTCGTTAGTCTCTTAAAAAGAGGAGACGCTGGGTTCCTTGGATTATTTCTGTGGTCGACTTTTTTCTTTTCTTCTGGCATTTATCTATCCTTTAATGATCGCGGCATATTGTTCATTGAATTTCTTAACCTCTGGCGATACGGGGCCTGGGCCGTTCCTATTGTGTCCCACCATCCCGGGAATAGTAGTGCTCATTGTTCTAGTAGAAGTGGAGATCGCCGATAAGGCATTTTTATTATATTCTATTAATCTTTGATTCTCAACCAAAACTGTATCTCTTACCCAGCAGCCAATCGCAAACGACATAACCAAATCATCATTATAAGATCGCATCGCTTGGGGGCGGCCGTTGTGCCAAACAAAGGTTTTCATCTCCGACAACAAACGATTAGAGTTAATCTTAACTAGTTTGTTTCTCATAAACTCTTCCATTTTGGCAATCACCAAGGGTCTTGTCTTAGATGACGTTGTAAAGCCCGGAACTATATTCGTCATCCACTGTGCCTGTATAGAATCAACATAATCATGAGAAGACTTCGTAGAGTGATAAACATTATTATAACCCTTATCCTTTAACTTATTAAGTACAGCGAAACCTATGTTGTTGTTTTCAGCAACTATCATGCAGGTTCCATATTCTTTTCCTGCATTAAATAATATATCTGCATAATCATCTGGGTTGGGTTTTCCGATATATTCTGCGACAATCTCCATGTCTTCTAGATTAAAAACATGAAATGCGGAGTTGTCCTGGCCGTCGCCACGTGCAATATCCGCAGCGAGCAAATAAGAGGCGCCTTCCTGAAACTCTTCCCAAATCCAGTAGTTGCGATCAAAGCCGGTACGATACTTGGGCTCTCTTGTTTTTTCAAGGTGGTAAATTAAATCGTCAGGATGGATAACAGTCTCGCCAGAAACATTAAAGTTGCATTCTAGCTCTTGAGCAATCTGCCGGGTAGACATGTTTTTCGTTTCTTTTTCGTACCACAGCTGGTCCCTATCGGGATGAAGATTCCACATCAAAGTGGTCATATGAAATGCGTTTGTTCCGGCCTCGGCTTCTACACATACTTTATGGAACCAGTTACCAACACCATTCGGAGTTGAAAGCGCTATACAACGGCCACCAGTTGATAGGGTGGGATATAGCGCGGTCCATAGTTCATCTAGCGCCTCGACGTGTGCGGCCTCGTCAATCACTAATAGTGACAATGCTTCAGAACGGCCGGCGTCGGAAGAGGTTGAAGACGCTTTAATCTGAGATCCATTAGTAAGCTCAAACGAAGTTCTGTTATCAATGTGAATCTCGGAAATCCTCATCCATGGAGGAAGCTGCTTCATAATCTTCTTAACTTTGCGAACAAGATTTGTCGCCGTTTGAAGCTTCGTAGCTACAACTAAAATGTTTTTATCGCGATGAAAGAGCATCAGCCATACAGTATAAGCTGCTGTAATAGTAGAAATGCCAAGTTGGCGCGCCTTTAGGACTACATTAAAACGATAGTCGTTAAAGTCTTTTAAAAGATCGTCTTGAAAATCATAAGTTTTAAAAGGGATAAGCCCCCTCTGGGGGTGAGATATTTTACAGTAGCTTCTGATAAAATGTACTGGGTCTTTGCCAGACTTTACTACCTCTTTTAGAATCTCCTGCTTTGTAAGCTGATATCCCATAACACCTGTTTATTTACCTTTGCGAGTATCGTTTTTGGGACGCTTGCCGCCGGGCCCGAGAGCGAGCCAATCTCGGATCGCCTTGTCTAAACGATCTTTAGAAGGCTCTTCTATTTCTTTAACATCGTCGATCCCGCCAATCTTATAGTCGCATGTTGCACGGACATCTGTTCTGTAGTTGGAAAGCTTCTGTACAAGAACCGAGGGTTCGCCCATTCGAGTTAAAGTAAGGCTGTTGCCGGTTACGCTCTTATATTCCTTCTTTAGAAATTTGGCTATGTCGGCAATCATTTGCGAGATTTCATTTTCAAACCCTTTTTTGGCTACATCCTTAAGGCGCGTTTCGGATTGATAAAGAATAACCAGAACCGGGCCCTTAAAACGAACCTTGAAGCCGTCCACAAGCCGTCGATCATTAATAAGGTTTCCAATCTCTCGCTTCAATCCCACTTTGCGTGCGACCCCGTCTGAGTTTAAAGTGCCATCATGGGCGCCGTCATAGGCGTTTGCAGCCGCTTGGCTGATTCCGCGAATGATATCAAGTGTATTAGCATTAGCCATTATTTTCTTTCTCCTTCTGTGGTCGCCATCCTGTTAGCCACCGTCTTTCTCTGTCCTCTACCCATTGAACGTAACATTTCTGACAACAATCAAACTTATTGATATACAAGTTGTCGCCAACATCAAATGAATATTTCTCACAAACAGAGCAAACCCTATTTGTATCCTTATTAAGTAGTTTTTTGTTTATTAAAAATCCGTCTGTTTCTACTTTCTCAACCTGTGCTTCGTTTTTCCTCAATTTTTCAACTGTTAGTTTAGATTGTTCAATGTATTGTTGCTCTTTGGCGTCGTCCCAAAACTTGCGCGGATTGTCGACTGTTTCAGCACCGTACTTCTGTGCGATGGCCTTCTCCAGTTTAGGGATGTGGTTGGGATCTTTAGTCATTCTCGTCTGAGTCTATATAGCGCTGATGAGGACCCTCTCTTTCCACACCGCTCCAGGCATTTGTGGCAATCTCATCTTTTCTAGTGCCCATTAGAAGAACATTATATTTACCATCTGCGTTGGCAGTAATGGTCAGAGATTTTTGATCCTCGCTAACCTCTCCATAAGCGGCCCCAAAATGACCTACAGGAGATACCCAGACCATATCATTGATATTCAAAAAGGGATAATAGTCTGGGAGTTCCATCGTGAGGCTTCCTCCTGTAACATCCAGCTGCCACCTATAAAGATTCTCGCCGGCGGTTGGCGACTCTATAAAAGAGTGCCACAAAGTGTGGGTCTTTTCTTTTTCCGGATCGGGATGAGGAATCTTAAAAGAACCAGCCCCTTTGGATAGGGTACCGAGAATATCGACATCGCCGTCGCCCGTACACTGAAGTATGTTGGCGCCTCCGCCGGATCCATCCTGATCACCATAAAATATATTAAATCTAGCACTTGTCTGGGCCCCCTCCGCTGTGGGTTTTGCGGAAAGGGTCCACTCGTGAGAATTTCCAGTGTGCCCACTAGTATCAGCTCCGTTGGTCATCTGTAGTCGAACATAGCCCGAGAAGGAATCATCATGAAGTAGAAGCGTAGGGTTCGTTTCTACGCTAGCGGTTTCCATTCGAACGTTCCCGTAGAACTTAGCAATCGGGGCGGCGGCCAGACCGTAAAAGATGCCGGCGCCGAAGCTGCCGGCGTTTCCGGAATAGAAATAGTAATATGTGTCCGCGTAGACAAAAAGCTTATCGTCGGCGTCTATAGTCAGCCACTCGCCGGTGCCTCTTATATACTGGTCGCCGGCGTCTCCATTAAGATAAAGGTATGACGAGTCAGGGATCGACAAGCTCCCCTGAACCTCAAGGGTGGCCGGCGACGATCCGAGCCCTCCGATCTTATTAACTTTAATTTCACTCATAACATTATCTCCCTATGTCCAGTCCGCTAGGTCGTCAGTACGAAAATCCTTAACCACCAGATACCCGTTGGCTGCAATCGTTAACGTTTTGCCCGCGGGTATTTCGAGGTCTATAAACGACATCGATGGGTGATTTATTGCCGCATCCATAGGCATTGGGGGAAAGCTTATAATGGAACCCACTACATTGGTAGCGGACACCACCGGCGCTGCGTGGCCCGCGGAGCCGCCTAACAAATACTTTCTAAGAAACGCTAGTAGCCTGTCGCGCCCGTATACTTCTGGTATGGGTTCACTCATTTAACTATCTCCGTCGATATCGCAAAAATCCCTAATGAAGTAGCGGTCCCAATAGCAAATCCAAGAGACACCAACCACGGAGCCACATCTGGCTTTCGCTTCATAACTAGATCATAAAGTCTGTCATTCTCCGCTGTCTTCAGAATCATCATCTGTTCATAGCGAGATTCCCACGACTTTATTTCTATGTCCTTGTAATCTAACTGCAATTGATAACGCTGTTCTTGGAGATGAAGCTCGTATCCAATACGTAAATCGCACTCAGCGTCCTCAAACTTCTTGTCTACCGCTATCTTTGCCGCGGCGTCTAGCGATAAGAGGACCCCATCAAATGGTGCAGGATCGCCGGCCTTCAATGAAACGAGGTCGTATTCGGGAGGAACCTCTTCCTCTCCCTCGGCAAAGGCGACAGAAGGGAATACAAGATTAAAAATGATTACTAAAGATAATAGTTTTTTAGCCATATTCTAGTCCATACAATCTGGCTAGCTCTCTTGCTAGCTTATCAGGATCATTATAACTCTCATCAATAAGTTTTTTAAGCTCCTTCTTCTTCGCCGCATTTAATGTTTCATTGCGTTTAGCATATTCTTCTTCGAGAGCTTTTAAGTTTTCATTATAAGCTTCCAAAACTTTTCTTTTTTCCTCGGCTTCTTTTTTGTGACTCTCGTTAAGAAGATCTGCCTCTTTTTTATAGCTTTCGCGGGCGCCCTGGGCGGCGTCCAAAACTGCTGCTAAAAATGCTGAGTTTCTGGTTATGACAAAAAGTAAAAACCCGACCACCCCTAACAACAATAAAATGGGCAACCAGGCATGCGCTTTAATCCACGCCCATGCTTTTTTTAAAAACGTTTTAACAGCGAGCCATTTCATTACTTAACCCCTTTTAGCCTCGCAACGGTATCAACAACTCCCTGTGTCCCAATATACACCACGGTGATCATTGTCCAATCTTCAGAAGCAAGATCGGCAAACCCCAATAAACAAGTTGCCGTCGCCCAAGCCATTAGCTTGCGAGAAACGATTTTGTTTAATCCCTTGTCGAGTAAATGTTTCATAATATTCTCCCTTTACTTAATTAGTAGGGGAAAACAAAGACGGCACCTAGACTTCAACGTGGGCGTAAGTTCCTTTTTTGTCGATTATAATTTGAGTATCTACACAGTCCTTTAAACCATCAAGGTGGGATATTAAAATAACTGTTTTAAAGAAAGACTTAATCAAATCAAGAATACGAACAAACCCCTCCATGTTGTCGGCATCTAGTGCCGTTCCTGGTTCGTCGAGAATAAAGATATCTCCC
>Ga0209434_1001007_pt1 | contig 12938 bp, 19 predicted proteins | sample ETNvirnome_2_300_FD_184068 | JGI IMG/M metagenome (GOLD analysis project Ga0209434, IMG submission 184068) | Marine viral communities from the Pacific Ocean - ETNP_2_300 (SPAdes) (version 2) | ecosystem: Environmental > Aquatic > Marine > Oceanic | place: Pacific Ocean | collected 2013-06-22
TTTCCGAAGCCACACGAGCAATAAAACCTTCGTTGTGGCAGGCGACCAACCGTGGATTGAAGTCCCCGAAGGAACTACACTCGATGAAGTAACATGGAAACCCCTCCAAAAGCCCCAGAAAGACCCCGTAAGCGCACGAGAGCAGTTATTCGAGGTCGAGGGCTCAAAAGGAAATAAATATACTGTTAAACGCGCCGCAAACAATTCTTGGAGTTGTGAGTGCGTTGGCTATGGTTACAGAGGAAAATGTAAACACATTGCGCTCGCGGCTGGTTTAACTTCCGCCGAGTATGAAAAAATAAAGGAGAAAATTGCGTGAAGAAGCAACAAGTATTGACAAAAGAACAACAGGCATTCATGGAAATGCCACAAGACACAGTGGACGAAATGATTGAGCAGTTTATGGCTCAAAATCCTCGTCCCGCCATTGAAATTAAAAATATCGTAGTGCGACCTTTTATTGGGTCGTTCGGACGACCACGAAAACACTTCACAAAGACGGTTGCCATGATTGAAAATGGCGATGTCCTTGTACGTGCAAATCGTGGACGACCCGGAAAAGATGAAATTCGTGTAAGGATTGAAGTCCCGCACAACTTTGTTGTGATGCGCCCACCTGTTTCTTATAAACTCACCAAAAAGGGCGAACTGGTCAAAGTGTGAAAGTTGGCGACTTAGTAAGAGTACGCGGACAAGGTGGCTACGACCTTACTTCACAATTAGGCATTATTATTGATGCGCTCGAACAGTCTAACGGGTTTTATGTGCTCGAAGTCGCCACTGAACATGCAACTGGCTGGTATAGCGACTTGGACTTACAATTAATCAACGAGAGCACATAAAGATAATTCTTGACAAATCACTTCACAGATGATATACTTATAATATGAGTAGAGAACTTATAAAATCAATTCTATTTGTAGTAGGTTGCTTTTTGTTTTCTCATATGTTTTGGATGCTTTACAAAGGATAAAGTAAATGTTTTATGTTGAAAGAATGTTGGTGAATCATTGGGTAGTTGTTAGTGGTCCTTGGGGTTGCGAACAAACCGCATATATTCATGCGAAACAGTACCAAGATGGTCGTCGTATTCGTATTATTAACGAAAACGGTTCAGTTGTCAACATGCTGTAAATGTTTTGTGGTCGGAAGGCTACGAGATGTAAAGGAGTTTTGAAGGTGCGATAATAAGTTAATAAAAGAATCTACGGGGTTGACGGAATGTAATTAGTCTATACTCTTGACGTTTGTTTGTCAACCCCACGCACTTGGTACACACTATGCTATAGCAAGAACCATGCCAAAGAAATAGCTTGACTTTTCGCGTTGTTGTGGTATACTTATTATAGGAACGCTGCGCGCCTTGCGCTCCGAAAGAGGGCGGAGAGTAATAATATATATTTTTACACCCTCAATAATTACGGGGAGTTAGTTTAACTTCCTCTTAGTGGAGATAGAAATGAACAAAGATAGTTGGATTTACAGACTCAGCAAAGCATACCTTCTTGGCGCAGGAATCGCCGGCATTGCTGTTTGTTTGCTGCACACCTCGCCGGTACTGCAGTTCCTGACAGGCTTTACGCTTACCGTCGTGGGGTGGATTCACCTTCGCGACGCATACTGCACGTGCGAAGAGAGAAATGATTCGGAGAGTAACAATAAAAAAAGATGAAAGACAAGAAGAATACACAGATGAAACTATTAAGTATGGCTATGACAAATGAACTAGCCTTAATGATACTACCATTCGGTACAGGTTATTACCTAACAGAAGAAGGGGAACCAGAAAGCAACTCACTTACTGCTGCAATGGCATTGCAAGGCGTAGCAATGATACAAAGTCCACACAAAGTACCTGAAACCTACACAAATTAATCCCAATAAAAACAATAACATAGGGGGGTCCCCCCCCCTCCCCCCGTACCCGGAATGTATGTCCCGCTAATAATATCAAGGGGTTATGGGAGCGACTAAGTACATGTTCATAACGTGGCTAATTTTTTGAGATTTTTTAAAATTTACCAAATTTACTAGCTACTTATAATAGCGAGGGCACAAAATGAAACTAACCAAATCAAAATTAAAACAATTGATTAAAGAAGAGTTGCAGAATACATTAAAAGAACAAGCAGCCGCGCCAAAAGAATTAACTCCAAATCAAATGCGCAAAGCAGCTAATGCATTATGTTTTAAACAAGGAAGAGTTTGGTTTGCCGGCCCATCGGACCAAAAAACCAATTGGGCAAATGCCCGCAGAAATAAGCAGTGGAGATGCCCCGCAAATGACAAATTAGGTTATAGGGATTGGGCCGAAGCGCGCAAGTTGGCGGCCGCGGATGATTCTGCAAAATTTCAACAATTCATGCAATCTAAAAAAGGTGGCGCAGCAGGCGCAGCCGGCGCACCCGGCGCGCCCGACATGCCTAGTAAACAAGCAATTAAGATAGCTAATGATTGGCTTAAGCAGTTTAAAAGAGTAACTTATGAATATGATCTTACCCCAAAAGAAAGAAAGTATTACCAGGACCGACTTATTAAGCTATTGAAAGGCTATAGTAAAACCGGTTCCCCGGCAATGAGACTCGCAGCGCCGGCGGTTTTAATACGTATTAAACGTATATTAGGCGGAAAAGCAGCTGCGCCTGAAGAAAAATCTGCCGCGGTCAGTTTTAAAACAGATATTAAGATGCTTAAGCAAATTCTCGCTACAGCGGGGCTCACAAAATTTCAATTTGGTGGCGATGACATGATAAAGGCCATACTAAAGCTTAAGCATGACCCGGTCTTTGATGCTCATGGCGATATCCATCGAGCAGCTGAATGGCTAGAAAAATTAGAGGTGGTCCCGCATAAAGAGGGCATATATCGCGCGCCAAAAGGCGCCATCCCGCAAGTTGTAGCAATTGTAAAGATACACAATGCGCTCAGGGCGCACCACGATTCTTTTCATCAAGCAAAGCATCGCAATTAATCATGCGCCTCACTAAATCCAAATTAAAAAAAATAATTCTAGAAGAGCTGGAGAATTTAATAAATAACCCCACACCCAAAGTAGCGTTCGGCACTCCCCATGGTAATATTACAGTTAATGTAAGCTTAGCCACTACTCTTAACGAAAGAGCCCGGGGCCTTATGTTTCACAGAGATCCGCTAGGTGACAAACATGGCATGCTCTTTGATGCGCTTAATGAAAGCGATCAGGGTTTCTATATGAAAAATACCTTTATTCCCCTGGATATGATTTTTATTAATGACTCTCGCCAAGTTGTTGGGATAGTCGAAAATGCCGAGCCACACACCCTTACCAGACGCAGCGTTGGCGTACCATCTAGATATGTCCTAGAAGTCGATGGCGGCTGGTGTAAACGCAACGGAATTGAAGTTGGCCAAACTGCGCAGTTTTGATATTTAATAACTACTTATTAAAGGAGCCACACTATGCAATTAACCAAAACCAAACTTAAACAGATTATTAAAGAAGAATTGCGCAATATTTTATCGGAAGAAGGTAAGGCATGCCGCCACGCGCTGGAGGATTGCGCAGAAGATCAAGAATGTGTACTTGGTAAATGTGTGCAGCGCCGGCATCAGGGCACGCGGAGGAAACCTTCAGCGGCCCCCACCAAGCCATCCGGCCAATCAGCACAGCAAATAAAAAAAATAAGATGCGAACGCGCTCACGCCGGCGATAAAATAGCTTACGACCAATGCATGGCACAAAGATGAAGCTAACTAAACAACAATTAACGCAACTTATTAAAGAAGAGCTAGAAAGCCGCCGTCCGCTAACTCTAGAACAACTTCTGCACAAGCTTACGGAGTTAAATAATAGTATAAGAGATATTCAACTGCGCATGCGTGATTTAGACAATAAAATAGGTGTGATAAAGCTACCATCAACTAGCGATCCAAGTGCCAGCAAGCGAATGGGCCAACCTAGCGCTGCTGTGGGGGATCTTCGATTGCTTTTAAACCAACTGCACACAACTTTAGCTAGCCATTCCGCAAGCATGCAATAAAAATTTTTCGTAATTTTACTTGTTTTACGAACTACTTACTATTACGAGGGCCCATCTATGAAACTGACTAGCGACACCTTAAAACAATTAATTAAAGAAATGTTGACTGAACAACTTGGACCGCAAGCAGTAGATTTGTACACAAAGGCGATACAATCAACTCAGAAGAGTAAAAAATCTCGCAATTGCCCAACAAAAGACCACATAAGACGACTTCTTGACCCCAAAACAACCGGTTGGGGAGAAAAAGGATTGCAATTAGATCTTCTTTTTGACGGCTTCGAAATGCAATATAAAAATTGCGGCGAAAGAAGACTAAAAAGACTAAAGCGATATGCAAATCGATATCAAAGAATTTTAAAATATCGACAACGTATGGCTGATAAACGAAAGAAGGTCGGCGGCGCAGATGCAGAGCGTCGAAGAGTTAATGAAGCATGTTTCGGACGCGATGGAGTACGCCTTAAAATCGATGGCACCGTGTATAGGTTGAACAACGCACTCAAACATCCAAAATTTCGAACAACAGAATGCCCATATAATCCGAAAATGACCTACGGACATTGGGCTGACGCCCGAGGAGCACTTTTCCGAGGTAAAGATTTAGATTATGTCCGATCCATGTTGCCGCCTGATGTTTGGCCATCCGGCGAAGCTCCCGCAGAACATCACTCAAGAATGCCAATTGGCGCTCAAGAAGTTGAAGTACCCCCCCTTAGAGTTGAAAACGGAGTCCCGGTTTGTCCCGAAGATGCTCGAATGCGAGAAGATCCCGAAAAGCCCGGGCGCAAAGCTTGCTATAAATATGGAGCTGTGGTTTCGCGAGAGAAAGCAAAAGCACAAAAATACACCGGCGAGTGGGTTAAGGGAGATTGCAATGACATACAGTCAGGAGAACTCGTACACGTGGTCAACTGTCCACCAAAGGGAACCAAAGTGGGATCCCATAGCGTCACGAACGAAAACACCACTTATAGTAGCTTTCCATCACAGCAAAAATTATTTGAGAACCTAAGAAATTATACAGAAGGTGAATAAGGAAATCTCCTATGAACAATTTAAATCCCAAAGTAAAAGAATTAATTGAAACAGTTAAAAAATTAATCAATGAATTAGAAACGAACACTTTAAACCAGCCAAACAAATCAAGCATCGATCCATTTGCATTTGATGTGGCTGATATGACAGGCTATTCCGGCCAAGAATATGGTGGCTTTCCTGAACCCACTATAAAAATGGAAGATGAATTTTAATCAAAGCACTTTACGTTAATATTAACTATTTATGATATGGCCATTACTGAATCTCACCTCAAACAATTAATTAAAGAAGAATTATTGAGTATTCGCGAACAAAAAGGCGAAACTAAAAAGAAGGATATTCAGCAACCATCGAAAGAAGAGATGCTTGATTATCTACGGCATGTAACGCCGCAACCGGAATCTCTTATCATGGACCCAAGAGAACTTTTTGAAATATGGGCTGAGGAAATAGAAAAATTAATAAAAGAAAAAAATTATGATGATGCTAAAAAACTATATCAACAATTAGCCCAGTATTGGGCCTCGGATGAGTTTTCAAAAAAGTGGCATGGTGGCCATCGTTTCACGGACGCGTTAGCAGCAAAAGAAAAAATACGTTTTAGAAAAATATTTAATAAATTATCACGCACATTCCCAAAAGACATAGTTCCAATGCTCTGGTCGGATCGCGAAAAAGAAAAAAAGTTATATCATAAACAATTGCACCGCGGCACTTTCCCAACCGAGCTAAAAACGGCGACGACGATTGAAAAAGAAGCATATCGTCTGATAAGTTATTATTTACATGAAAAACCATGGCTAAAACTTCCTGGACGCGTCTTTGATTGGTGCCGATTCGAAATTGGACGACGAGTCACCGACTTGGAGTTTGAGATGGATGACGAAGATTATGATGAACTTGAATGTGATTATAAACCAATTTTAAAGAAGCTTAATCTTACAGAAGTAGATTTAAGGGATGCACGAATAAGCGGAAGCGCAATAGAATGGTGGAGACGCAAACACCAAAGAAAAGAAACTACTGCAGGCCGAGCACAAATGAGCGCCGACCAGTTGGCCATGACAGAAGCTAGAATAAGAATAGACTGGGCTCAGGACTTTATTAATCACTTACAAGATTTTAAAAAATTTAAATCTGGGACATGTTATACAAGGGGAGGTCCTTTGACAGCGCGACAACTAGAATGCGGCCCATTTGGAAAAAATATTACATATCAAAACTATCGTGATCTTTTAGATCAATTAGCCCTCCTTCATCAGTTTGAATTGTCTGATGCATACGAAAAAGCTGTTGGCTATAGTCCATTTAGCCGCGGCGCAGAAGGCGTAAAAGCGGTACGTCTCAAGGATTCCCGGCGTGTCCCCAATGAAGCTCATGAACAAGATATATTTCCATATGAAGGAGATTTTCGCTCGCTCTCCAAAGCACACCTTTCCGGGGATTGGATTCCACCTCCAAGCGAAGCGGTATGTAAAAAAATGATAGAGTTGGCAGGACCGAATCCATTTGCAGCTATATATAAAAATAGATGGTTTAAAAGGAAAGCGCTACCACACTTTAGAGATCCTGCCGACCTAGTGAAATATTTTCGTAAGGTGTACCGGGTCCATGAGTGGAAAGGCGATAAAGAGCCAAATTATGGGGATCCCCATGCCGTACGTTGGATGCAAACAGTTGCTAGCGATCCGATACCGTACAGCGTTTACAAATCGCGTATAGTGGGCGACCAATACAAAATGAGAACCGAATACAGCTTTTGCAATTGGCCCATTCCACCCGGAGGAATTGATATTCGGAACGCTCTCCAAAGAAAAACAACCGCCGAAGCGATTCTTCAGCCGGAACCGGACATGCGGCCAAGATCAGCGCGTGAGTACGACGCTGCTGCCCAAGAAGGCCCGACCATGGGCCCTGTTGAATATACAATTATGGCCCTTTATTCGGGCGGTTGGGCCGGCCTCAGAGAACTAATAAAGTGGTTTGGCATTATGTACGTTATGGAAGCGCTGGCAGATCATGTTGACTTTGAGAAACTATCCGAAGAAGGATTTGGTGATCCACATATACACCGCGATCAATAAAAATACTTAAATTAATTTTTATAATATGTGATAATTATATGTTAGTGCAACACAATAAAGGAGATACCATGCCTACAGACAAAAAGCTAGAACAACAGGTAGAAAAACTTACTAGCCAAGTTAATAATTTAACAAATAGCAATTCTCAACTGCTTGACGAAGTTGAAACGCTTAAAAGCAACTACAGCCGGCTAGTAGAAGATATAAGCGCTCGTTTTGAGACGGTGCACGAGAAGATATTTCGATAAAGAAAAAGAACCCTCAACAATAAAAAAATTTTTTAATACAATAAAAATGTTTCTCTTAATAAAATAAAATATAGGATTAGTATGTCACAACAACAACAACAACAACAACAACAAAAACTCAACGTAGACTTAAGTCAAGCACAAGATGTAGGATGCGAAAAATGTGAAAATTTATATTTCACGCCAGTCATTATGATTAAAAGGCTCTCTGCGCTTTTATCTCCGACAGGTCAAGAAATTAAATTTCCTGTTCAGGGTTTTCAGTGTACATCTTGTAAAGCAGTAGAGACTCCTTTTTCTGAATAGTTAAACTATTTATAACATGTCGTTCTCATTCAAAAAATGGAGAAGCTTTATCACAGAATCAAAGCTTCGCGTATTTGACTTTGATGATACCCTTGTAAAATCTCAATCTAAAATAAGGGTAACACGACCAGACGGCTCAATCGAAGAATTAACCCCCGGTGAATATGCAACCCAAGGTGAGACCTCAGAAAATAAATATGATTTTTCAGAATTTGAAAGTGTCGTAGAACCTCAAGAAATTGAAAAAGTCACAAATATTCTAAGGAATGTTGTAAACGCTGGGACGGACGGACGCGAAGTTGTTATTTTAACGGCGCGCCGCCCTGTCTCTGAAGATGCAATCAAAAATTATTTAGAAGAAATAGGAATTGATATCTCTAGAATAACTTTTGTTTTACTAGGAGACGCCGATCCTTTAGCGAAAAGCAGATGGATCGAAAATAAAATAAAAGATGGCGCCACAGATATTTTATTTTTAGATGACTCCGGCAAAAATGTTGATGCCGTTTTAGATTTAAAACAACAATACCCAGATATTAAAATTGATGCTCGGCAAGTAAGATACGCTGAAGAACTTCCAGAACAAGTCCCGCCCAAACAAGTTGACCCCGAAATAATTGATATGATTAAAGAATATGTTGGGCTGCCAATCAGAGCAATGTATTTATATGAAAGTGATACCATTTTTGCAAGACTTGAAGAGGCGTATGATTCTAAAACAATGGATGAGGTATACGACTACTGGAAAAAGTCTAATGAACTTCATAAGTTACAGCAAATGGGATATAATGTGCGCTTAGTCTCAAGAGAGGCTTCCATCGACGAGCCTAACACTCCCCTTACAAAGGATTTACTATAATGAAATTTAATATAGATATAAAATCTCTTGTTTTTATTATTACAACTGCATGTATCGCAGCTGGCTATTATTATAAAACAGAAGCAAGGCTAGATGATGCCGAAAGGGAAATAAAATTTTTATGGAGTTCTGTTGGCGACCTGGAGAGGCAGAATAAACGTTTAAATAGAATAATCAATAAAAAGGGGGCCCCTAAAAACAAATGAAACTCCTATTTGAAAATTGGCGCAACTTCTTAAACGAAAGAAAAACGGATGAACTGTATGTAAAGATAGTTAACTTTTTTACACAAATGATTTTAACAGAGGATATGTTCACTCCATCGCCGGAAGACGACGGGGAACCAGATCTCACACCTGAAGAGGTGGAAAGACTCAGGAAGCACTATCTGGACTTGTTCGCGGCCCACCCCGGCCTTATAATTAATGATGACCCGGAAACCCGAACTGAAGAGGACGAGGTGCGACTTTTATCCAGGTCTATTAACTTTTATTTTGATGAGACAAAGCTGAAAAAGATGTGGCAACAATATCACGAGTATATACCAGAAGACAATAAATTTTTTACAAATGAAAATATATTTTTTGATAGTATCATTGGCCTAGAATTAGATATCGTGTTTGAACCAGAAAAAAAGGAATTTGGTTTTTTTCAAGTGCATGACGATGGTGGGGGAAAAATACAATTAAACTTTGGTATGGCGCCTGGCGTTACTCCCGAGATGTATATGGATATGAATGACGGGGAGGTATTTAATATATTAAAAAATAATAAATCAGAAATCAAAAGCTTAGTGGACCACGAGCTAACACATTTTTTAAACCATGTTCGAGCAAAAGAAGTTAGCTCTAGGACAAAACGCACCCAACGACCGGGGAAAAGAAGCAAAGAGAAAGCCTATATTAATAGTACCGAAGAGATTCAGGCCAGGCTAATAGACATGTTTAGTTTGGTTGAAAGATATTTAAATGAAGAACAGCCAAGCTTAGACGACCCCCTTGAAAAATATATTAATGTTATCGCTTTGAATGTTGCTCAAAAAAATAAAACTAATATTATCAAATTATTGACCGGCTTGTACCGTGGCATGCATGATGGGTACTGGGAGGCAACCACAGAATCAAATAAGAAAAGAATTTTGAGTAGAATTTATGAATTCTATAATCAACTGGTGAGCAAAGCAGATTCGTATGCAAGCGTGAAAAAACACCAAAAGGAACAATAAATGAAAAACTGGAAACCAAAATTTATTAACAATAGTAAAATCCCTACATGGCTGTCAAAGCTAGCCCCCATCAACATATGGGCTATAAGCTTCGGCTGGTGGGTGTGGTGCCGCGGCACAATGTCAGAAACTACAAAGAGACATGAAACAATACACTTTCAACAACAGTTGGAACTTCTGTTTGTTTTCCAGTGGATTTTGTACGGCCTGTTTTGGGTTGTCGGCTTTATAAAATACAGAGATGGGAAAAAAGCGTACTATCAAAATCTTTTTGAGCAAGAAGCTTATGACAATGAAGAGGATGTAGACTATTTATCTAATAGAAAGAGATATTCATGGTGGAAATATAAAACATGAGAGAGTGGAAAGAATATTTAGATGAAGTAGTCGACCCCGAAGACGTCCAACTGAAGGGGATGGCTATTAAAGATGAACTTGATCCTTTGATTTGGGATAGAAATAGATTAAAAGATTATATTGCTGAGCATCTTTATGTTATAACAAAAAACTTTTTTAAGCATTTAGAATTAGATTGGAAGATTGTAAAGGATGTTACTTTAACCGGCTCGTTGGCAAACTATAATTGGTCTAAATACTCCGATATTGATTTACATATCCTAGTAGATTTTAGGGACGTTGACGAAAACGAAAAATTAGTTCAAGATTTCTTTAGGGGCGCATCGGCGATCTGGAATAAGACACATAACATCACAGTAAAAGGGCATCCAGTTGAGCTTTACGTACAAAACTACAGAGAATCCCACCACTCCACGGGAGTTTATTCAATAAAGTATGACAGATGGAATAAAACGCCTTACAAATACTCCCCAGAAATTGATTACGCTAATGTAAAGAAAAAATCTGCAAAGCTAATGAATGAAATAGATGAAATATATGAACTATTTGCAGAAAAAAATTATAAAGAGGCACACAACGAGGCACAGAAAATGAAAGAACGAATTCGTAAGTTTAGGCAAGGCGGCCTAGAAGTGGGCGGTCAGTATTCAGTAGAAAATTTAGTTTTTAAGCTTCTACGACGTAATGACTATTTACAAAAACTATCTAGTTTGAAAATTTTATCATACGACAACTTAATGTCTGTTAATGGTGAGATTGGAAGTGAAATTATTAAAATTAATCTTAAAGAGGGAAGGGTAACAACATGAAAATTTCAAAACAGCGATTACGGCAAATTATTTTAGAGGAAATTCAAGGACTATTTGAATGACCACACCTTAAAGGCGGAGGTGCTCCGCCCCTAATGGGACCTGGAGAAATGGGAGGAGAGCCTCACGATGAAGGTGAATTCTCGTTTACAGGAGACGTGGGAGAACTCGGCGGTAACGAGGCTTTTGGAGTCGGCGTCGAAGCAGGCCGTGAAATGATAAAAAATGAATTAGAAAATCTTTTACAAGATCTTGAAAAGCCATATGCAGCAGAAATGGAAGATGAAGGACCCGCAGAAGAAAGTGGACGCGAACATCCCGGCCAATCTTGTGAAGAAGTACACCCTGGCGCGCCGCATATGCGAGAAGAGTACTAAAGATGTGTCTAGTTTGCATCGAATACTCTAAAAAAAAGCTCAAAGCTGCTGAAGCTTTAAGAAACTTGGTTGAAATGAAGGAACAAATTGGCGAAGAACACTACGAAGAGGCTTCTGGTAGAATATATCAAGAACATTTAGAAGAACAGCTATACGAATATTTATACGACACAGGGTTCGGCGACTAATGAAACTCCTATTTGAAAATTGGCGCAAGCACTTAAAAGAAGATGAGCAAAAAACTAAAGTTGCCAAACCCAAAGTACCAGAAATTGAGCCCGATGAGTACTCTTCTCCCTACGAACACGAAGAAACCGATGAAGAAACGCGCGAAAAGTACTTTGGCAAAGACCCTAATGATTTGTTATGCATAAAAAGGTTAAAAGACCCCAAAGATTACCTGTCTCCGGCGAATTTTTATAAATGCATGGACGACGCGGGGTATGAAAAGATAAGTGGCGGATCCTTTAGGTGGGTCTTTGATCACCCGGACGATCCAAGCCTAGTTTTTAAAATGGTCGCCCCCAATCATTTTCTAGAAAAACCAGATTTGAAAGGGGCAGCCGTAAAACGAGCTATGGAAATGAATCGCAAAGAAGCTACTGGTGCTTTTCAAACGACTTCTGAACTGGTTCCGAAGGTTTATGACAGTGCGAAAGATTATTTTTGGATTATCTCCGAAAAAGTTACTCCAATAGAAACTTGGCGAGAATTGCAGACACATTTCCCCGCGTGGAAAGAAGAAGGCGCAGAGGAATTCATGTGGTGGTTCCAAAAACTAATATCCCCAGACACAATCCCCGAAGTAGCAATAGAACAGCTAGATAGGCGCAGAGGATATGCGAAAATGGGAGAAGAATTAGTTAACGACCCCCTTATATTGAATATTCGCGATCTTTTAGCACAATTTGACCTCCCAGTATGGGATATTCGCCCTCACAACGTGGGATATGCCACTAGAAACGGAAAAAAGCAGTTTGTTATACTAGATCCGGGCTTTGAACTCACACCAGACACAAAAGAGAGCCAACCAGAGGATTCTAAGGCCTTTTCTGACCTTTTTAAGGATAAATATGCAGTTACGGCGCCACAAAAGCCAAATATAATGGAAAATTGGCGTCATTTAGCCAAAGAATCAAGAGGCCCAAAGGAATTTCACTATAAAATCACTCAAAGTACTAAAAAAATAGTCATTCAACCCTTAAACCTACAAACGAAAGAGCCAGAACCAGGAAAGGCCAAAGGAAATGCTGAGATTGTCCTTGAAAAACGCACTGACGTACCCCATTGGCAGGTTACATGGTCCAACTCTCCACTAGGAACAGAAGGTGTTGGTAAAATAATGTACCTAATGGCACTTGAATTGGCAGGAAACGATGGTTTGTCCCCCGATGATTATGAACAAAGTGATGATGCATCACGTGTTTGGGCCAAATTTATGCCAGAAAAGAACGGCCTTGGCGTTTCGAAACAGAAAAAAGAGGAATTTATGTATGAAGGTGACAATAAACCGTTCTTTTTTGTGTTTTTTAAGCCTCAAGATACCATTTTAAACCGGTTTTTTAAGCAAATTTCGTACGAACAGGGTCGTGAAGAGGAAAAACCTCAAATGG
>Ga0209434_1001008_pt1 | contig 12925 bp, 13 predicted proteins | sample ETNvirnome_2_300_FD_184068 | JGI IMG/M metagenome (GOLD analysis project Ga0209434, IMG submission 184068) | Marine viral communities from the Pacific Ocean - ETNP_2_300 (SPAdes) (version 2) | ecosystem: Environmental > Aquatic > Marine > Oceanic | place: Pacific Ocean | collected 2013-06-22
AATCGTTGAATTCTTCCGGAAGTACATCTGAATCAATCACCAGTTGAGCCAGTTGAGAGCTTAAATCGTCCACTCCATCGGCAGGCTCACAGACAAGGGGCATTTCCATGCCAGGAAGTTCTAGTTGCTCTTCTTCTGTAATCTGGTCTCCAAACATTTCCACGCCCTCGTCGTCAGTTAAAACAACTTCAAGTTCTTCTTTAATAAGCTGACTGAGAGTGCGAGGAGTAAGTTTCATTGGTTATATTCCTAGTTTCGAACGAATATGTTGTTCAACTTGAGAGAGTACCTCTCTGTAATCTTCTTCTTCGACTTCGGCGAGTTGTGCCAATAGAGCGGCCAACTCTTCATCATCACCAAATCGCTCTTGAATCATGGCTATTTGTTCGGGACTCAGTTGTACGTCTTTCCCAGCGCCTTCAAGAGTATTTAAAACAGATGCTAAACTCGAATCCCCCTCTTTCTCAAACGACTCAGCAGCAGATTTGAGTTTCTTCCATACCCATTGGACCGCGTTCGTAATCGGGGCCTGGAGCAATGACGGAGAAAATTCTTCCTCTTCTGTGGTGCCCTTCATCGCTGCGCGGCCGGCGGCGTCGACGCGGGAGTGCAGCTCTCCAGAAAGAAGGCCTCCTAGAACGACAACTATTATAGTTAGAGGATCGACAGCTTCGGTTATAAGTCTTTTTTGTGGAGATTTACAGTTGGCCAATTTCTGAAATCTCTTAATTTGATTTTCTGTTAACATAGTAGATTTTATTCCTTCTGAAACCGGTTTGGCGCCGCCTGCGGCCGCTGCGCGCTTTGCTCGGCGAGTTCTCCTGGCGCGGCGGTCCTGTTTCTCTTGTTCTTTCGTTTTTTGGGGCGTTGACGCTTTAGCCACGGCTGTCTCCGGCGCACGTTGTCGGGCGCCACTGCGTGGGTATGTGCCGGCACTTTCTGGCTCGCGCCACACCCTGTCCATCTCGGCCACTTCCGCGGCACGCTCGGGCGACTTGCGGTACGCCGCGGCCTTCTTGAGGTCTCGGGCGCGCTCTTGTTTCTTGATGTCCTTCATCTTGGCCGCGGCAAGCTCGCGGCGCCCGCCTTTGCCGGCGCGCCCGCCGTGACCCGCGACGGACGTTAGGCGCTTATACGCCGATACGTCCTGAGCTAACTTATCTTCCGGCGACGTGGGGCCCGTCCCAATACCCCGAGCAGCTAGGCGCGCCTTGTTTCGGGCGTCTAACTCCGCTCCAGTAAGGTTATCGCGCGCCGCCGATTTGAGTCGAGGATCGGCCGCGATGGTGGCGGCGACCTGTTGCCTGGCGTGCTTCTTTGGATCTTTATAGGCGCTCGGGAGGCCGCGGTGACCTTTCTTTACCAGCTCGGCAGCAGGATCTTTTCCTGTCGCTACGCCGTAGCCTCCGGTGGCGGAGTCATAGACGCGCTTTATATTTCTCAACTTTTTTGCCGGGTTAAACTCTTGCGCGACGGCGGTGGCGACCTGGGTAGCTGTTTCGGGTCCGGAGGCCTTCCCAGACTGGTAGTCCTTCATCGCATCTATACTCGTCACCATTCCTCCTAGGGCCGGGACGGGCGCTGCCAACCGGTTGAACGTTTCCTCGTCGACGTCTTTTCTTTGGCGTGGTATTCCACTCCAGTAGCCAACGTCCGTGTGGTATCCTTTCTTGGGTTTCGGTTCCTTGTACAGCGGTTTCTTCACCGGTGGCTGCTCGGAGGTCCCGGCCGGGCCGGTCGCGGGCGCCGGTGTCGTCCTCATTGAGGCAAGGTCCAGCATCTCGAAAAGAGCTTGTAGCTCTTCTGCAATAAGTCGATCGAGATGTTTGGCGTCAAGCTTCACTTTCTATTTCTCCCAGGGCTTCTTTTCGCGCCACTTGCCAGTTTTTGCCCCATGACGAAGGCGCCGCACATCTCGATCCGTTGGAGCGCTGAGTCGCAAAGGCTCTTCAAATCGTCCCAATAGATCCAGGATATCAGTCTCATATGCGATGCCTTCTTCGGTTTGTGGCTCCCATTTGGCTACAACAGCCTGAAGTTCTGCGACTAACTCATCGGGGCGCTCGTCGAGCAGTGCAGCCAGCTCACGCTCTTCGGCCGCGGTCGAAGCACCTACATCTCCTGCATCAACGCCCTTGTGGTGACCGCCCCGCTTCCGGGCGAGCAGTGCAAGCAGCTCACGCTCTTCGGCCGCGGTCGAAGCACCTACATCTCCTGCATCAACGCCCTTGTGGTGACCGCCCCGCTTCCGGGCGAGCAGTGCAAGCAGCTCACGCTCTTCGGCCGCGGTCGAAGCGCCTACATCTCCTGCATCAACGCCCTTGTAGTGGCCTGCGCGGCCTCCTTCTTGAAGCTCGTCTTGGGGTTCAAATCCGGGCATATTCTCCCATTTAGGCAATGGGATGCCCCACTCGTGAGGACTGGGCTCAATCAGGTTGTCGGATATTTGATTCGCGATCGCCTTTACTAAATCCCGGGCAGTTCCCTCGTCGACCTCGTCGCTGACAACATAGTTTCCAAGAATAGCAAGGAACTCGTCTAGTAGCCTTCGTTCTCCATCGATTGGATCGACCACGTCGGTGTTAGACCAGATCCCAGTCTCGCCATCTAGTATCCGAGTGGTGATTAGCTCCTCCCAGCCCTTAGATAATGCGTCCATGCGCTCCTCTTCTGGGCCTGCGGGAGTGGATAAGTCGCTTGGGAGATCCATGATCTCTCTAAGCTCTTCTTTGATTAGCTCTGTTAGTTTTGTTCGCGAAACAGCAAGGCTTTCACTAGTGACGGTGGGCGGCTTCGGTGTTTCGGCCGGCTTCGGTGTTTTAGGTGCACCACTAGTGCTGGTGGTTGTCGTCGGTGTTTTAGGCGCGGCATCCCATGATTGAGCCGCGCTCATCGGTGGCGCGTCGGGCTCGTCGAAGCTATATGCTTCAGGATTGAATAAAGGCTTGTTAGTCCCGGCCCCGGCACCCGCCGCGGGTTTCGGGGCGTGAGTTTCCCTACTTTTTTGCACTGCTGCTACGGCGCCCGGCTTCGTTACTGGCTGCCAGTCTCCTTTACCTTGTCGCTTGTAACCATAACCTTTTGTTTCCGGATTGTAGTTGTATTGATTACCCGACTTGTCCTTCCATGTTTGTTCTCCAGACGCGCCGGCGGCTGCTGCGGCTTGCTTTTCTTTTTCGGCTGCAACGCGCCCCTTGAGTTTGCTGGCGCCACGGACACCGAGGCGCTTTACAAGGTTCCGATCGCTCTCGGATTTGGCCACGAACTCGGCCTCCTGCTCGGATGTTGCGGGAGTAAGTTTAGACGCAGCCGCGCGGGCCTTTTTGAAGCTGGCTTGGCTTTGAGCCTCCTTCTCGGGATCACCAGTCGTAGGATACTTCCGGGCCTTTTCGTAGTTAGCTTGGCTCATACTTTTTTGCACTGCTGCTACGGCGCTCGGCTTCGTTACTGGCTGCCAGTCTCCTTTGCCTTGTCGCTTGTAGCCGTAACCTTTTGTTTCCGGATTGTAGTTGTATTGATTACCCGACTTGTCCTTCCATGTTTTAAGTGCTGACGTGCCGGCGGCCTGTTCGTTGAGAAGCTCGCCGTCGCTGGGCTCAAAAGTGTCCTGGGCTAAAAAGCGCTTCCACTTTTCCATTGTAGTTTTCATCGTCGTCTCTCTTTAAGGGCCGGAAATTCTCCCCTTTCTCCTGATTGGGCTTTCCGGAGTAGCTCTGCTTCATCTTCCAAGGCACCTAGTTTCTCGTCTTCTAGGGGTTCTCTGAAGTCTCTGGAGCGCTCATCAACCAAAAGATCGATTAATCCTTCTAATACCGCGAGATCTTCGTCGGAAAACTGCACATGGCGCAAAAGCTGCATTAGTGCCGAGTCGCGGGCCTCTCCCATCTCCTCAAGTTTCATAGCAGCGACGGATCGACGTGTGCCCGGATGCTCTTCCATCGGACGAGATTCATCCCACTCCTCTCCTCGTTCTGCAGCAGAGCGTGCTTCGGACAGCTCTTCTAAGATAATCTGCTTTAGTCTTTTTTTAGTAATTTTCATTATTTTGTTTTCTCCAGAAGTTTTCGCACTTCTTCTTCGATGATTTCTTCTATGAGGGCTTCACTAATCTTAATGTTCTCTCTCATTTCTGTTTCTCCAGTTTTTGTGTCCAAAGGAGCTCCTTTTGGTCGAAAAGGACGCTGAAGCCGTCCAATGGCCCGCTGTCCGAGCTCAATATCTAATGGTTCCATTCCTGTCATTGCAGCCGCTAAAAAGTCAATACTCGTATCAATAGATTCCAAAACCTCTATAGCTTTTTTTAGCAACTTAACGGATTCGCCGGAGCTTAGTCCGCTTAAATCAATGTCGTCCATGGATAGTTCCTCATCCTAAATAGTTTTTGTATTTGTTATTGGAACAATATCTTAGCTTTCTTTAGGTTGTTTAAATAATCCGACATCTGAAACGACTATTTCATTCGTCAACGGCCTCATCATAACGTTATCACTATGAGTATCCCAAAAATCCACTCCGTGGTCTTTCAGTTTCATTAACTTATTAAAAAAGTCCGCTACAGGTCCCGGAGCAGCCTCTTTGGGATATGCCCCCTCGATTCCAAAGTATTTAAGTGCTTCTGGTGGGTATTGTGGAATCTTTATACGATCTTCTAGGCGTTTTGCTAAAGAAATAGACTGGCGCTGGATGAGCCTATCCGGTGGCGGGTTCATGCTGGAATATTTGGTAACCGGCTGTGCTCGTCGTACTGCGCGACGGCTGATTTGGGGGAGCCATCGAGTCAAATAGTCTTGAAAGCTTCGCGGTGGTTCTAAATCTAATACTTCTTTTTCAAATTCTATCCCCGAATCCATGCGGCCCTCAAAATAGGCATATTCTCTTTCGCCGAGCGTACTGTGCATCTGGTTGTCTACATCGATTGTATGATCATCGCTAAACGTTTCTCGTAATACAGGAATTAAAAGTTCTGGCTTTGTAATATCGCGCAGCCACTCATTTTCCGCCTCGGGATTTTTAAAACCCCCTCCATGGCCGAAAAGCTGCTCTTTGATCCGAGGAGGCAGCGGCTCTAGGCGCTCAACAGGAATGCCATAAATCTTTATGGACCTTCCTCGGAACCACCCCTCTTTAAAATCATATATAATATCAACTATATCGCCCACTTCGGGCAAAACGGAAGCAAGTTCTGGATTTTGCGCAAGTTCGCGCCTTTTCCATCGAGCAAGGGTATATCCTCTCTTCTCATGTGGGAATTGAGTGACTTTCAGTATCATATCGGCGCCTTCGCCGCCTGCCCCTCGGATTTCATATACAATTCCCATAGCGCCGCGCCCAAGCTCCTCTCCAAGCAGTGCACCTAGTTTATCGGCTAGTGCTTGTGCGATTTCTCGTGCAGAAGCAGGATCGAAATCAACAATATTTACCCCGGCCTGCTGCGCCTCGCGGCCGCTGATCATGTTTTTTTCAGAAGCTTTATCCAACAGGGTGCCGGTGGCTTTTTGGGTGGTTTCTGCTTCGTAGAGGTGTCGACGCCATCCTTCGAAGAGCTCTTTCATGGCGCTTCCATTTCCTTAATGAATTTAAAGTGTGCATCGGCTACTTTTTGTCTAAAATCATCTTTCATTAGGTTTGTGGCATCTTCTAAGTTAGTCATAAAGCCGTTTTCTGACAAAATAGCCGGCATTGTAGTCTTACGAAGGACGTAGAAGTTCCCCCAACTCATATTGGCCTTGACGCCTCGCGATCTTAGCCCTGTTTCTTGAACAATGTGCTTTAAAAGCGCCGTGGCCATTTCTTTGCCCACCCTGCTTGTCATATAGTGATACAAACTAGCTCCGTGGGCCGAATTAAAAGCCTGGCCGTCTCCCCATGCATTGGCGTGTATAGAAATATATCTACAACGCGGGTCTGCTGCATGACGAGTATTGGCCCGAGATACACGAGTGGCCAAAGGCACATCGTGCTCTGAATTGACTATATTTTCGCATTCAATTCCCTCGGCATCACACAAGGCCTTAATGCGCGCTGCAATGTCGCGATTAAAGACGCCCTCATAAAGGATAGAGCCGTCCGAGAAACGAGGGGAACGCTTTCCGCGCGTCTGATATGTTCCGTCGATGAGGCCGCCGTGGCCTGGATCTAATAACCAAATATATTTACTCATAACAAAGTACTCCAACTATAAATAGTTTTATTACTTAAAGAGCGCTGATTTAACCTTCAACAAATAATTCAATACCTGGTTTTTGGATCCATTCATAGCCACCATCTTCCGTGTACTGTATACGAAGCCAGTTGACTAAAATTGTTTGAGTTTCGTCTGCACCTTCTGCCACTACTGTGCCTAGCTGCCCGCGCCTATGGCCGGCTACTTTTTTTATTAAATCTCCTATATTTATCTCGTTTTTGCTTTTCAAAAGAGTTTTCCCTCCGCTATAATTAACTAGTTCCTATTTGAGGCGATACTTATTAAGAACACACTATGAGTACTTTTCGCGAACATAAATCTATTGTTGATCGATCTGCAGCAGATCGCGTTCGACATAAAAAAAAGATTGAAAAAGCGATTAAAGAGAGCATCAAAGATGTTATTGCAGATGAAAGTATCATTGGTCAAAATGGCAAGAAGAAAATACGCATCCCGGTCAAAGGAATCAAAGAATATCGGTTTGTATACGGAAATAATGAAAAAAACCAGCGAGTTGGTGCCGCTGGGAAGCATAATATTAGGAGAGGGCAGAAAATAAACCAAAAACGAGTCCAAAAAGGCCATAGTGCAGGGCCCGGAAACGAGGATGGTGAAGAGAAATATGACGTTGAAATCACCCTAGAAGAGCTTGCAGAGTACCTTTTTGCGGATTTAGAGCTTCCAGAGCTCGAAAAAAAGCGCTTTAGGTACCTCTCTGCAGACGGTTTAAGGCAAAAAGGGTACCGTTTAGAGGGAATTCGCCCTCGATTGTCTAAAAAAGAGACTCTAAAGCGCAAAATTAGACGCAAAAAGAAAGCAATTGCTGCTGGAATACGCGATTCCGATAGTAATGAGCGTTTTCCGTTCCACAAAGACGACCTAAAATACCATTATATGAAGCCAAAACCCAAAAAAAGCACCGCGGCGGTCGTTTTTTTCTTGATGGATGTCTCTGGCTCTATGACAACGGAAAAAAAATACATTGCGCGGAGCTATTTTTTCCTTTTATATCAATTTTTACGCCACAAGTATGATAAAATAGAGGTAGTTTTTATTTCACACACCGTGCACGCCAAAAGAGTTACTGAAGATGAGTTTTTTAAGCGCATTAGCGTGGGAGGCACTATGATGAGTAGCGCCCTAGAGACCGAAATAGAGGTTATAAGTAAAGAATATCACCCAGATTCGTGGAATATTTACACTTTTTATGCTGGGGATGGCGAAAACTGGGCTGATGACAACGAAAAGACTATAAATTTGCTAAATGCTTTAAAAGATAACAATCAAATGGTAGTATATGCTGAGATAAACGAAAGACGTACGCATCCAGAGGAGGAGGGAGCTGTTCTCGATTGGACTAATCCGTCGTTTGTCGCTTGGGAAAACGAAAACCCGGAGTCTATATGGACTTTGTGCGTTCCCCTCGTGGATAACAGGTTCAAAAGAGTTTTATTAACCAAGGCGGCTCAAATTTGGCCTGTTTTTAAGAAAATCTTTGGAGCCAAAGAATGACAGACTGGTCTATAGCCGAATTAGACTCTTGGGACAGTAAGATCTGCGAGGTAGCGGCCAATTTTGGCCTTAATTGGTTTAATATTGATTATGAAATCATTGATTATCATGAAATGCTTAGCGCAATGTCTTATACGGGCCTTCCTACTCACTATCGACACTGGTCTTTTGGTAAAGCATACGAAAGATCACATACATTATATAATGCAGGAGCCACCGGTCTTCCGTATGAGATGATTATTAACTCAAATCCTAGCATTTCTTACTTAATGGCCGAAAATCAAATGTATATACACATTTTAACCATGGCGCACTGCGTAGGACACTCTGATTTCTTTAAAAACAACCGAATGTTTGCCAATACATCGCCAGAACTCATTATTCCCAAGTTTAAGGCTGCGGCAAGGTATGTTAAAGAGCTAATTGAGGACCCTTCCGTCGGAATTGAAGAAGTTGAGACCATAATCGACGCATGTCACTCAATTAAGTATCAAATTCCGAGATATCCCGGAATTAAACGGCTTTCTCATGATCGCCTGAAGCAATTGTATGCTGAACGAATCCTAGACGACAAATCTGGCCAATATGACGACTTTAATCTTGATAAAGTCCCTTTAGAGCGCGATTATAACGTAATGGCCTTTATTTCTGAGCATGGTCGCAATCTTAACGAATGGCAACGCAATCTTGTGTCTATTGTAGAAGAAAGTTCGCATTATTTCGTTCCTCAAGCTCTTACAAAGATTATGAACGAAGGTTGGGCAGTTTTGATGCATGAAAAGATTGTTAAGGAGCTTAATTTGCCTGATAAGTATCATATCCCGTTTGTAAAGCTCCACAATCAAGTTGTTCGGGCCCAATTGGGACAGGTAAACCCTTACCACTTGGGTTATCGCATGTTTAAGAAAATTGAGGAGTGTCATGGATTTGAAGCTTGTTTATTGGCCCGAGAGGTTCATAATGACATTACTTTTCTTAGAAGTTACTTAGATGAAGAAATGTGTCATGATCTTAATTTATTCTCTTTTTCTTATAAAAAATCCAAAGATCATATCAGTGTAGATGAAACATCTGACAATGAAGGGTGGGAAAAGGTCCGCGATTCTCTAATTAAAACAGTAGGGCTTAATTCAATCCCTGTTATATATGTTGAGGAAATGCAAAAAGACCACACTTTGGTTTTGAGACACGAGCACGATGGAAGAGATTTAGACATGCGGTATGCTAAAAAGGTATTCGAATATATACAAGAGCTCTGGGGCGATGAAGTGAAGTTGTTCACCGTCCTTGAGGGCGACTTATGGGAGTTTTAATGTGAAAAAAACAAACAAGTTTCTGTCAGCAGTGACAAAACACCAAAAAGAACAAACTAAAGAAAGATTTGAAGGCTTTTTAAAAGATTATTTAGAGATTTTAGAACTAAATCTTGATATTCCAGCTCTCGCTCATAAAAGGCTGTACGATGCAATAACAAAACACGGCATTACTCGCATGCGGGACGATGAGCCCCGCTGTAGAAAGCTTTTTAATGCCGAACCCGTACGTACATACGATTATTTTCAAGATTCCTTCTTTGGTATGGAGCGATCGCTCAACAAAGTGATGAGATTCCTTCACTCTGCTTCTATGAAGGGCGAAGAGAGCCGCCAGGTCCTGCTTCTGTTGGGTCCGGTGGGCGCCGGCAAGTCAGCACTCGTTGAGCACATTAAAAAGGCTCTAGAGGCCAGTGAGGGCGTTTATCATATTGCTGATTGTCCCATTCGCGAAGAACCGCTTCATCTTATACCACGAGGCCTCCGAAAAGAGTTTGAAGAGGTGTATGGGGTGAAAATAGAGGGTGATTTGTGTCCGGTGTGCCGGCACAACCTTTTAGATGATTATAATGGCGATTATACTAAAGTTCCGATCACTATATCATCATTTTCGATTCGAGGAAGGCGGGGTGTCGGAGTTGTGCCCCCAATGGACCCCAATACGCAAGATAGCAGCGTTTTGATAGGATCTGAAGATATTTCGAAGCTAGACCTTTACCCAGAAGACGATCCGCGCGTTTTAAGCCTAAATGGGGCCTTTAATGTTGGAAATCGTGGCATTGTAGAGTTCGTAGAGGTCTTTAAAAACGAAATTGAGTTCTTACATACCATGATTACCGCTACTCAAGAAAAATCTGTGCCAAGTCCAGGTAAGCAAGCCATGATTTACTTCGATGGCGTTATTATTTCTCATTGTAATGAAGCTGAATGGAATAAGTTTAAGTCTGAGCATACAAACGAAGCCATATTGGACAGAATCGTTCGCGTTAACGTTCCTTACTGCTTAGAATATTCACAAGAAATCAAAATTTATAAGAAGTTGCTCAGCTCCTCTGATTTTAACTGTCATATTGCGCCTCACACCCTTGAGGTAGCCGCAATGTTCGCTGTTTTAAGTCGTTTGAAGCCAACCAACAAAGTAGATCTGCTTACCAAAATGAAGATTTATAATGGAGAAGAGATTATTGAAAAGGGACTGATTAAAAAGGTTGACATTAAAGATCTTCGCGAAGAACAGCGCGATGAGGGAATGACAGGCATTTCTACTCGATTTGTGATGAAAGCTATTGATAATGCTCTTGCTGATTCAGATAAAGACATGATTACGCCTATTTCTATTCGAGATGCCCTCATTAAACAAGTAAAAGAACAAGTAACCAACGAAGAAGACCGCAATATATATCTTGCGTCCTTACAAAAAGACCTTCACGAGGAATATCTTAAAATTTTAGAAAAAGAGATTACAAAAGCATTTGTTTCGGCCTATGAAGAACAAGCCGAGTCTCTGTTTGATAACTATCTCGATCATGCCGAAGCATATGTTAATGCTACTATGGTTAAAGATAACGTGACAAACGAAGAGATGGAGCCAGATGAGAAATTTTTAGTAAGCATTGAAGAGCAAATCGGTATTAAAGGGAGCGCTAAAGACAACTTCAGAGCCGATATATCTTCTTATATGTTTGCAAAGCTACGGAGAGGGGAGGTAATCGATTGGCGCGCCTACGGGCCTCTAAAAGAGGCCATCGAGAATAAACTAGTTGGAAGCGTTAGAGATATCTCTCGTATTGTTACAAAATCAAAAAGCCGAGACGGCAAACAACAAAAGAAATATAATGAGATGGTAAAGACCCTTATTAAGGATTATGGATACAACGAAGACTCGGCCGAAGAGGTGATTAAGTTCGCTTCGAACAACCTGTGGCGTGACTCCTAAGAAAAGGACATCCCGCATCCGCACGTAGTGTTCGCTTTGGAGTTATTAAATACAAATCCTTCATTTTGTAGAGTTTTGATATAATCTATAATAGTTTTATCCAATATTGCTGCGCTATGGGGATCAATATAAACTTTTACCTTTTCTAGTGTGATCAACATATCATCATCGTCGATATCGGTATCAATTGTTAAAGAATAAGACATTCCAGAGCACCCACCACCCATAACAGCAACTCGTATGTTTTCATGAGGCTCTATAGCTTCACTTAAGCGCGCTTTAGCTGCAGCAGTAAAACTAATCATTTTTCTTTTTCCTAGATATAATAGAGTTTAACTGTGCGGCCGCTCTTTCAAAGGAGCCATTTGGATCGTGAATATCCCAAGGTATCACTTCGCCGCCGGCCTCTTTAAACTGTTTCTGATATTTAGCGCGATCATCGATTAAAATAGGAATAATATTTTCCGGAAGATTTAAGCTTTTTAAAAGACCCCCCTTATCGTGCACTATGTTTATTTTTCCGGGATCGATGCCTATTAGGTTGTTCTCAATCCAAATTTCTTTACCGGCGATTGACTCGGCGTCAATGGGCGCTGATAGGATTCTTGTTTTTCCATCGTGTGACGCCTCGTTTGCCAAATCTACTAATGCCTGGGCGTGTTGGAGGGGCGGCAGGTTGACCCACCAATCCTGGTTGGCCGATGCGGCTGTAAGAAAATATCTTTCAATCTGTTTATTAGCGCCGCCGAATCCTTCATCTCCGGAGTCTTTTAAATCAGTTATAAGATCGAACTCCATAGGCGTTATTTCTTGTCGGTCTTCTTTTTCCATTTCCTTTACAAGTTTCCGTAGCGCTTGAGATTTTGATTTTGAGCCTGGGTGGGCACTATCAGGATCGGCATGATTAGTGGAGGCCCCATTTCTTACTTTTTGCAAGCTAGTGTTAACAGTATCTACAACACCCGCAGTCATATCAACGAGTACGCCGTCCATATCAAGAAAGACTTGATACTTGTCTTGTATTTCTTCGTTCAAATACTTCCGCCAGGTTTCAAGTATGAGTTTCATGGCTGTACAACCCTAACGCCCGCGGGGTTTCCAAGCAGGATTTTCATCTCTGGTTTGCCGGCGATACCCCGCATGTACCATCCATCATAACCCGGATATCTTCCCTCCGGGTGTGGCCCGACCCACTCAACTTTTTTACCAAGCACCTTTTCGACGTCTTCATGACTGGCCACAAATGGTACATTATGTCTGGTAATCATAATGTGTGCGATGGCCTTGGACATCTCGCCAAAAAACCCTCCTTGTTTTAGCAACTCGGCTGTTTTTGCCAAATACGCGTCAATGGCCGGCCGGGATCCATCATTGCCTCCTCCTGTCATTTTCGAGCCCCTAGAAAAGCGCAGAGCATCTGGATCTGGATCTCCGTCGACATCAATGGCTATCCAGTCGGTATATTTATATGGTAAGTCTTCTGGCTCTTGAAGCCTTAAGTGCCCACCAATCTTTTTATAGGACAAATCGATTAATCGATGAAGCTCGTCTGCAATGGTAATCTCGCCCCCGTGTTCGAGCGCGCCTTGTTTAATATCTTCGACCGGTACATTAAACCACTGATTTTTAGGAACTTCATAGTCTTCCCATTTCGTTTCGTTTAAGAACCTTCGCCAGTTTTCAAGTATGAGTTTCATCGGACCGAATCTCCGGGGTTCCCGGTGAGGTTGGCGAGAGAAATATGAAAGTGTCGATCGGGCTCGGGATCCAAGGGTCCTCCCACTAATTCCATAATCTGGTTAATGTATGCGCGCATGTCGTCTTGATTAACTAGTTCGACGGACCATGATTTACGTCCCAACTCTTCATCTACTTTTTCTTCCCACTCTCTGCCTAATATCGCTTTTGGCGGTTCGGGAAGATCCATTGTTTTAAGTTGCTTTCTAAATGGCCTTAAAACACTTTGATGAGCGAGAGTGA
>Ga0209434_1001010_pt1 | contig 12915 bp, 21 predicted proteins | sample ETNvirnome_2_300_FD_184068 | JGI IMG/M metagenome (GOLD analysis project Ga0209434, IMG submission 184068) | Marine viral communities from the Pacific Ocean - ETNP_2_300 (SPAdes) (version 2) | ecosystem: Environmental > Aquatic > Marine > Oceanic | place: Pacific Ocean | collected 2013-06-22
CTTTAACTCCTATGCCCCTGCTCAGTCAGACTGGCAGGGGCGGTAGGCTGTATGCGGGTTGGATGGTTAATCGCGTATGGCATCCCGCAGGTGCTTGTCTGAGTAGTGCTGTTCTATATCTTCGATTGTGGCAAACACAGGGTCGCACCCATGTGTGCATCTAAGGTCAACCCTGCGCATTAGTCGGTTGCACTTTGAATCGTCCATGTTCCAGCCTGTGCAAGGAAATGGAGTTCCGTTATCAAAGGCAAGGTCAACTCTTTCAATGTGTGGATAGGTATTGTTCTCACATTGGTAAACATTAGTCATTTCGTTAGTTCCTATCGTGCTTGTGTAGCTCCGTTGCAAGCAACGGTAAAGGAATAAATAAATATTGTCAACACTTTAAGGATACTAATTTATAGAGAATCGTCTATTTGCTTAAATTGATCCAGCCAGGCTAATCGTTTATAGGTAATCACTGAATCCTTCAGAGATAACACAGCATTGTCCGGGCGTATTGCTTTAACAAGATTGTCATCATCAGGAACTTCGGTAACTGTCAGGCTCAAAGTAATTTCGCTGTCGTAATTTACTTTTTCTACAAAAGGAGCAAATGTGTCATCCCCGACCACGCGAACATTCCACCCGTAAGGTGTCTTGATCGACAGGGAGTTCCCTGCGATTGTCCACGCATAAACCCGTCCCTGTACCCTGTAACGTCCTGCCGCGGGAAAAGAATCGGACAACCTGGTAACCGCAGATATTTCATTTCCAAAAGCCCCACGCAATCGCCTCAATGCCTTTTTCTGTATCTGTCGTATTCGCTCACGGGTGAGATTAAAAACATTGCTTATCGCTTCAAATGTATAAGATTCACCGTCAGGCGTAAGCCCGAACCTCAGTTGAAGGATGGTTATCTCGCGAGGAGTCAAAACCTTGCTCATCAGCCTGTATAGACTGGCAACCGCATCTCGATCAGCAGCCCTGTCGCTGACGGTATCTGTAAAAGGTGTCGAAAATTCTATGTCATCAGGTACATTCTCAAGCGGGTCAACAGTGAACTCGCCCTGCTCGCCCTGCTCCCCGAATGACCGACGCAGTTCTGTGACTTGCCTGGCGTTCATAGCGTACTGGGCATTGATAACAGGAAATGTTGCCCTTATCGACTTATCGTATTCAGACCCTTCACGATACTGAACTTCGGGTGAAAAGGAACTGGAATTGTAATCAGGCTTTTTACTGGCTTTTTCCTGTATCCGTTTAATGGAATCCTCAACCCACTTCTCGTTGATACTGAGCGGGACGTAATACGGCATTTTGCTATTTCGGGTTAAAGTAAGGAATCGGTTCAACCGCTTATGTAAATTAAAGCGGGTATAGGTGGCAAACTTCGCCCCTGACGGATGGTCAGCGTAATAGTTCCAACAGTCCGAAAGCATGGCTTCTTTTAAGAATGAAACAGCATCCTCATACTCCACGAAATCTGATGAGGGATTGATACGCCTGGTATTTAAGATCGAATGGATTATAGGCTCGTGCGTGACAACCACCGCCCACGCTGCCTTAAGGAACTCAGAGTCACTAAAGGCTTTCTCCTTGTCCCAGTCAGCTATCTGGATTCTGACTTTATGTAAATGATTAAGTGCTGATTCTTGTTCGGGATATAACATCACATTGGGTACTCCGTCTTTGCGGTCGTTTCCAGGTGAGCCTCATGCTCTTTTATCGACCGCTCTATGCTGTAAACAAATTCCTCAGACCCCGCTGCCGTAAATGGATAAGTCCACCCATCTGAAGTATCGCTGATGAAGGATTGATATATCTCAGTTCCCTTGCTGTCCGTTAGCGTGACCGTATAGCTGCTTCGCATATAACTACTTGTTCCTTCCTGTAAACGCTCTGCGTGGCTCTTAGCGCACGTAACAGGCGTTTAACCCCTATGCCCCTGACCACCGAAGTGACCAGGGGCAACGAAAGGAACCTCACCGCCGAAGCGGTAAGCAAATCGGTTCCTATTAGATTCTTACTCGCACGATGCGTCCACTGGCTGCTTCCCATGCTGCTACCAAACTGATAGCCGAAAATTGAAACTTCCCTCCATCAAATCTCACGTAATATCTACCGGAGGAATGTTGTCCAAGTTCACCTGTTATACCGAGGTCGGGTTTCGCCCGATTCTCACTAACCGTAACTAGTTCAACTTCTGACCCTATAAATGACTTCAGTGTTACGTGTATTTGCCTGTGGGAGGGTACGTCCATCCAGTTGAATTCATCAGATTGCATTTCGTTGTCCCTTTCGTAAGACTTGCGGTCGCCTGACCGCTTTAACCTTTTAGCCCCTGCTCGACGAATCGGCAGGGGCGTTTGGTTGTATGCGGGTTGGTGGCTATCCGATAGCATCCTTTAAGGAATCAATAGCCGTTTCCATGTCGAGGTAAAACTCAGCCGATTCAAGAGATTCAATAGCGTAATCGCTCTTTTCTTTGTGGATGCTCAACTCCAGATTCTCAGGCATGTTGTCGTTGTATTCTTGCTCATCGTCAAGAACCTTCTGAATCCTCTCTGGGATTGATTCAAGCGTATTGATAATCGCTGTTATTTCTTTTCTTCTTGCGCCATTCATTTCGTTGTTCCTTTCGTAGAACTTAAATGTGTCAGGTGTAAAGATACTCCCGACTTATCGGTATTGTCAACACTTATTTATACCCGATTTATTAATAGCTTGTCGTGATAGGTCAGACCGACTGCGAGCGCAGACCATACGTGACCTGAGATTCCGAACAAAGACCCCGGTGGAGTTATCTTCCCTGTACCACCGCAATCTGGACACGTAGCATGGTCGCGACCGAACCAGCCCTTGCCTTTACACTTGCCTTTGCACTTCTTCCCGCCGACTGCTATCTCGTCCCCGCCGTATCGGTCTATGATTCCCTGTCGTATCGTGCTGTCGTTGGCTCTAGGCGAACCACACAACGCCAGCTTCACATCAGGTCGGGATATGTACGTCACGGGCTGCTGCATGACCTCTGTGGCAAGGTAATCGAATCGTCCTGTCCACCGGACTGTTTCAAATACATCCCGACCGACTGGCATCCCCATGTGAGAAACGTCCTCGATAACCACCGGACAAGCCAGCGACTTGATCTGCGTGTATATCTTCTGGTTGTCGAACCACCCATGATCCAACGGTTCATCGTCTACCAGGTAACACCAGCCCGATTTCGTTGTACCAGGGTCAATGGCAAGTATGTGAATCTCAGTCATTGGATTTATCCTCTCCTCGATAGAGCAGCTATCTTCTCGGCTTCCTTGATTGCCTTTGCGTTATCGTCACGTTCTACGTCGAACTGCGATGGTCTAATTCTGCAATTCAAATCTTGCCATGAAAAATCCGTTGCCCCGCGCATGTGTTCTCTGACTTTTATTTCCACCTCTGGGTTCGTTCTGTTCTGGCGGTAGTGTTCTTGAACCCAGTGTCTCAACGCAAGTCGCCTCTCTCTCCCCGATGGAATATCTCTGAACTTGAATACTTCCCTAGCCCCGATGGGGTCTGTTGGGACAAGAAGGCTGCTCAAATGACCAAGACTTATTTCAACCGTCCATTGATAACGCCTAGAAAATTGAACCCCGATAGCCACCTGTATCTGCTGAGAAATCAACGCGTCCTTATCTGCGTCGGGGAACGCTCCTAATGTCAAAGATTTCCAACTTCCGTTACCTGTGGAACCCATGATCGACTGGAAGGTTTCAGCGTGAGCAATCTGAGTATGAAAAAAGCCGTGAGTAAGTTCAACCATTTCAGGCATAAATAGTTTGACTCTCCCGCGCGCTTCGGCAGGTTTTAACGACCTGTATCTTGTAACCACGAAATGATTTACGTCCATGTTTTCGGTGTCATGTCCAATAAGTGTCGTGTCGAGTCCGTATGTAAGAGCAGCCAATGATCCGTCCTTGAATATCCCGTAGTCAGAATCACCACGAATCTTCTTGAACTCATCAAGCAAGATATACGGTTCTGCTTTTCTAAAGTACCGCTCATCCACGTAGCCACCCTGGGTCGGCTCATACCTTGATAGCGAAATTACGAATAACAGGTGGTCAATCGCTTCCTGTAACTTGTACCCAGATTTCGTTTCACTGAGTAACTGCTCGTCGTTAATTAGTACGTTGAAGAAGTCACGTCCGATTCCGCATTTTTTACAGTATCCGCGCGACTTGCGTTTCTTCTTTTCTGGAATCATCCAGTGGTGTATGCAGTCAAATATCATCGTGTCTCCTTCTCTTTTGCTACGTGATCTTTGCAATAATATCCTTCTGGAAAACCAAGCCAGTTCCTAAATTTAGGTGTCATAAGGAAAATAATTCCTTCAATAGCAGGTGAACCACAGTCAACCATTACTGACTGGAACTCCTTTTCTTCCGGATAGTTGTCGATGGATATTTCAACTTTGTTAGTGCAGTCAGTCATCGTGCCTCCTTCTTTTATGTCCAGCAGAATCCAGAGTCACATTCATCAAAAGATGATTGCGCTGCACCGAAATCTTCGGGGATTGTTACAGCATCACTTAATGGGACTGCCGACCTGTGAACGAAACGCTCATAACCGGGTGCTGCTGATGACGTTCTGATATTTTTATCTACTTCAACAGCATGTTGCCAGTCACCGCTTTGTTGATTGCTCTTTGATTTTTTCCAGTAAGCAGTTTTCATATAAGGACAAAATACGCAGCCTGATTTATCAGGTACAGGCAAGTCTTTGGATTCAAGCCACGTTATGCAATCCATACGTGACATACGGCGTTCAATAAGTGGGAAGCGATTTTTTACCCACTTCACATTCGCATCTCGCATCCGCTGCCATTCGTCGGTCGTAATCCCTAACCACATTTCTGCAACGTCAGGTGTTTTTTTCAGCCCGTGTTCTTTCAGTTTGGCTGACACTAATTTTCGTACAGGTGAAATTTTCCAGAGACCCGTACATTGACGCGTTATCGTTCCGACTTCACCCGTCAATATATTTTTTGAAAACGCTGGTATACGAATCTCACCCTTAGAATTTTTAACACTCGTTTTTTTCGCTTGGACAGTGTCAACCGTTATGCCTCGCTCCCCCAGCCACGGAGTGAACTTATCAGCCAATTCATACGCACTTGCGTTTTCATGTGTGGTATCAGCAAACACAACTAGATCAGGTTTTTCTATTTCATCGAGTGCTGCCATTGCAGCAAGGGTGAAACTCTGAACGCCCCAACCCAATGATAAGACTGAAATTTTTTCTTTATCAGTCATCGTGTCTTCTTCTTTACGTGACAGGTGCAGGAGCAGAGAACCAACTCTCGATTCTCTATCTCTGCAATATCACCGCTGTATTTATAAACCATTCCAGGACAGCCTTCGTGCTGGTATTCCTTTAAGCGGTTCGCTGGTGGTGAGCAATAGGCGTTAATAGGCAACCCCATCCTCCTTCGTGCAATCGCACCATAGGATTTTGCCAATCGGTACGACAAACTTGCCACATTTTCGGCAAAGCAATTTGCCAGTCACACGGTCGATAAATATTAAGGTCATTAGATTGTCGCCTCCGGGTAGTCCTTCCACACTATTTCAATTTTTGCTTTTGCTTGATTCGTTTTGAACTGCTGGCAAAAGTCGCTGACCAAACAATAATTCTCGCAGCGTATGTCCTCGCCTAACCGTCGCTCAATTACCCAACCCGTTTTCATTCTATTTTCAACAGCCCACTCAGCAGCTTCACGATGACCGAAGAATAATTTTCTGGCACGTTTGCTTGTTGCTGATGGCATCAGGGCGTATTTTGTTTGGCGTGACCATTTTTCATCTTCGGAACATTCGGGCAGGTCACTCTCTGCTTCCTGGTGTAGCCGTACACGTTCTTCAATGAACGCCTTTGCTTTATCGGGCGACCAAAGAGGAACAGAATGTGTCTCCGCTCCTAATTGTGGATAATTACTATTCCGTTTTGCTTCAAGTTTCGAGTAGTCACGATAGATCGCAATGATGTTTAATCCATCTACCTTGAACCCGTTAGACTCCAGCAAAAAGGCGTAGAGGTTAAGTTGTTTCTCATAGTCATCAGGAATAATAAGATCGCCATTGAAGTCCCGCTGAAATTTATATGCTGTTACAAATTTGAAATCCGATATGATCCAGCTTCTTTGATCTTCGGTTAATGTCAAAGAGTCAGTCTGCCCAGAAATTGTCCAGCCACCGACCTCGGTGAATAGTCGTTCCTCGGTTATTGCATTTCGGCTTTGTTCACCTGCTCGTTCAAGCAGCAGATGTATCAACTGACCGTAGAGTGCATATGTCCTATCCGATACATCTTCACTCAAATCAGCCTCATGCAGACCAGCCAAAGCAGCCTGTCTCGGTGGTGACAGTAACCCCGTAACGCTGCGGTGAGCCTCGCCTTTGGAGTAGCTGTCGTTCTCGACCGCCCTTTTTAATGCCTCGGGGAATCCTTTGTCGTTCGTGATTTTCATTTCTAACTCTCCTTCATAGAGCAACGGCAGGTTTCACAATGGATTCCTTTAGTGACCGTTGATTCGTCCAGCATTTCAATTAGCTGATAGTAAATTTGTCCTTCGTGTCGCGTACATTCAATCACACCACCTGCATGTCGTATCTCTGACACGACCGCTGTGATGTTCTGAGCATTAGTTGTTTGCACTAACTCCTCTCTGCGATGAACTCGCTTGTCTTTTAATAAATCGAACAGTTGCTTGCGCTGTTTACTCCACCGCTTGAAATCATCTGGCTCTGGAACAAATGGTGCAAATAAACTTTGCTGCATCACTCGGCTCCTTCCATGACGATATATTCAGCCACCACCTCTTTGACCTTTTCAGCAAATGTGATAGACGGTGTATGCGCTGCTGTTTTTCCCTTTTCGTTTTCTGACGTGACCTTGTGGCAGTAATTACATCTGACTCGATTGCCCATCAGGTATGCCACCTTGTTGCTACCCGGACACCGCTTCAAGAAGCTGGCAATCACTTGAAGGTCTCCAGGGTCGGTCGGGTCATAATGCCTCTCCCATCCACCCCCACTTTTTACTGTGAACATCTGGCTTGATTTTCTACCTTCACACCAGCCACAGTTCAAGCATCTAACCTCGCCATATTCCGAGAGCAGGTATCCATTACATCTGATGCATCTATTCATCTGCTAACTCCCAGTCATTATCCATGCCGTACCGCTTAACGAATACATCAGGGAAACGTTGCAGGGTCACAAGAACCGTCACGTCTGATTCGTTCAATCGTTCAGCCAATTCTTCTACGCTGAAAGGTTGATTCCGTAACAGTCCAATCAACCTGTCACGCAGCCCTGTTCCCTTTGCTAATTCTGGAATCGACTGTATATCTGCCGACTCATACTTTATGAATGGGTCGGTCGCACCAAGTTTCGCGAACCGTACATTCCATGCCATCGGTGCTACCAACTGGCTGCGGTTTGCCTTTTCGTGATACAGCCCAAGCATCGGGTCGGTTTCTGATTCGCTGACAGACGTTAACCTAAACACCTGTCGTGCGCCGTTCCAGAAGAACCTGTTGCCATACAGACTGCCAGCCTTGTTGGTGTGCGTTATCCCAACGGAGGCAACGTTCAAAGACCTAACTGCGTTGTAGTACTGCCGCGCTGCTTCTGCGTCCGTTACGTCGCCACCTGCTGACATAACTAGCGAATCTATGACGATTAACTCTATGCCCCGCTCAACTATCTCAGGAACCAAACTGTCCACATGGTCAATGAACGCACCTGACATGGATTGATAATTGATGTAATCATCCCACGCACCAGGTGGCATATTAAGACCCGACCCTGCTTTTATTTCTTGCAGCATTTCTGCTGAGTCATCCTCGTCAGATTCCCAATCCAGAAAAAGTGTCCTTACAGGTTTCTTTGCAGTCGGTTGGATACCTGGTATGAAACTCTGTCCCGCTGCTGCTATACATGCCAGGGCAAGCGAGAACGTGCTTTTCCCTGTCCCTCCATCGGCATAGATGATTGTTGGTTGATTCTGTCGAACAACCGGATATACCAGGTATGCCGACTCACGTTTCGGTTTATGCTTTGACAGGTCGATAATCTTTGCAGGTCTAGCAGAGTTGGTATCTACAACCTGGGCAATGTAGGTCAGCATCCCTGCCCAATCAGCAAGCGGAACCCGCTCACGTAATAGTTGCCGAGCATCATTCCTGCTGCGTGTATCAAACAATGAAACGACTGCCAGATAAATAAGTGCCCTCCCTTCTATATCTTTGTCATCCCGTACATCGACAATCGTTTTGGCATACGTCCGGTTCCCGATACGATGGATTTCACTCAGGGCAATCCGTATGCCTGTCAACGACCAATAAAAAGTGATACGCCTGTCCGTCTGGGCTTCGATTAGAGGTGGGTCTTTCAATGCACCCAGGTACTCTAATTTCTCACCTAGTTCGTATCGCTCTGCGGAACGGATAATCTTGTCAATATCCCTGTCCGGTAATGGCGGTCTGTTTTTCGTTTGGTTATGCGTGTGAACCAACACAGAAAGTTCTTCACCGGAATATCCTTTACCGCGAAAGTGCATCGCAACATCAAAGGTATCCGCATTCCTGGTTCCATCATCGGAACCCTGGGTTAAAACCAAAGACACGCGATCTTTACGATCACGATTAACAGATGGCTGATTTGACCCTGGTGCGTTGGCTTTGAACAGGTCAGGGAAGTCCCATGCTGCGACAGGCTTGTCAACCACGACAGAATAAGTCACTCCATCCACGACGCTCCCTGCTGCCACAACATATCCACCATCATTCCTGGTATCTACTTTAGGAACCCGACCTGCTGACTGCTCGACAGTCTCATCGTATTGAAAGTAGATGTGCCACCCACGGGGCGTTTTCACACAGTACGTCACAGGTGGCTGAACGACACTGATGTTCTTCATCTCGTTCTTTGCTTCCTCACTGTCCAAATCGAGGACGGTAATTCCGCTCGCCTTGCCTGTTGCGATTCCTATATTTGCTTCTGGAAGGTCATCCCAGATTTGTCTTATATGAACAGCGTTGGAAGTTGCGTCTAAAACACCATGCTCCTGCATGAAATGTTTCGCGGGTATTTTAGTTCCGGGTGCTAACGCCAGGACTTTCCAGCCTCGTCCAGCGTATTCAAGTGCATAGTCAATCTTGCGAACCATATTGTTCCTCTCGTTACCACTTAAATTCTGTTATTTGTTCATCCTCATTGATTTTTGTGGTAGGTTCTGGGATCGGTTCGGGTCTAGCCTGTGACTCGCTCTTGCCTTCCTCCAACGTGTCTAACGCTCGCTTGCGAACCGCTGGTCGCATCATCAACATCCCTGTATCAAAGTATGCCCGAATGAACGCTGCCTGTTGCTCAGGCGGTAACAGGTCGAGCATCGCTGGTGTCAGGTTATTAAAGAACGCCTGTTCGCGAATACTTGAGTCTCTATCGATTCCCACAGGGGTCGCAGTAGCAGGTGCAGGTGTATAAGTACCCGAAACACCCTGAGATGGCTGTGTGGCGACCTGTGTTGGTTGGTTAGGGGTCTGTGGTTGAGACCCTGGTGCTGGTTCAACGTCGTTGATGTTCTGGTATCTTTTGCCCGTTGATTTCTTGCCACCTAATGACAGGGTGACGAGAACCGGAACGTCTACCTCGAGCGGTGCTTTGGTTGGTCGCCTGGGGTTCTCCCAGAAACCGCCTTCTATATCCATCCCTGACGCAGTATCTATTAGAATCCATCCACCGAACTCGCCCTGCAATTTTGGAGTAACCAACATCGGTTCTGAAGCCACGATGCCCATTCCATCTTTCGCTGTCTTTTGGCTTCCGTCCTCATTCAACACAGCGTCCCATTCGATTTCTTTTTTAGGCTGGTCGCTATAATCGTTCGTCATTTATTGTTCCTCTGGCTTGCGCCTGTTATTTGATCGGTGGGTTCTTCAAAATATCACTAACCCGTTGCGGTGTTACATCAAAACCTTTTCGCATCAATTCTTTTGCGATTCGGTTCATGCTCAGACCCTTGCGGTGCAAATCGAAAATGATTCTGTTCCGCGGGGTATCCAACACGCCCGTTTTGTTTCTTCCCATGTTGAGTCCTTTGCTTTAGTGCAGGGCAGTAACACTGTCCGATGTTACCGCCCCTAGCCGTTCCAGGTGGAAGCGTTCAACCTGTCCGGTTAACCACTAAACCCCTGACACCGAAGCACCAGGGGTAAGTGGACTGTATGTCTACGAGGTCATTTCTTTATTTCTTCAACTCCTTAGATGCTTGAATCAGCAAGCTAGTCGCCCACTCGGTTATCTCATCGACTGACTGAAAGAACAGGGTCACGTCGCAGCCCGTCTGAGACATTGTTGTGTTGATGTGCCTGTCGCCCTCTTTGCCCAGATTTATTCGCAGGGATGCAAATGGTACTGGCTTCTCTGAGAAGTTATTTATTTCGGTGGTGTGCATGATTATGCGTCTACCTCAATCTTGTCATCGTACTGTTCGGGATACGGGTTCTTCCCATCATTCAACATGGGCGCAATCCTTGAGACTAACACCTCACGCTGCATCCACTTAGGGAGCTTTGGAACAAACTCGCTAATGAATACCTTTCTGGTCAACGTTAAAACGCATCGGCTGTGGACAGGTATTCGATACAACTTGAGCCAATACTCAGTATTCAGAATCGGGTCTATACAACTCTCGTTGATACATCCATTCATCTTGGTTTCCTTTCGTAGAACTTTACAACCACGTGGTCGCTTTAACCCTTTAGCCCCTGCGCAGCGGTGCTGGCAGGGGCGAGTGTTTTTATGCCTGGCAGGTTATGCGGTTGCCCACGCATAAACAATTTCTGGGTCGCCTACGGTAATACCGTTATGCCATATCATTGCATTTAGGTGAGGTGTGCGCCCCCGTTGCCCTGCTTTATTAGTAGGCTTCCAAAGGTATCCAGATTTTCGACTGCACTTATACCCGTTAGTTTTTAGGTGCGTAACGGCTTCTGCTAACGTGTCTGCAAGGAATGATTCCTCGTCAATATCGTTAAGTACCTCATCGGCTACATCGACCTCATAACGGTCATTCGTATCTTCTAGAGTAAAATCTTTTCTAATCACTATCGTTGTTCCTTTCGTAGAACCTTGAAGCCACTTGGCTTCTTTAACCACTAAGCCCCACGACGCTGGGCGAGGTGGGGCGGTGGGCTGTATGAGCGTTGAGACTAGCGTTCGGAATTGAGGATAAGCCAGTTCAGAGGGTCAAGAGTGCGGTCACATGAGCCGTCCACCAATGGGTGTGTCCTGCTGCAAGACTTGCCGTGAAAAATAGCCACTGCCTTGCCTCCAAACAATTTCTCAACTACCGCAATTTGCTTGTCCATCTTCTTGAACAGCTTGCGTATCCTCTCGGCAGCCATTGCGCCATGAGTGGTCTTGCGCCCCAGTACCGCAATCTCAACGGTATCTCGGTAGCCACCGGAATTGCGAGTCTCGTAACGCTCCATATTGATTAGCTGCTTGCCATTGGTAATTTTCACCCAAGCATTTCCATGCTCGTCTATGTGTGTTCGGATTAGCATTTCGTTGTTCCTTTCGTAGAACAATAAAGGTTGTAGGAGTAACCTTACCTGCTTTTCCTCGGTACTGTCAACAGTTATATGTCACTCAATTAAAAAGAAACCCCTGCTTCCGAAGGAGAATCTGAAGCAGGGGTCACGAAAGGAACGTGCAGGATTGATACTGCACTCTCTTATTTTATATCAGCGTTGGTGCTTGTGGCGACCAGTTTTCTTCTTGCTGTTCTTGAGTACGCCCCTGAGAATCTTCAACCGACCACCTATCTGCGCCCATTCGGACACTGTTACCTTCTGGTCTGAGAACACCTGGTTGGCGAAGTCCAGGGCTTTTTCCTCATCTGTTTCTGATTCCAGATTACCGAAAAGAATATCCGTGAACTCAGCCTTGCGTCGGTCTATTTCGCTCGGTTCTTTTTTAGTAAACAAGCCTGTGATTTTGTCCAGCATTATTCATTCTCCAAAACCTTGAGTGATACACCGCCCAGGAATCCGAATATGCCACCAACGACAGCCGTAACAATCTCGGTCGCTGCCATCTCCATTCCTATCCAGAGCGCAAAGACACTGAATATCGTGGCGCAAAGAATCGCTGCAAGTATTTGAGGTCTAATTTTACCTATCATTTATTTCCTCTTATTCCCTAGTGTCGAGCCAGTTAGTAACGCTCCGAAAGCCAGGTGAAATAACCCACCGCCTTTGAGCGTAAATGGTTCATGCTGACTTACTAATTTCTTTAGATACTCCATTTGAACCAGTGGGTCATCGATCAATTGCAGGTTTGCCATATAGCCGTCTACGTCTAAGCCCACCCTGGATAGCCCGTACCAAACAGGCACGACAATGAAGTCATATACGCAGATAATGAGGTAGGTAATCAGGGCTGTCCATCGCCAGTAATCAGTCATTAACTTGGCGGTGAAATACTTACTTCAACGTTGTCTTCGTTGGTGAAGTTTTTGTAGATAACACTAGTAGCTATTGTAAATTCCTTAGTTGCAAAGCCGTTACCAAGACCAACTTCGTTAAGTATTACTTCCAAAGTACCAGCCTTAATTCTATCTAGAACGCAAGCTCCACCCTTCGTGTAAAGGTTACTTAGGATTAGCCTGTCGATCTTTCCGTTTACGTTTGTGGTTGCTGCTATGATTTTCACTTGGTCATAGTAGCCACCGCTTGTGTACATATCCGCTGCTCTGTTACCACCGGAAATCCCACGATCTCTAGGAGTACCTGCAACAGCAGAGATTGATTGACCATCCGAAGCATTGTCCCTGACTATGAGATTATGTGCTTCGATGTTAGTTAGAGTTAAGGTATCGCACCGC
>Ga0209434_1001012_pt1 | contig 12910 bp, 22 predicted proteins | sample ETNvirnome_2_300_FD_184068 | JGI IMG/M metagenome (GOLD analysis project Ga0209434, IMG submission 184068) | Marine viral communities from the Pacific Ocean - ETNP_2_300 (SPAdes) (version 2) | ecosystem: Environmental > Aquatic > Marine > Oceanic | place: Pacific Ocean | collected 2013-06-22
CATTGCGACGGGGGTCGGCAAATCTGTGATCGTCAGCGTTATCCGGTTGGCCGGCGTGAGCGTCGCCTGCGCTGTAACGTCTCCGGCTGTCGGCGCCGTCTGGTTGACGGTCATCCGCGACGTGTCGTAATACATGTGCTTGGCCGTGAGCGTGACAGCGCAGTCGGCAGCACCCACCGCCTGCGTGCAGGAAAGGCTCGTATCCTGCGCCGACTGTGTCCGCGTGTTCTGGGTGATCGCCGTGATGGGCGAGAGCATGACTAGAAGCGCGAGCCCCATGAGGATCAGCACTCCCATGGCCTTTAGCCCAGTCATCTGCGCCCTCGCCCTCTCCCACGGCCCCCACCGTTCCCCCGCGCAATTTGAGGAAGATCGTCCTCGACGAACGCCGCGAATGCCAGCACGAGCATGAGCAGCCCGCCACCGATCAATGCGTACCCGATGACCGGGTTATCGAGTGCTGAGAACGCAAAGTATGACGCCCAGAACATCGCCACCATGGCCGGCAGAATTGCGAGCGCGTTCACTCTGGCTCCGCACCGTCAGGCCAGATGGCCTCTTGTCCGTTCTCACTCAATGCGAACCCGTTTCCATGCAACCACGCTCGGAACTCGGCTTGATTGTTTACCAGATTGAGATCCTTGGCAACCGAAACGAAGCGCCGCAATTTGAAACTGCCAACGTCGCGCAGGCCAGTCAGGAACTCGGCCTCTTTCGCCGCTAGGTCGAATGGATCGAACCGATCTGGCAAACCATCTTCTTCCATCACCTGCATGGCCTTGTCCATGGGGAGTCGTTCTGCCCAGCCGCGTGCGCCGTACTCCTCATCGACCATCTGCGCGCGTTGCGAGTCTGAATACACGTTGGCGATGACCTCATCGGTGTCGTACGAGTTGAAGATCGTTTGCGGGTTAGGGATCACGAGTTTGACGGTGTCGTCGGCATCCCAGCGCCGTGGCGGCCACGGCTTGCGCCAGTTCTTGCCCGTGTATTGCCCCCACCAGTCGTGAATATAGATCGTGATCGTGTGGAAGTCGTAGTCCTGTTCGACCTCGATAAAGAGATCCACCTGCAGTAAGACCTGATAGTCGATGACCTGTGGGAACTGAGTCGTGAACATGACCTCGATCTGGCGCTTTCGCACCATCGTCAGGAACGACGACAGACCGACGTTCTGCTTCGACATGGAGCGCCGGCTGGACGCGGCGTTCTGAATCTCGTCCAGATAGAGCGTCATCTTGCGGGCCCAGCGCGGGTACTCCGCGATCCGATCCATGATGTATTGAGAGACGTAGTTCGCGACCTCGGGGGCCATCCAGTAGTTCGACCCGATCGAAAAATCATTCAAGCCCCCAGAGTCGTACCGCCTCCTCTTGGCCTTGGCCATGCCGGTCATGGTGAACGTCTTGCCCGTATTCCGCCGGCCCATGCACATGACGATGATCGGTGAGTGCCGGCCGCGTTTCGTAGCGAAGTCCTCTGGGGCGAGGAGCTTGATCTCCTCATCCTCGCCCGTGTCGAACGGCCCCCTCTCCCTCGGGGAATAGAACAGGCCGTTGGCCGTGCGGTTGGCGCCACGGAACCCGAACGGGTCTGCGACGCCGCCGCTGAATCGCGGTGTTTGCTGGGTCACGTCGAGCCCTGACCGCCGTTGGCCGAGTTGCCGTTCGTGCTGGCGTTCCCGAACCCACTCGCCTGTCCGAGCCGGTTCGCGAAGCCAGTGTTCCTCTCCGTTTGGTCGCGCCGCTCGGCGGCGATCGCCGCGAGGAAATCGTTGCGGGCCTCACCGTCGATCGACAGGCCGAGTGCGATACGCGACCAGACGATCGAGTCCTTGGACAGCCAGCCCTGCGAGATCGCCATGTGGTTCGCCATCATGGTCGAGATCCCCAACACTTCTTCCTCTGAAAGATTCGCCCGGGCCATCCACTCGCTCGGCGTTGACGGGAACTGGAACAGCGCGAACGCTGGAGATCCGTTCCCGTTCCCGCTGGGGCGCACGAGCCAATCGGCCTCGGACGGGATCTTGTTTCTGCGGGTGCCGTCGCCGCCGCTGTTGTCGCCGAGATCCTCGGGTGTCGGTGGAAAGTCTTGATCCCCGTAATCGTTCGACATGCGCTGCCCCCTTTATGCCCCGGACTCGGAGCCGATGACCACCATGAAAAAGAACAGGATGGCGAACGCCACGAGAATCACGGCCAGAGACATGAACTCCAGCCGTTCCCACGGCTTGTTTCGCCGGCTCCCGAACACAAGCTGGATCTGTTCTTGCGAAAGCACCTGAGTAAACCAGCGAGCCCGGATAGCGAACGCCTTGGGCGACGACTTGCCGGTCTCGTCCGTTTCGACGTCCGACTGCAGCAACGCGCTCGGAATCACGGGCGATAGCGTGGTCGCAGCGGCCTGCGTGTCCGCGTCGGCCGCCCCGGGCGTGCGCCGGAACACCCACATTGGCGGCCGCCGTTCGGCCCGAGCTATCAGGAGACCGACGAACGCTCCGAGACCGCCAGTGATTATGCCGACCATGGCAGCAACGCCGATCAGGCCCATGATGTCGGGGGTCGTGAACATACCGAACCCGAACACGAGCACGAACATAACGACCCCGAACATGCCACCGAGCATGGGGTACACGACGTTCGCTCCGCGCCGCTCGTAGACGTACCGCGCCTGCGGCATGTCGAGCGCCTGCAACTCTCGCTTGAGCGCACTGGCGAACCAGTAACGCGGGCCCGGGTCGATGATCAGCACGCGTTCACGTTCCTGTTCGACCTTTGCCGCCGCGCGCTCACGCCTGCGACCCGCGTATCCGGTTATGCGATTGGGCATCGCCAGTGAAACCAAGTTGTGTCCCCTTTAGAAGAAGTTGGTTGCAATCCCGTAGAGCACGAAAACCATCATCAGCGCACCGGCGGAGATAGCCAGCATGAAGAAGATCGTCGCCCGCTGCTTTTCCCGCTGGGTCTGGTCGGTGATCTGGTTCATCTTCTGCAACGCACTCGTCTGATCTTGGATCTCAACCTCGCGGATGATCTCGTCGGGCATCCCGTCGCTGTGCCGCACCGGCCACGCATCGTTGTGGCCGGCGACCACCATGCGGATCGAGTTATCGAGTGGGGGATCTGGCGTCGCCATGCTCAGGAGATCGTCAACCGACCCAACCTCTTTGGGCTCGCCTTTCTGGAAAACGGTGTCTCGGTCGACGACGACGGTGCCCTGAGTGCGCCGGCCGTGCACGTTCTTATCACCGACGATCGCACGCTCTTGGCTGTACGTGCCGTCGCTCTGGAGCCACAGAAGCGTTACCTCGCTCATCGCATGAACTCCTGTTCAAACTCGCCCCGAGAGGCATCCAGCGCAGCGGCGAGATCAACCCAGTACCGCTGCGGGTTGAACGTCTTGATATCGAGTTGGCCCCGGGCCTTGAGTTGGAGCAGGTGGGTCAGCCGGACGAAATACCGTTGAGAGAGACGCCGGTCGCCCTTGAACACCTTTGCGAACTGCTCCGGTGCCGGGATGTCGAGCAAGAGACGTAATCGGTACTGTGTCACCTCTAGAAAGCGGGCTGCCGACTGCACTGCATCCTTTGAATCGGTAAAGGTTGCGTACTGGGAGACCGGCCTAGTCCCGGGATCACCCGGTCGGCCCGAATCCCATGAGGCATCGCCATAAGCACGGGGTTTTCCTGTGACTAAACTCGCCATTCAACCAAGGTTATGATTGAAACACTCGTACGGGGGAGCCGTTCCGTACCGAACGGATTTACGAGTGAGCACGATTGCTTTACACATGTTCGCAGTATGCGTCCTGCCGCACTATTAGGGGGCACGGTACTCGCGTTCTTCGCGGGACTCGTCCTCGTTGGGATAAACCAACTACAGGATGACGCTGAGCCGATCGGCGGCCCGGCGGGAACGCTATTCTCCGTTCTCCCCAGTATTCAAGTGATATTCGGAGCCGCTCTCCTCGTTCTTTTCGTAGGCGGCGTGTTCATCGGGCTCACCCGGTCGGGAGGGAGATAAGGATGCCACGACGACCAGACAGTGCACGCCGCCCCAGCACGCGGCGCCGACCAGACAAGGGAACCAAAGTAAAGCCCAACTTGAGTTACGAACTCTTGGGAACAAATATAAAACTGGACAAAAACAAGACGTATCTCGCCGTACCAGCTACCAACCAGCCCGACTGGAAATCTAAGGGCCTAATGTTTGTAGGCGGCATGCTGCTCAGTAAAGAGCAATACACCAAGGCGAGGAACTAATGCCACGACGACCAGACAGTGCACGCCGCCCCAGCCAACCTCGGCGCCCCGCGCCCGTCGACCCGGCCATGGTCAGGGATCTCCAGATCTATATCGAAAACAACGGAGCCCTGTACCGCCAACAAGAAACACCGATCTACGAAAACCTCAAGCGGAAAATGAGGAAAGGAACATACGACCGCAAAAAGGCCGTCGTTCTCTGGCGTTATCTGGCCGACGAGGGGGCGAAACGTTACGCCAAAGACTCACGCTACGCCGGCAAGTGGCATGAACTTGTCTCACCTGCCACGCGAGAGGCCGTAGCCACGAAGCTCCGAGACCAGAACGAAGAATCCCTACGGATAGACCTATCGGGCGTCAACAAGTGACCGACTACAACTCAGTCGTGATCCTAAGCGAAAGGGGGGGGTCAACCGTGGCAAAGCGCAAGAAAGCCCGCGTCAAGAGTCATATCCGAAAAGTCGGGAAGAAACGAATCCGCGTCAAGGGTCATGCCCGGCGCAAATAACTCTCGCCAACCATTTTCGTGATGGTCGGAACTATTCTCAAGGAAAGGAGGAACAAGAACTATGGGTAGGAACTTAGGACTTATCGTTGGTGGACTACTCGTGATGGTACTGAGCGTCATCCTCTTGGGGATTCAGATTGACACTGCTGCCACCACTGGTGCAAACGCCAACATCGGTTCGTTCACTGGCGTTCGCTCGGTCAACGACCTTTATCCGCTGATCTTCGCATTCGGCGGCATTTTGGTCGGACTTTCGACCATGGGAGTCGGTGTCCGGTCAGAGATTTCGCGACGCACTTCAGGATAAACTCCGGCGATGCGATCTCAAGCGAGGCGCGGGCCTTTCGGGGCCCGCGCTTTTGCTCGTTTCCTGACCTCACCCTACGTGACGCTGGCGATCATCGTCGCGTTAGCGTTCGCCGTTCGCATCGCTTTTCTGGTCAATCACGAGGGCCTCTGGGGCGTCGACGGCGGCGCGTATCTGCTCAGTCGGAACACGGTACTCGGCGACGAGCCGACCGGAACCGACTTTCCGAGGCCCCCATTCGCCCCGGGCTGGCTGCTCGTGCCGTTCACCGCATGGCTGGGCGATGGGGCGGGGATTCGCGCGTTCGCGCTGGCAGCGTCGATCCCGATGGTGCCGGCGTTCTGGCTCGTTGCGCGTCGGTATCTCACCGCATGGCAGACCGTAGCCGCGACTGGGCTCGTACTCGCCGACTGGATGCTGGCCGAAATGTTCGTAGCCGGCGACCTGCCGATGATCGGGTTTTCGTTCTTGTTCCTCGCGTTCTGGGCCATGCAAAAGATTCAGGACGGCCCACCGGCCCGCATACCAGTCGCGGTGCTCGCACTCACGATCCCAGCGATGGCGTTCACGAACCAAACAACGGCTGCAATCGCAGGGCTCGTGCTCACCGTCACGTTCGTCGGTATGGTGATCCAGCGCCGAGTGCCGCTCTCGCAGGGCTGGGCACAGGTGATCGTGCTCGCCGCCGGCGCAGGGTTCGCGCTCGCGATGCTGGCGCTGCCGTGGTATCTGGAAGTCGCCCCGGGCAGTGATTACACCCGGTACGGCGGCCCGCTCATCACGCACTACCCGCCCCAAAACGCCGCATGGTTCCAGCTTGGGCTGGGGCTGGCCGCTGCGGCCTGTACGCTCAGGTGGGGAGCGCCGGCGCTCAAGTTCTGGGCCGCGCCGTTGCTGCTGCTCGCGACGCTCGCGCCGATCGTCTCCTACGACGAGGCGGTCATGAATATCACCTACCGGTCTCGCTACCTGATTGAGATCCCGCTCATCCTGACCGGCGTCTGGCTCGCCGCGAACCGGCTGCTGCCGGCCATACGCAGGAGCGAGTTCGGCCGGCTGGCGTACGTCTACGCCGGCGCGTTCGCCGTCATGGTCTCGTTCGGGTACGTCTACCAGATTCACGCTGAGACCAAGCTGGGGCGCATGGTCTCAGCGGAGACCGTCGACGCGCTGGGATGGATCACCGCACGCAACGACCCCGAGGTCGCGATCCTGACCAACTCGTACAGTCTGAGCCTGTTCGTGGCCGGGATGACCAAGACGCCCACCGCGTGGACGCAGGTCTACGACCCGCCACGGGCGTACCAGAAACAGCACGCCGACGCGCTCTGCCTGTTCGGCTGGGTGCCCGGGTGCGACGCCGCGCTGGCCCGCACAGACCTGAACGTCCGGTTCCTGCTCGCGGAGCGAGACTGGCCCGCATACGGCGCCGAGATCCCCGAGCACTTTCGGGATCTCGGGCCCGCGTTCGGTGCGGTCAAGGCCCTCTCGCCGTGGCCGAACTCCAACGTCGGCAAAATCTGGCAAGCGCCTCGCCAGCCGTGGGCCATCACGAATAAGACCCCGTGGCTCCGCATCGTCTGGGAGGGAGGGCCTGCGACCGTCTGGGAAGTGATCGCGTGATCAAGCCGAGGAACACGCTGGGGATGCTCGTAGTCGGGGGTGGGCTCTGGGTCGCCTACCTGCTCTACGCGAACGCGTTGATCGTCCTGACCGATGCTCACCACCTCGCGATCGAGGCGGTCGGAATCCCGGCGTCGGCGGTCGCGTACTACCTGCTCAACGCCCGGTTCGTGTTCCACCAGCCGGTAAGCTGGCACGCGTTCCGATCGTTCGTCGGCATCACGATATTCGGCTGGGTGTCGTTCCTGACCGTTTCGGCGCTCTCGACCGACGTTGCCGGGCTGGCCCCGCAGGCCGGACATCTGGCCGGCGTCGCAGTAAACTCAGCCGTAAACCTGATCGTGCAGCAATCGGTAACATTCAAACCGAGAGGGTCAAAGGAGACCCGTGTAGGCCAATACGATGATCGACACGCGGACATACGACGTCGCAAAAGAGCAGACGTCGTGGTGGTTCAAGGGGCGACGCAAGATCGCAGAGGCCACCATCCGCCGCCTCGGGTTCACGACTGACCAAACGATCCGCATGAACGACGAGTTGGCAGAGATCCTAGAAGTCGGGTGCGGATCCGGCGCGATGCTGCCGACGCTCGCCAAGTACGGCGCCGTGACCGGGATTGAGATCGACTCAGATCTCGCGCGACTGGCCCGCGACACGCACGCGTCGGCGTTCGTGGATGTCGATGAGGGAGACGTCCGCAACCTGCCCGTGCGCCACGCCAATCGGTTCGACCTCGTCGTCGCCATGGACGTGATCGAGCACGTTTCCGAGGACATGCAGGCCGTCTCGGAACTCGGCAACGTGACGGCGCCGGGCGGCTACCTGATACTGACCGTGCCGGCCATGCCGTCACTCTGGTCGAGGCACGACGAGGAACTCGGACATTTCCGTCGATACCGCGCCGAGGATCTGCGGTTCATTCTGGAAACGGCGGGCGGGTTCGTCGATATACAGATCTCGCATTTCGTGTCGCTCTCGTTCCCGCTCGCGTGGACGTGGCGGCAGGCGGAGCGGGTCATCGGCGCACGCGGGAACGGGTTTGAGCCCCAGCCGGCGATTCTGAACACCGCGCTGTATGGATCGCTACGGCTAGAGGGCGCGCTCATGTCTCGGCTACAATTCCCGATAGGTACGAGCCTGATCGCAACTGCACGAATGGAGTAAGCCATGCCACGACGGCCAGACAGTGCACGTTTATCACGGCAACTCACGCGAGTCGACACGTCCGGCTTGGTCGGGCATCGAGTCTCGATTCACCCCAAGTTCGACCTATGGATGCGAGGCGCGAGGCATGGGGAGATCACCAAGGTCACAAAAGCCAAGATCTATATCAAGCTCGACGCGACCGGCAAAGTTCACCCGTTCCCGCGTGACGGCAGCATCGTCCGGCTCGACGGCGACCCTGTGACTACGCGTGACGGCAGCATCGTCCGGCTCGACGGCGACAGTGACCGGCGCCCGTCATGGGATCGTTCACGCTGGTGACGATAGGGAGATGAATGTCTTCCCCGTGAATCAGAGCGATTGAGGAGCCAGCCATGCCACGACGACCAGACAGGGCCCGCTTGTCACGAGCAAAGCCCCCAGAGAAAAAGAATAAGCCGCTACCGAAGTCGAAGATGGTTTCTCGTCTTCTCGACCAGAGCACTGTCACAGCGATGATCAAGGGCTTACGTGCAGCGCCGAAAGGCTCGTTCGACATCGTGACCACGGGCGGGGGCGAGACTTACAAGGTGACACATTTCTCAGGCACCGAGGTATTCACGGCGATTCGTAAGGGTGGACGCGGACAGCCGTACATCGTGCGGATGCGCGAAGATCTGTTTACCGCCAAGGTCAATCAGTAGTCAGAGCGATTGAGGAGCCAGCCATGCCACGTCGACCAGACAGTGCACGTTTAGCAACGGCGAGGTCGCCCGAGAAGCCGAAGAAGCGGATGACGAAAAGAGAAGCCGCCGCGTTAGAAAAGCGCATCCAAGCCGCCTTTCCTAACGCAAGGATCTCCACGCTTTACGACGAAATGGCCGGCCGGCGTTATCTTGACGTTCAAGCCAGTGGGAAGCGAGTCTTAGTGTGGAGCGAGTCGCAACCGTCTTTCTCAGATCTGAAGAAAACATTTCCGCCCCTAACCCGAGCCCAGAAAAAGATATACGGGCCCAGTGACCGGCGCGGGTCATGATGAATGTCTTTCCCGTGAATCAGAGCGATTGAGGAGCCAGCCATGCCACGTCGACCAGACAGCGCACGCTCTAGCCGGGTGAACCCGTATAGCCGGGCGAAGCCTTGGTGGGAACTAAAGCCCGAATCCTATCGCGGCACAACGATAAGAAAAATGCGCGATAAGTACCTCGTCGAATCCCCCGGCTGGGATACCATGTCGTTCAGAAAGAAAAAGTTAGCCAAAGAATGGGTTGACAGAGTCAGAGCAAACTACAAAGAGATAAGACATCCGTTTGACAAGAGGCATGTCGACGCGATCAGGGCCGAGGCACAGAGAGAGACTGAACGCCGCCTCGGGGCGAGGTAAAGCGATGCCACGACGACCAGACAGTGCACGCTCTAGCCGGGCGAAGCCTTGGTGGGAACTAAAGCCCGAATCCTATCGCGGCGTAACGATAAGAAAAGTGCGCGATCGGACTTTCGACCATGGGAGTCAGAGATTTCGCGACGCACTTAGGTATCAAGTCGAAGCCGTGTTTGTGGATCTCAAACCGAGATTCATGCCGTTCACAAAGAAACGGCTAGCCAAAGAATGGATTGACACGATCAAAGCAGACCCCAAAAGGTTTGGCACGCTGGTCGACAAGAAAGTAGCCGACAAGATCAAGGCCAAGGCACAGAGAGAGACTGAACGCCGCCTTGGGGCGAGGTAAAGCCATGCCACGACGACCAGACAGCGCACGCAGTCCGGCCAAGTCCCGCGAGAGCACGATCGGTGAAAGCCGTACCACCCATCTTTCCACATTCACGAGACGTGGGCCGCCGAGAAAGCAAGTGTGGCAGGCTTTTCATCGCGGTTTGCCAGTGAGCGTGGAGTTCGACAGTCAAGAGCGGGCGCAGCGTGCATTGGACAGCTTCGGACTGAAATCCCAAGGCATCTGGGAGGGTGATACCGGAAAGTGGCGAGCGCCCGACTCGACGCGTAGCCCCGAACAGGGTGGTGCCGAGAGGGTGAAAGGGGTTCGTGTGAAAAGCGAACCGGGAAGCGGCTCCGTCCGAGTCAACCTATCGCAAAACTTTGTGGAGGAGTTCAAAAGACAGTGGCCCGCTTCGGGCCTGCCGAACGCTGCTATTTATTTCGAGTTCGATAAAAGAAACGGCGACTTGGTCGATATGGGCTCTCGCCGCTCCCTCGATAGGGCAGAGGGCTCGGGCGCCTTGTTGGCGCTCTCAGAGGACGCCCAAAAGTTCGCCAGCATAGAGCCGGGCGGAAGCCAAGGGTACAGGTAGGAGAGCGAGCCATGCCACGACGACCAGACAGCGCACGGCGCAAGACAGGGCCGAAGCCGATCAGCCCCGTCAGGCCAGACAGCGCACGCTTCATCACCCCCGAGATTTTTGACCGGACAGCGTACAAGAAGAACTACAACCGGGGACGGGCAGCCTCGCAGCGGTGGGGCGGTACTTTCCCGTCACCCATAGAACGCGCGGATGACCGGGGCGAGGCCGCAGCGTGGTACGACGGCTACCTCGACTACGCGGCCGGCAGAGAGAAATGGCACGGCCCCGATGGGCGCAGGAAAGAAGTCGCTCACACAGTGACACGCCCCGACCGACCCAGCCAACGCCGCGCCCTCAGCGTTCCTGACCAGCACCGACTCAAAATTGCCCGCGACACCCTGAAAATGCCCGATGCGATGGTCGGGGTGATGGGCGGCCCGACGAAACAAGAGGCCCGCGAAATAGTGAGAGAACTCACCGACCACAAGGAGAAGTAGCCATGCCGCCGCGTAGACCAGACAGTGCACGCAGTCCGGCCAAGTCCCGCAAGCGCACGAGCGACGTTCGCATCGTTTATAACAAACTGCTCGGCGCTTGGTACGTCGTTCGTGGGCCGCACCAAACGCCCCTCGGCGGGGCTCACCCAACCAAGGCGGCCGCACAGGCAGCACTCGGGAGAAAGTAAAGCCATGCCACGACGACCAGACAGTGCACGGGCCCCGCGCGCCACGGCGCCGGACAAAGGAAAGACGCGCGCCGAACTCAGCAAGCTCCCCGGGGGCCTCTACATCGCAAATATCCGTAAGGCGCGCGGCCAGATCACGGGAGCAGCGAACGTCATCTACAAGCAGCGAGCCTACAACATCCCGGTCGATTCCAACGGCAACATCCCGTCCGATCTTGCGATTGCGCGGCTCATGGACACCGACGAGGGCGACCGCACCGGCAAGCGGCGAAACGCGTTCGTAGATCTCGCCGTCACGGCGGACACGGTCGCGCCCGATAAAGCGGGCATGAGCCTAAACAAGTCCGAAAAAGAAGATTTCCAAACCGATACCGACCGGGCCCTGCAGTACCTCTGGTGGATCTACCCGAATGAAATGGATTTCAAGGGCGTCGACGAGATCGGGTCGGACTGGCAGGCCCGGACAAAAGGCCGTGGCGGCTCGGCGATCGCGATCACCGGCGCGAGCGACAAGGAACGCGCGGCGATCATTCAGATCATCAACAAGAACTTTACGAACAAAGAGCGAGAACTCATGCGCGGCCTCGTGATTGAGGTCAGAACACGTCTGAACCGAGGCGCCGCCGGGATGTATCTGCAAGCTAGAGGTGGGGTCACGTTCGACAAGATCTTGCTCCACCGCAGTTACATTTTCAAAGCTCCCGATAAAGCGGGGCCGAACAAGGGCGACGATGTCTACGACGAGACGCTTACCCATGAACTAATCCACCACCTGCGAACCAAGGATCCGCGACGAGAAAAATACACGCTGGCAAAAGCGCCCCCGTACGTGACCGGCAAAGACAAGGACGCCGAGGAGACGTTCACCGACGGCGAGACCGTCGCGCGGATGCGGATCGCGCCCAGCGATAAGAAAGCCGGCTATTACTGGAAGATCAACCAGAGACGGCTCCCCGAGGGGTTGCAAAGCAACCAGCACGACGCGGCCGTTACACACGACAAGCTGATATTCATGGGACTCCGCGACGACAAGGGGATTGTTACCTACCAGCCGACGCAGGTGAATGAGGAAGTCCAACAAGAAAAAGTTTCCGACAATGGCGGGCCCGCAGTGATGAAAAAGGCCAGACTCTCAATTTGGACGCACGGCGAGCGCCGTTTCGAGACCGTCAAGCAACGCGACGATGCCGTGAAAAAGATGTTCAAGGGCAAGCGCGGGATCAGCGCGATCAAGAAGATCAGCAAGGAGTTCCCTAACACCGCGATCTCGCGGGCCAAGATCCACGGCAAGAAAGAGGCTATCGACACATACTGGGACTACAAGGACACCGTCGAGGGCGTCGGCGACATCCGGTTCTCGGCGCACGTCTACTCGCCCAAGGGGGATCTCGATCGCAGGGTGGGCAAGGGGCTGTGGAAGAACATCACCGGCGGTCTCGGCGACGGGAAGAAAGGGGTGTCTGAATGGCGGGACGGGAAGAAAGTTCGGCTCGGCTAACTACAGACGACATCGTTGGCGACGGCGAGATCGAGCCGCATGAGTTCCAACTGGAGTGCCAGACCTGCGGTGCGGTTTACGCTGACACCGACCGCCGGGAAACCGACTGCTTCACGGCGGGCCACGAACTGGTGCTGGCTGAATACGGCATTGAATACGACGTCATATGCGCGCTCCCAGTCGGGCCAGAGACCCCCGCCAAGCCGAGAGCAACGGGCGCTCTCTACCCCAACGTACCGGGCCTGCGAAGCGTCGAGACGAACGGGTAAATAAAATCTAAACTGAACGCGGATCGTGGAATGTTTGCGGAAAGGCCCCTGTTCCTGCAGAACGGGGGCCTTTCCGCGTGCTAGGGGCCAACTTTCCTCGCAGCGACTTTCGCTCGTTGGCGTTTCGCTCGTTGGCGATCGCGCCCCTTGATACGGCACTCGTCACACAGGCGGTGCTCGCCCGAGCCCGTGTAGGTGCCACAGAGCGTGCAGACGTAGATCCCACGGGCGAACGACCGCCGCCAGAGTTTTCGCGCCGTTCGCTGGCGACGAGCTTCCAACGCCCGCACTCGGGCCCAGTTCTTTTGCCGGCGAACC
>Ga0209434_1001014_pt1 | contig 12899 bp, 3 predicted proteins | sample ETNvirnome_2_300_FD_184068 | JGI IMG/M metagenome (GOLD analysis project Ga0209434, IMG submission 184068) | Marine viral communities from the Pacific Ocean - ETNP_2_300 (SPAdes) (version 2) | ecosystem: Environmental > Aquatic > Marine > Oceanic | place: Pacific Ocean | collected 2013-06-22
TGAGAATTCCTCATGCGCGGGGTCCATATAACCCCGTGATGAAACGTCGTAGCCTCCCGGAGCACTGAAGCGATTAACAATAATTGTCTGATTTGAGTCCGAACCTGTGCGCGCGGGGATGGCGTAATCTAAATTGCCACTAAGTACTTCAGTTCTGCCGCCAAGGAATCCGCCACGGCCGGCGGGCCCTATAGATGAGGTGGTCCTAACTATATCACCAATATTATCGCGCCAATAGGCGCGCAGGGTTCCGAGGACCGCATTTTTGCCGCCCGTACAATGACCAATTGGATCGCTAGAAGAGCCAAATTCGTCAACGACATTATTTCGGTTCCAGCCTTCTATACCCATGGGCGCCCACAGCGCTAAATTACTAGCGGCGCGGGTCGCCTCCAAATCAAGCCGGCTGCCGTTATTATAAATTTCTGCTATATCGGTGGCAGATAGAGGCGCGTCCCATATGGCGACGTCGCACATACTACCCCTCCAGTCGTATCCGAGGCTGGTATAGGTACCAAGTACCGGGACCCCGGTAAGCGCGACCGGTGTGCCGGCAGCCCGGCTCGAGGTGCGGTCAACACCGTTAATATATAAACTCACCAGATTGTTGCCGCCGAAATCAGACCCACCGGGATGAACCAACGCTATGTGATGCCATCGATTGGGAGGCATATACCCGGCGCTGGTTTGTGCAGTCTGGGAGCCGCCGCCGGAGTAGAAGAGGTAAGGCACCGTATTGGTGTTGAACATCCGCCAATATCGGATGCCGAGGTGAGCAAAGAAAATGGAGTCATCGTATCCGTCGTTGCGCGGATAGACCCACATAGATATTGAATGGGGGACGGCGGCATTACCGGCGCCACCAATTAAACCATTCATAAAAGCAATGTCGTTCGTTGAACCGTCCTGTCGGTAGAAATACACGTGGGTAGTTTGATCTCCGTCATCATCGAAAGAAGCGGCTCCATGTTGTGGGTTCTCCAGCGGAAAGCGGCCGCGGGTTGCAAGAGTCTCGGGATTCAGAGCAAAATCAAACGACTGATCTTGGAAGAAGGGATCATTCTGGGACCGGCCAGAAGTCTGAATGACTTCGTAGTTCTTTGAATAGTTGCCAATCCTGTTGTGATCGAGAGTGCCGGACATAGACTGACTCAGAGACCCCGTCGTCATCTTGATGTTCTTGATGTTTACGGGGCGCTTGGCGTACTCTTCTCGCGGCAGGTTTGCTTTGGGTCTGTCATAAAGGTTTGTAGTGCCGCCGGCTGTGTCCAACTCAGGATACTGCGGCGAGACCACCTGTAGGTGGCCCGAGGATGCCTTCCAGGGGCTTCCGGTGTTAGAGCCCGTGAACTCATGACCCATCTGGACTCGGAAACCTTCAGGGCGCGTCCTGCGCGAATCCAAACCACTAAAATTATCATCCATACTTAAGTCATCGTTATACTCTGAGGATCTAGATTGATTTAACTCAATGTGGCGGTGCTGGCGGCCTCCAACAAACTTCTCGGTGAAGGGACCCTGCATCGGAACGTCTGTTTGGTCTGATGTGAGATCGGCATGCATATTGGTGATGATCGTGCTGCCCGTGAAGTTCGACATCTCGCTCGATAACGCATCACTAATAGATGAACTGTAGAGACTAAAGGGTGCAACCGTGGCACCATCAACGTCTCTTTCATATGTCTCGTAACTTGCTGACTGGACTCCCATTCCAAATCCATAACGAACTTTCTGAGATGGGAAGTAAACATCGGATGAACTGATCAAGCTTTCCACGTCTGCTGACTTAGCTACCATGATATCGCTTGGTACTGCGCCATAGGTTCCCTGACCCACTGTGGGGCCCGCTGGTGCCGTTGCCTCATACACGACACCCTTGCGCTGGCTGGGGTGCCTAGCAACGCCTCCAAGGACCACAGAGCCTCCGGCGCTGAACTTATAGGGGCGACTTAGGGTTCGGCTGTTGGAGGACCGTATGGCGTTGAGAAGGACCTCACGATCGGCGTCTACATCTTCGGGGGTCTTGAAGGTAGCGATATCTCTCCCAGCACGATTCTGCCACCACACAGACTTGCTGCCAAGAGGGGGTGCTGGCATTCCGTTGGCACCAACATTAAAAAGAAGGTCGAGAATTGGGGAAACAGATTTAATACCACTATCAGCATCATCAGCAAAATTATTAGCAGTACCATTCCGACCACCCACCTGATCATAGATGGTACCCGTAGCACTATCACGAGGATCTGAGCCCATCATCCACCACGATACTAAATTGTCCGCAATGCTCGTGGCATCCAGTTTGGTTCTTAGGCCACCATTATAAATTAGGGCCGCTTCGGTCGCATCTAACTCTTTATTCCATACGGCCAAATCGCACAGATATCCATCCATCGCGGCTCCGGCATTTCCTCCAATGTAAAGGCCGTCGTCAATAGCTACATTGTTCGTAGTCCTAGTCTGTTGATAAAGATCTAACGCACCATTAACATATATATTGGCTGCTTTGCCAGTGCCAGCAGCAACAGTACAGACAATATGATACCAAGTGCCGGCAGATAGAGTGGTATTGGTAAACACATAGGCATCCCCAACGCCCGCATCTTCGCGGATATTAAACTTCAACCTGTTTGAATTAACCTGAACACTGTAGTTTGGATTTGCATTATTTCCGATCTGGAAGACCCAATTACCCGACGGCAATGTATCATTATTAATCCAGAACGAGAAACTAACTGCTTTAGAGTTGCTTCCTGCACCACCGATTAGACCATCCCAAATGGTGGCATCTCCTTGAGAAACGTGATCAGCACCATTATCAAATAATAATGATTTCGCCTCATAGAAGGCTGTGGGTGTCGGTGCTTGATCATACTTCCAACTATTAAGCAGCGAAGTATTGGGCATTCCCGTGACACGCTTGGTGGGCGCTTGAGCTGATTCGATACCGGTTCCCTGTGCATCGTTAATAATTGAGTTAACTGTAATGGGAGTAGCAATTGTTCCAATGGTCCCGGATAAATCTGGTTCAGACTCAGCAAGGAATGGGAACTTATTCTGATACTTGCTTCTTTCGAAAATATGACTTTCAATTAAGTTTCTAACGTTGGGATCAAAATCTAAGGAGACCGGCGCCAGTTGGGCCAGAAGAACACTGAGTGTTCCGTCGATCCATTTATAGAATTCATAGAACTTCTCGAAATCGACTTCATCATTGGAAATAGTTTCGAAGAATCGCTGTCTTAAAAACTTAAGACCCTTATATTCGGTTCGATAAGAGTTAACGGGCGCGCCGATTAAAGTATTTAGATCCGACAAAGAAGCGAAATAATTAATCATTTGCTCCGATATGGTCTGATACATGCTCTTTTCAAACGCGAGGAAATAATTTTCGGGACGTGAGTCGCGAGTAAATTCCATATCGTCCTGCTGACTGAGGACAGTAATCATATCGGAGGATTCAATTGATTCTGGCAAATTCTGCTTGGCCGAAACTACATATTCTTTATCGGTAACAGTGATTGTGTTGGCAACGAAATCCGAGCCGGACCCGGGGTGCTGATAGTATAGAATATTGCCGAGCCAATCATTCCGAGCAGTGGCCATATCATAGGAGCCACTATGAAGATCCCCGACCTTGAAGTCTCCATATTCATCTGATCCTGTATTTTGGTTGAAGTTCCAGTTTAATAGAAGGGTGTCCATCTTGGGAATGTCGCCAAAGCTAGCCGATGATTCGAATGGGAAAGCGTACGATGCCACATCACTGCGTCCATAATTTTCGGAATCATAAGCATGGTTTTCTATTGTTTTCTGACTTAAGCGATCGAGCCACAGTCGAACCGAACTAATCTTCGTGTCGCACCTTTGCAAAGTGCTTCCGGTAATATTTGCCTTATGAGAGCCGACATAGACGCGTCGTGAACCAGTTATAAAAGTGGCCGCAGTGCCAACGGGGGTTGAGCCCGTCACATTAAAGCTATCAACAATAACCCCAGCATCCACATGGACCCCCTGGAATTCAATTAGATATTCGTCGCTCCCCGCGTCAGGGATTTGGCCATCCCATGGAAATCTCTTGGGACTAATTTTAACTGCGAAATTCCAATTTGTGTTGTTATATACATCCAAGAATAAAGAACTAGTAATTAGAGGAACATATCCCCCGTCAGAACTTGTCAAAAAGAATTGTACATTTGGTGAATCTAGTCGTTCTCGAACGGCATAAACCTGGAAGTTGGTTCCGTCGTCATTTGGTATGGTGGTATCAGTTTGTGCTTCTTCCGCTCCGGCGGTGTCCGTCACTTGGGCAGTTGTCGCGTGAATACCAAACAAAGAAGCGGAGATAACATTGGTATCAATAAAGAAATCGTCGCTTCGGGTAAACTTCTCGGGGAAGATTACTTCGGCTTCTAAGGTAAAAGCGTAGCCGCCTGTTAGTTCGGCACTGGACGATATAAATCCATAGGTATTGGCGGTGTTGGTCTCGGCCTGCGCCTGATAAACTGTTGCATCGCTATTAGAGAAGGTGTTAAAATTGGCAAACTTCTTTGTTGTAGTTTGGTTTACGCGATTTGTGGTAAAATCAAACTCAACGTTGTTTGCGTACATGTTGATTCTTATAAGCTCTTCGCCAATACCGAAGCAACGAATTAGATTTCTAAAGGATTTCTCGGTTCCCTTTGATTTGTAGATATAATTGAGATTATTATAGATATTTTTGTAAATAAGGTTCTTTACTTCAGTAAGAGATTTCTCATAAACCTTATTTTCACTACGATCTCCCAGCTTCTCAAGTACTGACGACTCTACAAAAAGCTCAGGAGCAATAAATCCATTTGATGCAAGCAGTCGCTCCGCAAAAATAGTGGCTTTTGAGGATCCGCTAACATAACTAATATCTTTAAGCTTATTGATAGCTCCGATTTGAAGTTGGAGTGTATCAAAATAGCTTGACATAATTTGTGTCAAATTGAGAAGGGTGCCTCCCATCTCTGTGTCTTCTTCAGTAATCCAGGCCGGTATAGAGCCGTAGACCATGGCAGAGTTGTCTCCATCATGCGCTGAGCCGGAAAGGAGCAGATTAGTCTTAAGGGTTGCCACATCGGACTGGAAGGGATAGATGATGGGATCCCTAAATTCCTTAATTGCGGCGCTAGAAGAAATAATAGCCGATCCAGTGTTGCGGGAAGATTCAGTATATCCCGTCCAGGTGCCGTTTGTGACGCGTCCTGAGTAATCTAAAATCTTACTAAAAGCGGTTTCCAGATCACCAGAATCCGTCGACGTAATCCCCTCATTGAACTTGTAGTAAACTCCTAGAGTAGTATTTACTTTTTCTAGTGTGTCAACAAATGGTGCGGGGTCGAGGTTGGTGCCGCCGGCAACTTGGGTAAACCAGAAGCGACCAATATCTTGTGAGCTTCGTTGCGTCTTCCAATATCTAAATTCATCTAGTGAAGCACTTAGTTTGCCTAAGCACGAGGAACTGGCAAAGGTGGCCACGGCAGTACCAGCATTTTGAGGCGGGGTCTGAAGGGCTCCCATATAAGCTGTTAGAGCACCCGTAACCGCCTGGGGGCTTCCGGACCCAGTTCCTATGGTCGTTTCGTTATTCAATTCTCCGTCTACATAAAACCGGCTCGTAATGCCGCCGGCCGAAGCAGACTTGAAACTAAACCCATAGTGATGCCAACTGCCATCCGCTACGGATGCCGTTGTAAACGTCGAGGCACATACAGATGCCGTTAGAGCGCCCGTTGTGCCAGACAATAGTGTGACACGGAATGGATCTGCGGCCGTGCCATCCTCACTTCCTCCAGATAGTTCAATACGCAGACGACCATAATGATCTGCTGAGGCTGTAATATTGTTCCAAAGATCGAAAATTACTTCTTTAGTGGTATCTGTGAGAAGGAACTCATCCTTCTTCATCCAAAATTCAACGGTTACTCCGGAGCCAGAAAGATCAAATTGAAGATTAGAGCCTCGATTTGAGCCCGTATCAAAATAATTAGAACCTGTAAATTGAAGATAAGTGGGGGCCATCCCGCCGGGGTTGGGGTGCGGGCCGCCCTGTAAAGAAATATATTCAGGCGCAGAAGATGAACCATATCCCTCTGTGTCTGTGGGGGTATTGCTTGTGCCCCACCCTTCTGCAGCCATAATAATGTAGCCGGTTGAACGGGGATAAAGCTCATCATAAATATATAAATCAATATCGGTTGAATCGTTTTCCCATTGGAGCCTTTCTTTAAGTGACCCGTCATAAGGATAGGTATCAATAATCCTGTCTATAGAGTCGCTATAATATTTTTCTGCGGAGCCATAAACGGCGAAGTTCTTGGGGTTAGAATAGTCGACTGCCGGGATGAACCGGGTCTCTTTTACAATATCCTGTTCTTGAAACCCCGGCGATTCAATCGCAGACCCTATTTCGTCTGCTGATTTGTTCGAAAGAGATTTAAGTGTAGCTGCTTTATTAAATAAATGCTTAAAGCTCATACCCTAATTATTCTTCAACCCTAAATTTGAACGTTTCTGGTTGCTCAATCCAACTTGCTATACTACTATTATAGTAGGTTAACTTAATCCCATACATATATCCAGCCTCTAGTTCCCTCAAATCTAGGTCAAAATAATTACCAGTTACATCAAATGACAAATAGGTAGAAAACTCGCTTCCTGTCCCATATGGAATAACTTCTAGATCGTCAATCATTCGAATTATCTTATACGACGCACTATCAATTACCTCTGTAGGATTAACTCGCGTGGCAACTGTATAGATTGTAGGACTCCAATTTCTGTCCCTCACAAAGGTTCTGAAGCGGACAGTTTGTTTTCTTCCATACTGAGGTTTTAGGTTTTTGACTGTGGTGACTCGATCAAATGTGGGGGCCCCTTCGTAAGATGGGAAAGTTGTTGGAGCAATTGAGCCCGTTTTATACTGTGTGGACCCAGTGGGGGTCGACGCCCACACATCAAACAGCTTTGTAGGGGCTCCAGCAGAAGACGACGTCATGCATAGAGAAGCCGAATAAATGCCAGTGCTAACCCATCCTCCAGTTACTACTGTATTGGTAGATAAATTGGGCACATCATAGAGTATCTGTGCACTATTTGTAGTAGGTTGCGTGTTGGCATTGTTCCCGGAAAACAATGAAACATATACGAACCCTTCGCCAATAGCCGGTATGTTTGACAAACGACCTCGCACATAGTTATAAAAGTAAAGAGTATTCAAATTATCGGTTGCCGGGGCGACGGAACTGCTGTAATAGAAATTTCCCCGATCATCTTGTATTTTGGAGTCCCAACGTGCTTCGATGCGAGGGCGCCTAAAGAAAAACTCAGTGGATCGAGCGAAGAAGGCCTTAGTATAATAAGACTGGTCGGCGCCACCAGTATTTTCCACAATACCGCCCACTGTTGCCGCGGCTGCGTAAGCTTCCTGACTAGAGGTGAGGAAAATCCCTAATCCATAGTTATCGATATGAAGCGCCGTGCCAGAAGTCTGCATCCATCTTTCAACCGTAGGGGTTATATTAATTTCTAGATCCTCATAGCCAAGAGGAAATGTTTGGCGATAGACCGGGGCGTCCGAAGAATCATTATCGTCTCTGTAGTCCCCCCCTATATTGGACCACGCAGCTGTGTTGGAAGCCGACATCCAATTGGCATTACCGGGATCGGTATATTCGTCCATATCCAGGCCTGTTCCTTCAGTCCAAGAACTTGAAACAGCGGCCGCCACCAAAGTAAAATTTTGAGGAAGAGTCCAGGGATGCTGGGCGTTGAACATTTTAAGATAAAAATTAACACTTCCGCTGGCCGGGATGTTTCCGGCACTTCTATCGGCCGCTATAGATGAAATGGGAAACTGGATTAGGGAGCGCGCTAGCTCCTGCGATTGTCCTTCGGCAGAACTAGAGTTCTGACCATAGAGAGAGAATACTTCAACCGAGTCCGCATAGCCCATGTTAGAACCAGTCCCGCGCGTGACAAGATTAGACTTGAACGCATTGGTAATAGTGGTGTCGGCACTAGCAGTATATCTCTTAAACCCCATTATTTAATACTCCCCTTAATGTCATTACTCGGGAACTTTAGCTCAAAAATTACATTTTCTTCCGCTAAAATGCGTAGATTATCTGTACTAAGGCTGGCATCAAAATCATACGAATCTCCGCTGTAAGTCGCCCCGGTTTTTTCAACAATCTTTACATCGAATACGTCTAATACTCCTTCGACCTTGTTTAGGGTTTTATAAATCTCGGATATCCTGATGGGCTCGCCTATATCAAAAGTTGGAGAGAATTTCTGTGAAAGCGCAACAGTGGCAGTATTAATAACACTATATTTATTAGCACTCAAATCAATGCCTATTTCAAATTCAATACCAAAGTTGACTATTCTTGCATTAAGAATATCTATAGTATCATTAATCATTTTATACTGTGCTACCCAATTTTTAAGGTTACTTTTCAAAGTAATGTTCGGAACTACTAGTTTCCCACTAGCATCTTGGGAAACTACATAAAGGTTGAGATTTCTTTTGAAAGCATTAAAGTCGCGCGCGATAGATACTCTTTTAATTGAACCAAAGCGCGCTGGAAGGCCATAACAAATGGCTTTATAATCTTCCGCCGTTACGGCACGATTTTGAGTAGCAAAATAACTAAATGTACGTTGCTTAATTTCATCTGAGCTCGGGAGAGAAACACTCCCCACAAATTGTTCTTCATTAATAACTTCTAGAGATCCGATAACACCACTCTCCTTCTCTGCTGTAAGCTGGCTTTCTTGTTCAAAAACAATTCTGGCTGTATCGACAGTCGTAATTGAGTTTACCGGGGCATTCACATCAGCGGTCGTATTATATCTATAGGATACTACTAGGCGAGTATTAGCCGGCGCAATCCCAAACTTGTCTGTGCTTAGTAAATTAGTAGGATCAAAACCAGTATCTGTTATATAATCCCGGCCGGTCATGTCCAGTACCAAATTGGTAGGATCGGCGACCGAAGTTGAGGACAGCTCTGAGTCCGATCCGTATCCAAATTGTAAAACTGTTTGGCCATCAACAAATTCTACTGTAAATCTGCGGGGAACAGGAAAAGGCTTTAGAATATTTGGTACCGTTGCCCTTGAGGCAGTCGTATTTCGTACGGCCCGGTATATAACATTTTGCGATAGATTATCCACCTCGTAATAACGATGACCCTCGCTATCATATACACTCACCACATTGTTAACTTTTGAAATCGAGAGAGGAATCCTTCGGAAGCGCTGAAAGTTCCCTATTGTGAAGGCGTCGCGACCGATTCGGCCGGAGGCGGCTCGGCCTTGAGCTCTGATAACAAAGTGTGTAGGAGCTCCGGTACCGTCCACATCGCTTACAACTATTTGATTTTGTTCTTTTTTAAAATCTACATCATCAATTAGACTGTAATATCCGCCTGTATCAGCGGTAAAACTAGCGCCGGCTTTTACTACCGGTACATAACTCATATCAGGCCCCTGAGTTGTCGTGGAGGCTGGCACCTTTATATAAAGAGTTAAAACACCATAGGAGGAAGGATTTGGATTAAGTTTAAACCCAAGCTGCCTCACAAGTCTTACTACATTGTTATATTCTATAGCGGTATCCAGGAAACTCTCGTTTGCCTGATAGTCAAGATAAAAGGAAAGAATGTCACCGATATAAGCAACAGTATCCAACATAAGCGATCCAAAACTCGCTTGATTGAAGTCTTTATAAGAGTTAGGATAGTTTCTTTTGGTAAAGTTTTCTAAGTCTCTGCGAATAGACGCAAAATTTCGGCTGGTGTAGTTAATGGCCTCTAGCTTTTTCGACATACAAGTACCTCAGTATAATTAGTCAATGTTTGTATCAAGCTGCAAAAGACCTGTTACCTGTAGTGGGATAATTTTAAATGTTACGCTCATTCGTACATAATTCGGGAACCGGTCCGGATCATTCTCCGGAGTCGTAAAATCAATTTTTTGTAATTCTACAAATGGCATATATTGTCCTACTTGTTCCGTTACCTTAGAGATAATTGCTTGATAAGTTGATTGATCATTCCTCTCAAAAAGAAATCTTTTTAGTCCTACTCCAAAATTAACATCCATCACCCGCTCGCCCGGGCTTGTAAGAATAAGCATTTTAAGATTCTGTGTTACCAAATCTTCATACGTTTGTATAAGATTAAATCTGCTTGATCGTAAGGGTAATAATGGTGCTAATCCAGTTGTCATGATAAAGTCTCTTAATAATTATCAAAAATATAGTTTTTTAACAAACATTTGAGGGATCTGCATCCGCGGCCATGTTGGTAGGACCAGTAGGTGATCCCGTTCCTTCCGACTCCGCCTCTTGTTCGCCGTCTTTCATTTGGTCAAGGAGCATTAATAAAATATAAATAATTCCAAATGGCGTGGGAGGTATCATGAAGAGGCCGGCAATTGTTCCAGTAAAGTCTATACCATTTAGCGTCATTCGTGGTCCGAGGAGGGGGCCCCCTGGCCCACCTCCCTGATCGGCCAATTTTCCAGACGCCTCATCATTAAGAGTATTGAGCCCACAGAACCCCAGAGCCAACAGGTCTTCGCCGCTCATGGCATCCATTAGGTCCTTTCCAACAGCGCCGGCAGGGAGGGCCGCTGCAGCCGACCCCAAAGCATTATCAATTATACCACTAATTTGCAAAAATATGCCTCCAGTTATATCTCTAATGATTTTAGATATAGCCACATGAGGATCAATCAACTCGACAATCCCCTTAAGAATCTTAATGGGCGTTTCCATCAAAGCCTTCAAAATAAATTCGCGGCCTAGGTTCTCCATATCGCTTGCGCCGGCCGAGCCAACCTCAGAAGCTAGTTTAGCAGCATTACCTTCATCTGCTTCGATTAATGGTTTTTCGCGATTTGTGGTACTTACCTTCTTAAATAAATCTAAAATATTGTTCTTTGTTGTTTCAAAATTTCTTTCGATGCCGGGGAAAAACTCAGAGGTAAGTCCAAGATTATATAGAACCGGGGTCATCATTGTTACCTCAGGATTAAATGTCTGATTGATGAAACGAATATACTCCGGATTATTTTTTATACGTGATAAGTACAAAGTTGGAGAGCGACGACGGAACCTTTTAATCTTAGTAAATTTCTTATCTACGGCCGTGGTACCTATTTGATTGGCATTAAAATCGTCTAATGAATAGATATCTATTGTTAGCAAATCTCCCAAAATTTGAGGCCCGGGCTCGGTCGAATTAAGGTCCGTTTGAGCAGAGTCTAAGATGGTATCGTGTCCAGTTGCCCTCCCTTGAAGCGCTAGGGCATCTTTCATTAGTTCTCTTACTGGGCCCGCTTTAAAAGAATTCACAAACGGCGAGTCACTTTGGTCCCAATCGTTGGCCGCATAAGTGGGTCCCCTATAGGCAGGAAAATTAAACATCAGCTTGTATCCTACCTTGAGGCCTTCGAAGTTGGGAACGTCTCCATCGCTAAGGTCTATAATATCAATAAAATCCACAGCGGTGGAGGTACGAATTGGCATCGCTCCTGGGCCAGAATTACCAAATATATTTTGTAGAGATAGTTCGTGTCGAGGTACGTTGGCAATTATCCACGTATTTACTGCATCTCCCGATAACCCCTGAGAGACTGTTGCTTGAGCGACTGCCGAAACAGCGGCGGCCTCTGTATCATTAATGGCGCGCTGAAGATCTCTCTCATCCCATGGAACTATCACTTGGGTGGAGGCAAGGTCGTTCCAGTTGGAAATACGGTCCCAATAAACATATTTTACAAAAAAGACTCTTCCCTCTCCTGACTTCATTGGGGCGTTGGTTCGTCCGTAGGGGGCCGCATACACTCCTAAAATATCTGTAATAAATGCGTCTTCAAAGGATGTGTCGGCCGACGCCGGCGCCAAAATATTATTAATAGATTGCATTGTGGTAACCATTTCGCCACATACTTCGTAGGTATAGCCAATTCTTTCTTCAATAAGATAACCCAATAATTTACTAAACTCAACCTTCCTCACGTCGGTTCCCGCCGTTAAAAAGGGCACCACCTCTCCAGGAGCATAAGAGTGGGTAACCCCTCCTGCTTCAATTACTGGTTGTCTCTGCAACAATGTCTCAAAGTACGTGTAAACAAACTCTTTTAAATCCTTCCTAGATGCAGTTAATTTGGTTTCTATTTCACTTGCCAAACTTGCTAATAATAATTCTTTAAAAATAGGCTTATTTATAATTTCCTCTAACTTAAACGCACTTATTACAAAAATATTTTTTATTAGAAACTCCACCAGATATACCTGGATCAACAAATTTACTATAGCAAGCTTCAGGGCGTCGACAACAAGATCTTCGGGTGTCCCCTCATCATGACAAGAAGACTGTCTAAAGTTTTTCTTCGTTTGGTCTAAAAGACCCCCAATGTCCAACAGGTCCCCCTGCTGCGTCGGTTCGCAATTTGTGTTGTCTTTAAAAAAATTTAGCTTATTGAGCTTTGGCATAGTAAAGATACCATTTTTAATGATATAAGCAAATGTGCGCTTAATCATCCCATTAAAAACTGTAGGATATACCTGTTTTTGAAGTTTATTCTGAAGGTATTTCTTGTTGGAGGAACTTAACGGACTACTAGCAAGCGCTGAAAGCTGTCGCTGGAGCGGATAGGTAAAATTAAAAATATAAGGATTAAAATCACTCTCGGTCCCCATCGCGCCTAACACCGTAGGGCTTGATAAAGGAGTAAAGGAGGCGTCTGGGACCGTGGCTGTTAACCATTTGGGTCCCACACCGGGTAGCAATTGATCTGGGCACCTTAATCTGAGGGGTGGCCGGCGTCCGGAATCAATATCATCGTTAGAATAAAACGAA
>Ga0209434_1001016_pt1 | contig 12888 bp, 29 predicted proteins | sample ETNvirnome_2_300_FD_184068 | JGI IMG/M metagenome (GOLD analysis project Ga0209434, IMG submission 184068) | Marine viral communities from the Pacific Ocean - ETNP_2_300 (SPAdes) (version 2) | ecosystem: Environmental > Aquatic > Marine > Oceanic | place: Pacific Ocean | collected 2013-06-22
TAGAAAAAAAAGAAGCAAATAAAAAGTTTTGCAGGAGAAATAATAATGGCAGATAAAAATACAATTGGTGAATTTGCATTTACTTGGGGAGAGGTTAAAACAGTATATAGTGTAGAAGAAGTTAAACAATATATACATATTGATAAAAGTCATATCGGTAAAGATATTGAACCAATTACTATAGTAATTAAAATGAGATATAATAATTATGAGAATAAGAGAAATGAACTTATAAGCTTACAAGTTCAAGATTGTACACCTTTTACAATAATTAGTATTGCTGGAGATATGGCAATAGACCACTTGAAAACAAAAATATATAATTTTAGATATACTGATAGAATGGAACGATTGAAAGATAATATCAACAAAGATTTATTGAATCTTTTAACTACTTATACTTAATTTCCCAGAAAAGTAAAAAAATAGTTTTATAAAGTAGAAAGTGAGGTAATAATGTTCAAATACTTAAAACAAGGACAACATAAGATTGATGTTAAAATTCCCGTTACTGTTCTTATAGAACGTAATTTACCTATTTGGGTTCAAGTAGGTAAAGAAGATGGTGAAAGTAGGATCGGAGTAATAATTCATTACACCGTAAAGTATAAAGATCGTTTTGTTAGTATGGATTTTGATACTATAGAGGAAAAACGGATACTTAAAGGAATGTCTGTTCATGCTCAAGAGTGTAGTTTGTTAGAGGTTGGAGAACTTTTAATACAAATGCTGGAAATGTATGGACATACCGATAAAAAACATTTAGAAAAAGTAGCTAAAGAAGTAGAAGGACTAGTTGATGTAATGTTAAGAGGTAATGATATAGAAATTCCAGTGGAATTAGCACGTTAATTCCCAGAACACCGAAAAAAAGGTTTTATAAAATTATGGAAATAGTAATAACAGAAAAACTAGTTGAAGTGATTTGTTATACTAAAGAATGTGAAATTCCTTTAGATATAGAAATTACAGAACACGGACTTATTAATCATCCTGAAGAAGTTGATCCCCCAGAAGTTAGAATAAAATATAATGATACTGATGGAGATTTAACACTAAAATTTATCCAAGTTAATGAAACTAATTTTGTAGAAATAGACCAAGCATTAGATGGAATAAGATGTGTTTTAGATTATAATTATGTTCGTGCTGGATATGTAAAAGGAGATAAAAAAGAAGTTGAAAAATTAGTAAAAATTATTGAAACTAAAGTCTATGACATTATTGATACTTTAGGAATAAGAACGTAATTTTCCGATATAAAATATGTGAATAGGTTAATTGATATAATAAAAGTGAAAAACGGGCAATTCCAAGCTACCTATATTACAGAAGCAAATTTTTTAGTCCATAAGATATTATCAACGGAAAATGATGTTAAAATAGCTAAATTAGAAGATAAATTTGTAAAAAAAGGCATAAGTCAAGAAGATATAGATACTTATAAAAGTGTCTGTATAAGTGTAGGTTCTACAAAGACTTGTGAAAAAGTAGAGAGATATGCTCCTATGGACGGACGGGAATCATTAGACTAAAATAGGTCTAAAATGCCCCAGATTGCTTTGTATTGACATTTCTTTAGTAAATGGTATAATCTTACTATATATAGGGATTATACTTTTTCCCAGAAATATAAATTTTTAATTTTATAGTAGAGTAGTAAGAAATTGATGTTATAATTTTAAGATGAAAGGAAAAATGATGACAAAAAGAAAATTTCAACAAGTAGTAAGAACAGGACAAAATGAATTAGTCGGAGAAATGTATAAGTTAGACAGAAGTAAAATTGTTACTTTGCATACTTATACAGATGCAAGGGCAAAAAAGACAAACAATCCTTTTCCAAACAAGAAAATTTGGAAGTATTCAATCGTAAACGGATTGTTTGGGGTAAATTACGAAAACTGTGTAAACAATCAGTTGGCAAGAGAAGGTAAAGAGGCAGATTTTGATGCTGCTGCTCCTGTCTGGGGCGAAAAGGTAAATGAAAGCCGAGTATTAGAAGACCATGTAAAAACAGATGGTAGTTTTAATCTTTACTTTGCCTTTAATCCTCGTAATCATTTGTCAACAAAGTATTTTGATGATGATGGTAACGAACTAACTAAAGAAGAAGTAGAGCCGTTTTTACCCGCTCGTAAACCGTCAAGTCGTCAAGGTACAGACAAAGAGGTAATTTGGAGAAAATATAAGGTTCAAAGTATCTTGGCAGTAGTTACAGATGGTAAAATCTTGGAAGTAGTTGAAAATAGTCATAAGTTTAGTAAAGTTAAGGAAGTCGAAAAAGTTGAAGCATAATCGTTTCCTTTCATTAAAGGGATATGCCTATAAAGAAATGATTTTATAGGCATATCTTTATTTTCCCAGAAAAAGGAAAAAATAGTTTTATAAGATTAGTAAAGGAGCTTAGATTGGACAAGCTAGAGAAGATCAGGGAGATCGAATTAAGAATAGCTGAGATACAACAGGAAAGAGAAAAACAACATTTATTTATGTTAGAAAACCCCAGTTATATTGATAGTGTCAATATAACACAGACAGAGTTAAAGGAAGAACTGGAAGAACTAAAGACAAAGAAATATAATTTAGTCTTTGGTTGGGCGATGTTGACTTTCAATGGAAATTCTCAAACGTCTAAAGATGTACAAGAAAATATGTGGAATGTCTATTTTGATAGATATGACACCGAAATTAGGAAAGTGCTTGCTGATGCTCGTCATTGTGGTTATCTTGACAGTATTGACGGAACTTACAGGATAACTGACGAAGGCAAGCAGAGATTTTCTGATAAAAATTAGACATATTAACCCTTTCTACAATTAACTACAAATAATTGTAAAAGGTGCATCCAAGAACAATCCTCTTTAATAGGGGGATTGTTTTTTTTTATTCCCAGAAAAAGAAATTTTATCTTTTATAAGAGTAGAGGTAATAAAATGAAAATAGAAATTAAAGAATTAAGAAGTGAAAGACAAACTTATGGTGGGGACAAAAGAGCTATAAATAGACACTCTGAAAGAACTTATAAAAGTAGCAGAGGGAATAAGTATATTTTAAGCAAAACTTTAGATGGTTCACCTCCTTTTTATGAAGTTTATTATGATGAATCTCATGTTCCATTAGGATATATGATGTCTAAAATAATGAGACATATAAGAATAAATGGTGAAAGTTATTGGGGAAATGGTTTAACTTGGAAACAAGCTGAAGAAATTTTCTTTGCCGAAATAAAAAAGATGGAAGAAGAAGAATTAGAACCGATCGAGATTCCTTATAAAGAAAATAGACCAGCTTTTATGGGATCAAATCCTTGCCTAATTTGTGGTAAACAAATGAGTTATGAAAGTAATTGGGTAATTTTGTTAGATGCTACACTTGATGTAATTATCGATCCATGTTCTGATAGACCAAACGGAGGTTATCATCCTATAGGAAAAACTTGTCTTAAAAATAATCCTCAATTAAGACCTTATATAGTAAAACCTATAATTATGAAGTAATTCCCAGAAAACAATAAAAACTCTTTTATAAGATTATGGAAGCAGCAATACCAATAGTAGGACTTTTAATTTTTGGAATTATAATTTTATATAGGAGTAAATAAAAATGGGTTACGCATTATGTATGGGACAATGTTACGGTTGTAAAAAGACATTTAGTTTTAATCCAGTAAAAGTGCCTTCACTAACTATAGAAGGAACTAAAGAACCTTTTTGTAAAGATTGTATTGATAAAGCTAATGTTGAAAGAGTTAAATTAGGTAAAGAACCTTTAACTTATTCTCCAGAGGCTTATAACGCTTGTAATGAAAATGAGTTATAAAATTTCCCAGAAAAGAAGTTTTTCCTTTTTATAAAGTAGAAAGGAAAATAAAGATGAAAAGAAATTTTGAACATTTTGTTGATACCTTAGTGAAGTGTTACACTGATTTTGATTTAATTGATGAAAAAGATTATGATTTTATTTTAAGGTCAGGTGGCAGAAAAGTAAGAAGTGAAAAATTTCCAGATAGAACAATAAAAGGTGAGAGAAAACTTGAAAGCTGGATGTTTAGTGATGTAGTTATTGAATTGAAGCATAGATACAGAAAAGAAAATCACGAGTTTTTAGTAAAAAGATTAAATAAATTACACAGTGCAAAATTAGAAAATGTAGAGAGAGAAAAAGAGGAAAGTCAAAGGCTATTGAATAAATTAAGAGCAGATTGAAAATTCCCAGAAAATGAAAAAAATAGTTTTATAAGAGTAGAGGTAATAAAAGTGAAAAAATCATTTGAATTTAATACAGCTATAAATCATAAGGACTTCTCTCATTGTCGTCGTCATCGCTGGAGAGATGGTTGGAAAATAATTGCTTATCATTACAATAAAGAATCACCGAGCGGAGTTTATTCAGCAGCATATACATTTATCGACAATGAACAAGAACTGGCAGACCTGAGAAGACAGGTAGCAGTTTATGGAGAACATTACTAATTTCCCCAGAAAAGAAGTTTTTTTCTTTTATAACACTGAAAGGAAATAAAGATGAGAAAATTTGAAATAGAACTAACTTATGTTACAGTTGAAACCTATGAATTAACAGTAGATGTAGATAAAAATGCTTCAGAAGATGAAATTCAAAAAGTAGCTAATTTACAAATGATAAATAGAGGTTTCAAAAAACCAAAGATGAAACATTCAACAAACACTTACGATTATGAGGTTAATGTAGTAAAGGAGTTAAAATAAGATGGGAACTAATTTTTATAGAAAAGTAGCAAGGGCATTAGGTCAAGATTTAGATTTAACCGATCCAACTATTCATATAGGAAGACGATCAGCAGCAGGACTTTATTGTTGGGATTGTGGTATATCGTTAAAAATAGGTGGAATAAAAGATTTACATAAAGATGGTGGAGAATTTTATCAATCGTGTCCTAAGTGCGGCAAGTTAAGAGAAATAGAGACTTTAGAAACTAGTGCAGGTGGTAGAGAACTAGGTTTTAATAAGAGTGAACCAAGAATAAAATCTGGAGTAGCTAGTTGTTCCTCTTTTACTTGGGCTATGGCTCTTGATTCTTTATGTAAACGTATACCAGAAGATAAAAGAGATAAAAAAACAATAATAGATGAATATCATAGAGAATATAGTTATAATGAATTTATAGAAGTATTAAAAGAGTTTCCAATATGGTTTTATGATTCAATAGGTGAGTGGTTCTGTTAGAAATCTTTATTTTTTCCCTTTGAGAGCAGTTTGAAATATAACTGCTCTTTTTTTTTATCAATTCTAATCTTTCACTTTTTTCCCAGAAAATAAGAAAATTGATTTTATAAAGTAGAGTTAGAAAAGTAGAAAAATGGTTTTATAAAGTAAGAAAAGGAAATTAAAATGAGTAGAAGTAAATGGAACTACAAAAACAAGAACAGAATGAGAAGTTTAGCAGTTGAGTATAAAGGCAAAACAGCAGAATGTGCTTTAATGCTTCCAGGAATTGAACTTCGATGTGTAAAGGAAGCATTGAAAAACAGGACAATAAACAAGAAAACATTTCTTGTTGCTGTTGAGGGTGATAAAATAGTTGCTGAAAAAATTAGAAAGCGTTTAATTGGATTAGGTTTTAAGGAAAAGAACTTTCATATCCATGATAAAGTTATAGACAAATTGAAACTTTCAAAGGTTTTAGATGGAAAGAAGATAGATTTTGTTTTTGCTGATTATTGTGGATTGCTAAGCGAAGAAATTGCATATTGGACAGGAATAGAGCTAAATAATAATTTAGAGAAAAAGTGGAGAGCAGGTTTTACTTTTTACACACAAGATAGAACAAGTTATTTGCTTAGATATTGTGATACCGAAATGAAGGAAAGTATTATTAGCCATGATTTAATACAAGATTTAGTAGATGTTAAAAGTAAATGGTTAGTAGATACAACATTTTTTGAAAATAATGAAATGTTTCAAAAAAATATAATTACTTCACAAGTAATTAAAGATTGCCTGTATAATCATAAAGTTAAAATGGTAGCAAGTGAACAATACAGAGATAAGGCCGATAACGGTACAGTAGGCAGCGGAATGAATATGCTATTTATTGCTTTTGAAGGTTGTAAAAATAAGGTTAATGAAAAAAGTCAAAGAAAATTTGAACTATGGACTAATGATATTAAGGAAGCACTTGAAAATAAGAGAGCATATCGAAAAGGTGTTGTAAAAGAGCCAACTTGGAGAGAGTATTTTGATATAAATGATTATGTTGGAGTAGTTACGGACTTAAAGAAGGATAGAAAAGATCCTGTGAAAAAATCTATAATTAAATATGTAATGCTAGAATGTAAAGATGGGAGATTAACAAAAGAGAAATTTGAGCATATAGTTAAAGTTAGATGTAATCGTATTATTGGAGGTATAAACCGAGAGTTAACAGCAAATAAGGCAGCATAACACCGAAAAAATGCTTCTATAGAGTTTTTCCCAGAAAAGAAAATTTCTATAATTATAAATATAGTGATAAAATGAAGTATAATTTATAGTTAAGAAAGGATCAAATTATGACAGTAAAATCTATCACGGAAAAGTATAAGTTAGAAAAGTATCTAACTTGGGACAAAGTTCCACAACGGATTGTGAACAAAATTGTTATTGATGCTAAAAAGCAGGGTAAAAGTCATACTCATGCAGTCAGCGCAGTGAAAGCCTGGTTTACTATCCGTAAAAACGGTGGAGTACATTTTAGGAAAAAGTATTTTGCTCTTATAAAGAGTGTTGCTCAAGGTGGAGCTTGTCACTATTTTCTAAAAGATTATTACGATGTTATAGCAGAATCAGACGCAAACAGATTTCATAAGAAAGTAAATCAAGTATTTATGGAATCTTATGAAAATGCACTACAAATGAACAGTGTAACAAAAACTAAGGAAGAAACAAAATCTGATTTTGAAAATTTCTTAGAGTTTGAGACTATTAAAATAGGAGATATGACCATAAATCTAGTGGCTTCAGGAGATGAAGATATTAGATTGTTTGAATAGATTTTCCCTCGTTTTGTCCCCTTACTAATTACAGTAAGGGGATTTTTTTATTCCCAGAAAAGAAAAAAAACAGTTTTATAAGAGTGTAGTAAGAAACTAACACTAAAACAGGAGTAAAAAAAGATGAAATTATTAACACAAGCTAATCGAAAACAATTACCAAAACTTTACAGCCAAGAAGAAGTAGAAGATCCAATGGTTTATGTAAAATTCTTTAATCCTTGTGGACAAGGAACCTGGTTTGTGACTGAGTTTGACGGAAAAGATATATTTTTTGGATATTGTGTTATCCAAGAGGCTGAACTGGGCTATTTTTCACTGTCCGAACTAAAATCAATTAGGTTAAAATGGGGTTTAGGAATTGAACGAGATATGCACTTTAAGCCTAAAAAATTAAGTGAAGTAAAGAAGCAAATAGCAGAGTATAGATATACTGTTGACTAATTTTCCCAGAAAAGTAAAAAACTGAAATTATATAAATGTCATAAAACTAGAATCAAAAATATAGACATCGACACAAGAAAGAGAGGTAGAGTATGAAGTTTTAATTTCATTCCCCAAAATAAGTAGAGTAAATGCTTGTCTATGGTTTATATAGAAAACTACCATTTTATAGTTTGGGTAAACTGCCTTTTTTGCTAAGTTTGGGTAAGTATCGAAACGATGTTAAAATAGGTAATGAGAGTAGATATAAACCGAGAAATAAACGAGAATGACAAATCTCACCTGAAAACTAATTTAATCAAACTGGCAGTAAGTAGGGAAAAAGTCCTGACAAGAGTTTACTCTACTTTTTTTTATTCCCAGAAAAAGAAAAAATCGTTTTATAAGAGTAGAAAGAGAGGTAATAAAAATGGATTTTTGGGCAACAATACTTAAATATCAAGAACTAACAGGATGGAATGATAACTCTGTTATGACTTTAATAGGGAATTGGATGACAACGAAACATCCAGACCTGATAATTGACCTAAATCTCTATCTACAAGAAACTTATCTATACGAACTTGAAAATAATCTACTTCCCAGAGAATAAAAAAAATAGTTTTATAGAAGAAGAACAGGAGTAATAAATAATGTTACCAATAGAAATTCAAGATAAATTAGAAGTAGAATTTGTTGATAAATACGGTTTGGCAGAAGTAATAAAATCGTTGAGGGATATATGTGATCTAAAAGCAGAACACATAGCAATAAATTGGCAAGAACCAATAAATAAAGATAATAGCTTGGGTAAAATGTGGACAAGATTAAGCAATTCTTTAACTACTTGTTATCAAAAAACCAAGTATTTATCTAATATCGTTCAAGGAAAGAGATAATTTTTCCCAGAAAAAGAAAAAAACAGTTTTATAAGAGTAGGTAAGAAATTAAAAAACTCAAAACGAAAGGGAAAAACGATGGAAAACTTTATTCAAGAAGCAAATCGACGTAGAGTAGGAATGGACGAAATCGACTTACAGGCAGCTTTAGAGGGAGCAGCAATCGGACAATCAAGCAAATATCGTCCTCATCGTCCAAGTTATTCAAAACGTAAAGTAATGTCAAAAAATACTTTTGCTAAAATAGGCAAGTAAGAATGAACTAAGGTTTTTAGTCCTTTTTCCTACCGTCTAACGGAGCCAAAAAAAGGACTATTTTTTCTCTCATAGAATAAAATGTATGGCAACAGATATCAAAACACAAGACCGAGTAAGATGTAAAGATAGATTGCATAATTATAATAAAGTAGGTACTGTTCTAAATATCTATTTAAGAAATGCTTCTGTACGTTTCGACCATGAAAAATCTAAAAATACATGGTTGATTGAGTATGATAAATTAGAGAAAATCTAACATTTCCCAGAAAACTAAAAAATCAATTTTATAGTAATGAAAGTGAAAGAAATAGTAGTATAATTAAAAGAAAGGAAGTAAAAAATGAACTTTTTAGACGTATCAACCTATATTAGAAATTGCGGAGATATTGACGAACTAAGGCAGATAAATCAGATAACAGTTGAGAAAATTAACTTCTCAAGACATATGGCAGATGTAGAAGCAAAATCTTCTCTCTATACAGGTCAAAAAGTAAAAATTAACGAAGCAAAGGTGCAAAAAGAACAATATATAAAAAACAAAGCAGATAGATTGGCTGGTAAAATAGGTAAAATAATTAAAATAAATAGAACAAAGGCAAAAGTTGATTTTGATGATGGCAGAATTTGGAATGTATCTTTTGCTATTTTAGAACCAGCAGAATAATTTTCCCAGAAAAGTAGAAAATCTCTTTTATAAAGTAGATAAGGAGATAAATAAAATGTTTATAATGACTTTAATGTGTGAAGGTTGGCATTCAGAACCTATTGATGATATCTATGATATTAAAGATAATATCGAAGATATTAAATATCAGATAGAACAAGGATTTATAATTGCCTTAACTGATGACCTTGAGTATTTTGCAGAAAATCTGAGAATTGATGTAAAAGATATAATTCTAAAGGACTAATTCCCAGAAAATGAAAAAAATAGTTTTATAAGATTAGTTAAGAAACTAAAACACTAAAAAATGGAATAAAAAAATGAAATCAGTAGAAAAAGAAGTTAGAAAATACAAACGTTGTCAAAAATGTGGACTTGATATCCGAGCAAACGGAGCAACACAAGAGGAAAAAGTAGCTAACCACGAAAACGGCTGGCATCACAAGAATAAGGGATTTAAGTACCAACGGTAATAAATTTGCCCTTTCCAATGAGTTTTTTGTCTATTTTTCTCTAAACAATAAATAGAACCAGGTTTTTAGTCCTTTTCCTAGAATTAAAAAAAGGACTGCATTTTCTTTGTCACTTCTACCAAGAGTAGTTGTGCTCCTGAGCCGGTTAACCCGGCTCTAGTTTTTTCCCAGAAAATCACTTTTTCTCTTTTATAAAGTAGAGGTAATAAAAGATGTATATTAAAAAAGCATATAGTTTTAGAGCATTTTGTGAAAAATGTGGAGATGAGTTAGAAGTGCCTGAAGCTGGCATTGATTTAAGATCAAAAGAAGTGGAAGTAAAAGTAAGACCTTGTGAAACTTGTAGAGCTAATCAAGTAGTAAAAGAATTTAATAGAAAAGTGATTGAAAAAATAGAAGGGAAAGAATAATTTTCCCAGAAAAAAGAAAAATCTCTTTTATAAAAGTAGATAAAAGAAACTTTTTCAAGGAGAAATAAAAGATGAAAACGACAAAAAAAGAAGCATTACATTACTTTATACATAATATAATGCCAATAATTAAAAAGAATGAGCGTAATAGAGTTGATAAACCTTATAGACGTTTATCTTGGAATAGCTACACAGATAATCTGCACAGAGACGGAATGATAACTGATAACCAAGTAAATAATTGGACTAATCCTTTTTAAGGAAAAGCGATGAAACTTTCCGAAGTGTTGAAGTTGACAAAATTACAGAATGAAATTCTGGTTCACAGGCTGGAAGTACCAGATGCCATCTGCGAGGCGTTGGGTGATGGAGTGACCTCATATAACGAAGAGGATATTTATGACGTTGTGGATTTTTTGCTAAAAGATGATTATCTGTCAGCAAAAAACTTCAGCGAGTCCATAACGTATGATGTGTTGGAAGACTGTCTTGACGGTAGCACTGTTTGTGCTTGTGCTGAGTCTGCTGGTTTCAGCGACCAGAAGATAAGCGGTATCCAAAGATCAGGAATGTTACTGGCTGAAAAAGTAAGTGAGTTAATTGGCAAAGAAGTAGACTTTGCGGTGTGTTGAAAGGAGATTGAAGCGATGAGTGAAAAAGTGGCTTTATTAACGGCGAAAAAAGATCTGATCATGACTGCTATCGAATCGATCCAGTATGTCAGCGGTGGCAGCGTCATGAAGCAGGATCTGGAAAATGCTGGCATATCCAGCAGGGTTGCCGAGAAGTACCTGGCCCGAACCAGCAACGAACTGACTGATCCTCTCTGGGAACAGTGGCGAAAGGTTTCTGATCTTATCAAATACGAAGTTCGGTATTGGCAGAATCCTTCCGAGGACAACAAGAAAGGAGATTGAAGCGATGAAGGCAAAGTTTGGTCAAAAAATTAAAGCGAGTCAGATTGATTCAAAGGATGTATACAGCATGCAGTACGAGGTTGTGTACGAGTGTCTTGCCTGGGGGGAACCCGAAAGACGGTGGTTGAAAAATTGCTCTTGGATATATTCGATTGGCTAATCAGTTAATTTTCCCAGAAAAGTGAAAAAACTACTTTATATAAGTAGGTAAGAAACTAAAACAAGTCAAAACAAAGTAAAGGAAGTTAAAAATGGTTGAACAATTCGAAATCGACGAAATGGCAGCAAAGGAATATGAAAAACAAGTTGAAGAGGGAACAGTTTTAGGGGATTAAGTTAAAAACAAGTGAGACGGAGTAATCTGGTAAGTTGCCAGATACTTCGTCTCTTAACAGTTCAATAAGAGAAAATGACAATGATTGATGATAAACTTTTAGACAAAATAGAAGATAAAAAATTCTTAAACAAGTTGTCAGCTAAAAATTTAATGTCTCTGATAAAAAAACTGTCTAAAGGATGTAAAGAACTAGAAGCAGAAAATGAGAAAATTGAAAAAGAAATAGCAATAATGGAGAGAGAATTGGCAGTAAAAAAATTAGGTAATAAAGTAAATATAAACTAATTTTCCCAGAAAACAATAAAATCTCTTTTATAAAGTAGAAAGAGAGGTAAAAATGAGTAATAAAGTTTATAGTGCTTATGTAATGCCAATGCAAGATGAAGAAACTTTTATAGTTTGGCATATTGAAAATATCGAAGTTACTTACTTTAAGACAAATAAAACATTTCATTTTGAGTCAATGGAATGGAATGAAGAGAAGCAAGATTGGTTTGGAACTACTGTAGATATAACCGAAGCAATCGAACTCTGCGATATTGACTTTGTTAAAGGGTTTAATGATATTAGAGAGGTGTATAAGATATGAAAATTGTAAAAACAACTATAGAAAATGGTAGGCCAGTTGTAGTCGATGAGGAATTTGTAAACGATTATCAAAAGAAGGGCTATTTTGCTGTAAAAAATGCTCTTGAACTAATCAAATTAGGTTGGACAATTTATTCAGAATTTTCCTTCTTTAAGTTGGCCTAATTTTCCCAGAAAGTAGAATTTTTAGTTTAATAGAAGTAGAGTAGGAAACTAAAGAATAGTAAAAGTAGAAAAGGAAGTAAAAAATGGAATGCGAAAGTTGTGGAAATGAGATTTATGGAGATGTTTGTCCTTATTGTGGTCATGTAGTTGATGAGGTTGAAAGTTATGACGAGAGCAATTGCCAACAAGTTGATTACGAGTATCTTACTCAAAGAGTTGAGGAAAGAGTTGACTTGGACCAGTTGGAGCTAGAGGCAGTTGCTGAGTTTTCCCAGAACTAAAGAAAAATAAGGTTATATTAGTAGAGGTAAAACAGACATAGAGGCAAGAGAAGTGGAGACGTTATCCATTTCTCTTGTCTCAAAAAAAGTAAATGGACATATACCGCCCCCTCCGGTTAACTTTCTCTACCTCCTTACTTCCTTACCGGGGATACCTTATACCTTCTCTTTTTTAGATCCAAATTTTTTTCTCTCTTAAAAATAATAAAATTTAAATTAAAGGATTTTTTTAGAAAAATCGATATAAGTATACACAACTCCGGATGCTTCGGCTACCGGACGCAAAGACTACTGCAAAGTAGTCTTTTGCTGTTTATATAGGTATCCTACTACCTCCCCTAAAATATTTTTCAGAATTTTTTTGCCGATAAAGTAAATAAGTATTTATTTTATTGATTTTAGAGGAATAAACTCATTTCTTTAGAAATGTATATATAAAATTATTTTAAAGAGAACTAAA
>Ga0209434_1001017_pt1 | contig 12879 bp, 25 predicted proteins | sample ETNvirnome_2_300_FD_184068 | JGI IMG/M metagenome (GOLD analysis project Ga0209434, IMG submission 184068) | Marine viral communities from the Pacific Ocean - ETNP_2_300 (SPAdes) (version 2) | ecosystem: Environmental > Aquatic > Marine > Oceanic | place: Pacific Ocean | collected 2013-06-22
AAATGGGTTGCTATGCTATCCACAGATAGTGGAATAGTAGTATTAAATGTTGTTGAAAAAAAAGACGAGAGAACTATGGAAAGTGTAGAGGTAAGTTAATAAAGGTCGATTTATAAGCAATTAACTAAATAAAAATTATGAAAACAACTCGCCCTCTCAATATGGAGGAAAAGCGAAAACTAGAAAAGATAATTTTCGCAGATATAAACAAAGCGATTGCTACTTACAACGAAAAGCAGAGCAAAATATATAACAAAGCTAGTGGCGAACTTGTAAAGTCGGCAAGAGCAAAGGTGCTAGAAAAAGCGTATATAAAAGCGCAAGACGAACTACAAAAGACAGAAAAGGATTTAGAAAAAGCCGGATTTAAAATGTCCGGAGGATATAGTGATAGAAATTTTAAAATAGAGCTAGGGTATGACAGAAGAAGTCATTTTAAGGTTTTGTATAATCTTAATGAAAAGCAGGAGAAAACTTTGAAAGAATTGGAGGATATGAGAAGGATATACACTATCAAGCTATTTGCCGGAGGTGTTGAAGCACAGGAGGTATTTGGCGCACTAGCGAAAGACCTTGCAAAGCTCACAGCGTAAAGCATTACAAGAACAGGTGCATACAATTAGGTATGCGCCTACTAAAAAAAGAAATATGACAACAGACCCATACAAAGTTATAAAGCCGGTTGTATGTGATAGTTGTGGAAGCAACAAATTCGCAGTACAGCAAGACCCGACAAATTTTGTCTATATCAACAAGACATATGGTGAGGATGAGGACGGATGGTATGTCGCGAGTAGCGATACAATGCCGGAACAAGGACATACGATTAAGTGTATGAAATGCGAAGCAGTACAGGATATTATGATTAACTGCTGGAATTAACATTTATGAAAAAAGAAATAGATTATTATGGAACAAAGGATAGTTATATCCATTTGAAGTTTGGAGATATTCGTAAAATGTATAATTTTACAAAAGAATTGGAAAAAAAATATCCTGACTTTACAAGAGAATATGCAAAATACTGGAATTGCGAGAAATCAAAATTTACTAGCCCATTTCAAATTGTAAGTTATATTTATGACAAAAATATCCCTGTAAATCTCTATTACAATTTTACAGACACGCTAGTAAAAGATAGAGAAGAGGTTATAGATTATTTGGTGAGAGAAAATAGTTATGTTTATAGCTTAAATGAAAAATGAAAAAACTAACAAAAACAATAGAGCTATCAGAAATAGAGCTATCAGACAAAGAAATTGACACAGCTTTGGAAAAAAATTCTACTTGGAACGCTGAAAGCGGTTGCGAGTTGGTAGATATTGACTATCGTGATGAGATAGACGCAAAAGGCGTACAAAAAATTATCTTGGAAGGTGTAGATAGTTGGTACGAGGATAATTTGGAGTGGATTTCTGATAGTCAGTATGAGAGTGTAAGCTATATTATTGGTGAAATTGAAAAAGAGAAAGGTCGGCTTACAGACGACACAAAAGAGAGAATAAGAGAAAGACTACTAGAAACTGATAATTCTGATGTATTAAAAGACTTAATGCGTAATACTTCTTCTATGTACTTTTTTTATGATACCGGTATGTATATTAACGAAGGTTCTTGGAGTTGGGAAGAAAAGGAAATTGAAAAAGTTGGAAGAAATATAGCAAAAAGAGTTGGAATAGAGTATAAGAAAAATGCTTCTAAATTATCTCTTATGGTGCGACAAGCTAGTTATGGTGGAAGTGTTTGTGTTTTGTTTGAAGATAGTCCTAACTTTATTCTTGATACTGGTGATGTTATTGAGTTTGAAAATGCTCATATAGCCATTATGGATAGAGTACAAGGTTCTGGCGATTATACCGAAGTTAAAAGTACTATAACCTTGCCGTACAACAAAGATAATCTCTATTCTGATGAAGGTGCTAGTGGCTATTCTCTTACTGGTGATGTGTTCGGACTAACAAAAGGTTTTATGTCGGGTGCTGTTATTAGAAAAGCTAAAAAGAGAGAAAGACTTGGAAGTATAACTGATGAAAGCATATTAAAGGATCAAATGAGTACTGAAAGAGAATATGAGAAAAGGTGGAAGGAAGGCAAATGTTCTTTTGGTGATATGAATATCAAAAGACACAAGAGTACCCCATATAGAAATGACTATCCTTGTGGAAATAAATGTGAGGAGTGCAGTACTTTTTGGATAGACTAACTTAAATAAAAATTATGAGTAAAGAAGAATTTGAAAAAATGGTGGAGTGTGGAAAGCTAAAAATTGGCGAAACATATTGGTTTAGTATGAATAGCAGAAAAAAGAGAAAAAGAGGAGTGCTAACGAGTTTGGATAGCGACTATACAGGTATGTCATTGTATAACGGAACAAGGGCGATTGAGTTTAAGACGAAAAACGGAACGAAATGGAGTTTGTCTTTGTATGGTTTGGGAAAGATAGAGCCAATTAACAACTAATTAAATAAATTATGTTCAAGTGCGACAAATGTAAGAGGAAAGCTACTTATAATGTGCAAGGAAGCGTAGTTGTTTGGTCAATAGATAAGGACGGATATTACAGCGACAACCCTATTGAATACAGAGAGATCAACGGAGGTAACGAGCATTTATGCGACAAGCATTATAAAGGATAAACATATGATAAACAAAGAAAAAAACATAATAGAAATTAAAACTTATTACAGAACGCTTGACAACGGAGAGGTCGTTTATGATACGGATAGCATAAGAGATGAGTTTGAAAAAGATATAAAAGAAATTGAAAAACACAACAAGGATAAGGATTGAGAGGAGAGGATATAAAACTAATTAAATAAAATTATGGAAGAAAAAGAAAAAGAAACTATCACCTGTAAGTTATTTGTAGAATTTGATGTATTTACAGATGACCCAGATGTTGCTATTGAAAATGCAGAAAGAGATTTGCCGGACTTTTTGGAAGGAACGGACTTTGCTAACTTTACGATTATCAAAGCAGAGAAAAATTACGATTACTAACTAATAAAAACTAATATGAAATGTAAAAAATGTAAAGAGGAGTTTGCTTGTGCAAGGTTTCAGGCAGATGTTAGAAACTATGGCGAGGTTGATTTAGGTAGCGGAGAGTTTAGCATCAGAGATTATGGTGATTGGTTGAACATAAAATATCATTGCCCTGATTGTGATGTTGAAATCACAAAAGAGGTAGAGGAAGTGCTATGACAGAAAAACAAATGAGAAAAGTGTGTGAAATCGCGCAACGCGCAACAGAAAAGGAGTGCGCTAGAAAAGGGATAGAAGTATATCATATAGAAAAAAATGGCGACTCGCGATACACGGAAGATGCACAAGACATCTTTAATAAACATTATGACGAGAAGGAAGTGCTATGACAGAAAAACAAAGAATAGAAATAAACTCATACTATGGGAATATCTCTATCAGGGCTTTTTCTGACGGCAAAAGGTATGTATTAGAAAATGAGACGTTGATCCGTTTTCTTGAAAAGAAACTTAAAAAGGGCGAATACACCTTAGAAGAAGGAAAAGACAAAAGAACTCTACCCCGCATAAATTTTAGTTAAAAAGCATAATAAAAAATATGAAAAAGAAAGTATATAATGTAATTTGGGAAGAAGAACTTAGCGTAAATGTGGAAGCTGAAAATGAGGAGGAAGCTGTGGAAATGATACACGAATGTAATTATGATGAAAATGGAGTGGCTAGTGAAATTACCTTATCTCCTCGTGCTTATCGTTTAACTGACGCAGAATAATGTATATTCATAAAAGACCCACAGAGAAACGGAAATTATTAGATAGGATAGGGATTGTTTTTGTAGTCGTGGTATTCCCCATCATAGTTATTATCATTAAGCATTTATCGGAATGAAGAAAAAAACAATAGGTGCAAAAAGTAAAATAGAATTGCAAAAGTTAAAGGAAAAGAGGAGAGAGGATTTTGTTGCTAATTTTGGAAAACCAGTTATTGAAATGAATAAAAAAATATCAGTAAATTTGGATTTGGCTACACAATGGAGAGAGTTAGAGATACTTATGGAAGAAGATGGACAGAAAAACATAAGTGCATATATTGTGTATTTGATTTATCAAGAAAAGAAAAGGAGAGCCGGACTATTACAAGATCCTAAAAGACCGGTTGGCAGACCTAAAAAGGTTGAGGAGATTGAAGATTCACATAAATACCCCGCACCATATAAAGGTGGCGCACCATACTCGGCAAAAGAATTAAAGTTATATTATGAGTTTAGGAACGAGCCAATTCCACCACTCCCTAAACCATTAACAGCAGAAGAAATAGCGAAATTTGATTAAAAGTAAGCGAAGGACAGGCATATAGCCTGCCCTTGCGGTGGTATTTCAGCGAGTTTTATTAACTACCCAGACCCTAGTGAAAAAGTCTAGGATTTATGATATACTCACTAATGAGTTCGCTAAGACTCTGCATTTAACCCTGTGAAAACAGGGTTTTGTGCTACATAATTATATATCTATTCTAATAGAACAATCACTCATAGGATTATATTTCGCACCACGCCATTTCTCCGGAGGGATCGCCAAGCAAATACCCTTTTCCAGAAAACACGCTACTACAAAAGACTTTGTATTTTTTAGTTGGAAAGCATCAAATGGTAAGCGTAAATAGGATGCGTCAGGGATTTTATAGGATAAGCCTGCCTCACTTTGGACCGCAATAAGTGCTTTTTTCTGGTGAGATTTAAGAGCTGAACCGGGGATGCTGTTAGTTTTAGTTGCTTTAATCTCTAACGCAACACTAAAAGGGTAATTTTTAGAGAACCATTTAAGAACCCTTGGGGTTATTTTCGCTTCCCTTTTGTTTAACACTTTTGTTAGTGGTGGGAGAATATCCATTTAGATATTTTATCGCATTTTTGATAAATAGTCGTGTACGTCAAAATCCTTATTTTGTTGTATTGAGTTATATACTGCTTGATCATTTTTTCCTCCTAGTAGATAGATAAAGGTATTTTCGTGTAAATTGTTTATTCTTTTTACTCTCCCTTTCATCTGAACATAATCTACATACCGGAAAGACATAGAAGCAAAAATCACAACGCTAAATTCTCCGGCATCAAACCCCGCACCCATCTGTGCTTGGATAATAAAAACGCAATCGTCTGCTTCTCTAGCGTCCTGAATTACTGCGTCTTGGTTTTTTACTGATCCTGTTAAAACAAAAACTTGCCGGTTATCTCCAATTCTAGCCACATAATCATCTATCTGTTCTCGGTAATAGGCAACAACAATCACTTTTCGGTAGCCATCCATCAACTTTTTTAGAGTTTTCCACTTATCCTCACTCTGTTCTAATCTGTGTCTAGCATACCACTCTTTTGCTGGTTCCATATAGAGTTGCTTTTTGAGAGCATTTTGGAGTTTCTGTGTCCACTTAATTTTGAAAATTTGGTGGTGTTGTTGTGGTACATCTACACAATCAGACATCAGAACAATATCTGAAATCATTTCTATTTTTGGTCGGATTTTTTTTTGCCACCCATAAACTTTCTCATAGTGCATCCTTCCATACCTGTCGGTCATATAAAAATACTCGTTTAAAAAATCGTTTCTGTTCCAATAGATACTAAGAAAACAAGCAAGGGTATGGATATTCCACGGAGTTGAACGAACCGGTGTCGCTGTTAGTAAAAGAACTACCGCTTTTGGGTGCTGTCGGATATAAGTATAAACAATACTAGACCTTGCTGATCTCTGTTTTGTGAACAAAGGAGAGGCAAAATCTTGAGCTTCATCAAGGACTAATCCACCATAATTCTTTAGGTCTGTTTTTTTAATCACATCCCGCGATACAACATCCGCTTTAGCATCCCACTCTTTTAAATCACGCTTCCATTTCTTTATAATCCCCTTCGGACATACTACCAACATTTTTATTTTTGGTCTAGTTTTCATCCAACATATTGCTATGATAGATTTCCCAGTGCCGGTTTCGTGAACGAGCATAGCACGATCAGGGTTCTTCTCAATAAACCTTTTTTGATGGTTGAATAGCTTTTTGTTTGGTGGTAGATTTAATTTTTTAAGATTTGTCATAGATTTTAATTTTAATGTATTCTGATAAAATTAAAAAATGAAATTTACTACAAAAGATGTCTTGGTTATTGTTTGGGACGACGCGGTCTTTGATAGTGGTTGGAAAACAGAGGAAAAGTATTTGTTTGATGATGATGATTTAAAACATATGACCATAGGAAAATTTATTAGAGGAAGTGAAAAATCTATTTCTGTTGCTCAAAGTTGGAGATTAAATTCTACATCTGACGAGGGTATTGGAGAAATAATGACTATTCCTAAAAAAGTAATACTAAGTATTAAAAAAGTTGAGATTTGAATTGTCAAAATTACATAGTTTCCCATTGAGTATTAACATCATATTCTTCCTCCTCATCATCTATTGGTTCATCCTCTTTTAATTTAATTTGAGATACACTATTGGCTATTTTCTTGATAAAGTTTTTTGTTGGTCCATCCTCTATATACCACTTAAAGGCATTTGAGCTAGTATTTCTTTTGATTAAACCAACTGCAAATAAAGGATTAAGATATAAACCAACTCCATCCTTTTCAAGTCCTAACCCTTTAGAAGTTCCAATTTGAGATGCTGTAAGAAGTTTGTCTGTATCAGCTAATATCTCCAAAATAGCTCTCCTTTCTCTGTTAATTGAACTATAAGCAGATTTTTCAATAATATCAATCATCCAATCTTGAACTTTTGCTCCTGGATTGTCTGTTTCATATGCGTACATTATTTGGAAAGTTAAAAGTAGTGCTTCAAATGATTTATAATCACGCCCAACAGATGCTTTTTGTGGAATTTGATCAACCTTTCCAGACTTATAGTTTGTGTGAACGGTAGCTTTTCCGGACACACAAAAGATAGAAGCCTGACGCACCCTTTCCCTTTGTTTGTCCGTCATTACTAATTCAGGAACTCTATGCTTTTCTATCCATTGTTGTACCCCTTCAAAATAATCTGCATAATACTTTTTCATTATATCTGTTATTCCTTTTGCAGATACATTTGTTTGTTGCTGTTTTTTTGTTATTTCCTCGTCTGTTGGTATATTAAGCCAATAAAAAATAAATCTTTCACCCATAGATCTCCCACTTTCAAGGTGATAATAAATATCTTCTGTGGCACATCCTAGAAAACCAATTTTTCCTTCCCACTTAACGCCACCAGTTCCTGTGTATTTAGATAATTTTCGGTCATAAACCAATTTAAGCTGTGAAAGGATTTCTCCCCTACTAACAGGGTTCTTGGTAAGGATAGATGTGAAATCTGAAAAAGCCATTATACCAGAGCCAATTAGACTTAAAAGTGATGAATTTTTGCCTTTTACTTTATAACCGGAAAGTAGTGTTTTCTCTGTAAGGTCATCAACGAAATAGACGCTTTTTATATCCACGATTGGCGCAAGGAGAGTTGTCTTTCCTCCGGAAGATGGTGCCACTATCATTAACCATATTGGATCTTTATCTAACAACATATTACCAACCAAAGTTGCTAATATCATATCCACAGCACGATCATCCTTGAGGACTATATACTTCTCCCACTCTTTTTTGATGTCGGCTAGTTTCGTCATTTTAATTTCTCCATTATTTCTTTTACAACACAAGTGGTGATAGCGTTACCAAGAGTTTTATAGCGTTGAGTATCTGAAATTAAGACTTCGTTTCCGTTTTCGTCTATTCCTCTTGCTGTCCATCCATCTGGAAATCCTTGTAGTCTTTCACATTCTGTTGGGGTTAGTCGTCTGATTTGTGCGTTTTCTAAAAGTTTAGGCATAACCCCACCACCCGTTCCTGTTGGAACTGTTGGTGCTATCCCATTTGTTCCATAGACCCTTCTGATTGACTCGTGTCGTTTTTGCCAAGTGGGGGAGTTGAGTTCCCCGATAACATCAATCCCTTTATTTTCATTGTCTGTTCCCTTGAAAGGAAATACTTGGGGTCTGGGTGTTCCTCTAAGATGTCCGATAATGAACACTCTTTCCCTGTTCTGGGGGACTCCGAAATTCTTGCTGTTAAGCACTTGCCATTGTATGTCATACCCCAACTCATCAAGCGTGGAAATGATGGTAGTGAATGTTCTCCCTTGGTCGTGAGATAAAAGCCCTTTAACGTTCTCAAGGAGCAAAAGGCGTGGCTGTTTTTCCCTAATAATCCTAGCAATGTCAAAGAATAGAGTGCCTCTTGTGTCGGCAAAACCTCCTCGCTTTCCTGCGATTGAAAAAGACTGACAGGGAAATCCTCCAACAACGAGGTCAAAATCTGGTAATTCTTTGGGGTTGATTTTTTTGATGTCTCCATAGTTTTTGTAGCTACTAATAATCCTAGTCTGTCCGCCCTCAATGTTGGGGCTATTTTCTTGTAAACTCTTGGTGGTCTTTCCTTGTAAAAGTTTTCTATTATTACCGAAGTGTTTTTCGTAGATTTGGATGGCGTATTTGTCAATTTCGGAGTAGCCGACACAAGATAATAAGGCATTTGACTGAAACTCGTTGTCACTGCTCGTGCTATCTTTGCTAATAATACTCTTTCTCTTGGTAGATAATTTCCCTTCGGTTTGTAACTTTCGGGTATTATCGCTACTGTTATAAAGTTTTTCATAAGCATTTTTTATACCTAACTCAAATCCTCCTATTCCACTAAATAATGATAAGTATTTCACTTAATCAGTTTCTTAACGGCTGATAAAAAATCTATGTTCTGTTGCTTCATCACGTAGTCAATTACACTCCCACCAAAATTGCACCCATAACAATAAAAACTATTTTGGTCTAGGTAAATTGTAAAACTTCCAGTTTTTTCTTTATGAAAAGGGCAGTTCCCTATAGCTCTTTTACCAGACTTTCTCAATTTTCCTGTATGTAAACTGGTTATAGGAACTGAACGTGCCTCGGCAATTTGAGCCTCATCAACACCATTAAAGTTTTTTTTAAGAGCTTTACCTTCAAGAATATCCAAATGATTTAGTTGAAAAACGCAAGTTTTGATTTGGCTCTCATACTTATCTTTAATCTCATCAAAAAATTCATCCGATTCTTTTTTAAGCTGTGCCTGTTCACTAAAATGAGCTTTGTTTATTTTATCTTGTTGGTATTGTTCTTGTTTTTCATTTGCTTGGCTAATCATTTTTTTGTAATGTTTCATTTTTGTTTTTACTCCACGCCTCGCTGATTTAGTAGCTTCTGAAAAAATTTCCATTAGTTGATAAAATGTATAATTAGGTTGATTATCTCTCCAATCCTTTTCCATAGTCAGAAAAAGATCTAAATCCTCATCCGAGTAGAGCTGTCCATCTAAAGATAGGTATTTATCTAAGGACGAAATGTAAAGATAGTCTTTAGTCATGTGCATTATTATAAGTTATCCACAAATTAGACGCAACGATTTGTTGCATAACTTGTGGGGATAAACTACAATAATCTATATATGAAAGCACATATACAAAATAAAAGAAGTGAATTGATTTGGGCTTTAAGTCTACAGGACTACTCTTATAGTGAGATAGGTGAGGTTTTTAAGCTTAATTCTTCAACTATTATGAGAATAGTTAATCAGAAACCTAAAAACTGGAAACCTAAATGGATTAAATCTATTTAAATTATGCTATACATAAAGACAAAGGTGTAGATGTGAGGGTCTAATTACTCCATTTCACTACTCACTAGACCCTCACATCTGCTCCTTTGGTCGGAAAGGTCGCAGACTCGGATGATCCGAGTAAACAATAAAAATTAATCACTAAACAATAAACATAAAATGACAACAAAAAAAGATAATTGGGATAGCGAAGAAAACGAGATCCCTAGTAATTGGGTCAAGTTCTATGTTCCCATGGAGGATAAGATCTTTGGCACACTCATAGCTAAAAGGATCGTAAAATCCAACTATGAAGGGAAGGAGGACGAAGATTCTCACGTTTACGAAATGAAAGCTGATGTAGGGAGCTTTCATAATGTAGATGCTAAAAAGGTAGTGATTCCAGAACCTGTCACTATCAACGCTGGAGAAATCTGGAATATCGGTGGTAAGGATTCCATTGATAAGCAGATGCGTAATGTAAAAGTTGGTCAAAAGATTGGCTTTAAGTTCATTGATGAAAAGGAGTCAAGAACTAAGGGTTGGAATCCTGCTAAAAACATCCGTGTGTATGCACCTAAGAACGATGATGGTACTCCACAAATGGATACCGCGTGGCTTGAGGAGTATAACAGCGTAGAAGTAGAATAATCTTATGTATGATTCAAAAACTGACACAGTAGATTTCAAGAACGTCACTACCGGTGCGCTTGTGGGTGCTGTTGTAAGGATGTGTGAGGAGTTAAAGATTGCTGGTTCTACTGCTGAATATGATCTGTATAAAGCAATTCAAGACGAACACGCAAAAGTAACTAAGAAATAGTTATCAAACAGATTATCGGACCGACTTCCGGTAATCCAATTTGGTTGGTACATTATTAGCAACAGAACAATATTCTGTTTAAAATCAAATAATATTATGTCTGAAGTACAAATATATGAAAAAGATGTAGAGGAATATCATTCACAGGTATCACTTGTTGAAGAAAGGGCAAACCAGCTTGTGATAAGCTCCAAGGAGGAAATGACTACTGCATCTGATCTCCTTATTGACTTAAAGAAAATTGAAAAAATTATTATTGCAAGAAAAAAGAAGATTACTAGACCTCTTATGGATGCTCTAGCCAGTGCTAGAGACCTCTTTAAACCTCTTGAAATAGGATATTCATCTGCCAAAAACACAATCAATAGCAAGATGCTAGACTATACAGACACAGAGGACACTAGAATAGAAAAGGAAAAAGATAGAGTTGAAAAGCGTGTAGCCAAAGGAACTATGCGTGTAGATACTGCTGTCAAAAAGCTTGAAGAAGCCGGTGAGATTAAAACCTCTTTTGATGGTGCAAAAAGTAAAACAATATTCCAAAAAAGAACCAAAATAAGAGTTGTGGATGTAACACTCATACCACGCGAGTTTATGCTTCCGGACCTTGTGACTTTACACGAAGTAGTTGTAAAGAAGAAAATACCTGTTCCTGGAGTAGAAACCTATGAAGAAAAGTCTATTGTCAGTAGAACAAGATAGTGTGCCAGATAAGGAAACCAAAAAATTTAATAAGGTAATAAGGAAACGTAAAAAGCGTGTAAAAAGATTGAAAAGACCTAAAAAGGTACAAAAAAAGGAGGTTAAGATTAGTTGGTTCAGAAGATTAATTAATTGGCTATGGCGAAAAGGAAAATAGTACAACTACCAGCAGAATGTTTATCATATTCTCAAGTGAGTATGTGGCTTTCTAATCCAAAAACATACAGAGAAATATTTTTTAATCAAAATGAGGACGCTAGATTCATGAATAAGGGTATGGCATACGGTAAAATCGTAGCTGATGCCCTTGAGAATGGGGAGGAAACAGGAGATTTGCTAACAGATATGGCTATAGGATTGCTGGAAAAGTATGATATAAAGGATCAAGAGATAGAGGGGTGGCTTAAAACTCCTAATGGATGGGTGAAAATTATAAGCCATCCGGACACTGTGGACAGCAAAACTTTTGCTTTGAGGGAATACAAAACTGGTCATGTTAAGTGGAATCAGAAAAAAGCAGATAATTGGTTTCAATTAAAATTCTACGCTATGCTTATTTATTTAAAGCATGGTGTAATCCCTCCTAGTTGTTATCTTGATTGGATAGAAACATTTGCAGATGCTTCAGATGACGGAAAGATTAAACCTACCGGTCATGTTGAAACCTTTGAAGTTAAGATTGGATTAAAAGAAATTCTTGAAACAATGGCTATTACAAGTCGTGTCGCTAGGGAAATTGAGACAGAGTGGGTAGTCCACGAAAAGCCAAAAGAACAAACATTAGAAGAATGGTTAAAAAATGAGAAAACGCTGTAAGCATTGTAATAAAAGGTCAGGAATTAAGGGGAGTCTCTGTTCTATCTGCGCAAAATATTCTAAATGTATAGATTGCCAAATTATTATGGGTGAAAGAAACGCTAAACAGTATCAAGATACCAAATTATGTACTGAATGTTATGAAGATAGAGATAAAACCTAAGAAAATGCGCTGTGGAAAGTGCAAAAAGACGAGTGGAATTATAAAATTTTACCTCTTTTCAGGTGATGAAAAGGTGAAACACTACCATTCTGCTTGTTACAAATCATTAAAAGTTAATCAAAAAAAGTAATATGAAAATAATACAAAGCCCATCACCAAACTTTAGTAGCTCAAGCTATGACAAAACTGTCCTTATGATTCATAAAACATTAGGACTTATGCCTTGGACTCTTGAATGGTTGCAAAAACCCCGAGCTCAAGCTTCTTGTCAGTATATAATAACAAAAAAGGGTGTAATACATCAATTGGTTTCAGATTCAGATATGTCTTGGCACGCTGGACTTATCTATAATCCATCAGCAAGAGGTAGAAGAGTAATGCTCAAAACTAATTGGGGAAGTTATGTAAATCCTAATAAGTATTGTATTGGGATAGAAAATGAAGCTCTTATTAATGATGAACCAACAAAAGAACAACTAGAAGCTAACATTTGGTTATTCAAAAAACTAAGAGATGACAAGAAAATATTGTTTGATGGAAATGAGCAAAACTTTATAACGCATAGAGACACGTGCAGTTATAAACCCAATATGGAAATATGGAGAAATGCTATACTTAAAGGTGTATTACTGTCAGAGGAAGATGAAGATAGTGACCATGAATGTAAGAGAATTATCCTTGATAACTGGGGACAGTTCGGACTAGAAACCAAGAACGGCAAGATAATTCTATTCAAAAGATCCT
>Ga0209434_1001020_pt1 | contig 12862 bp, 13 predicted proteins | sample ETNvirnome_2_300_FD_184068 | JGI IMG/M metagenome (GOLD analysis project Ga0209434, IMG submission 184068) | Marine viral communities from the Pacific Ocean - ETNP_2_300 (SPAdes) (version 2) | ecosystem: Environmental > Aquatic > Marine > Oceanic | place: Pacific Ocean | collected 2013-06-22
TAAAAAGGGTGATATTTTAACAAAAGAAAATATCTGGGTTAAGCGTCCTGGAACTGGGGAAATTCTTGCCAGAGATTATAAATCTCTGTTGGGAAAAAAAATAAAAAATAACTTGAATGTAGATCAACAGCTAAAATGGAAAGATGTAATATGAAAAAAATTATAATTTTAACTGCAGATGAACTAAGGCATGACTACTTTAAAATTAGGTTTGCTTTAGAAGAAGATATAGATGTATTAAAGACTTATTGTCATAGAACCAAAAAGAAATATAGTTTTACTACTAACACGAATGAGGGGGATATTAGAAATATTCATTTTACTTCTCGATATCGAACCGAACAAGATTTTTTTGAAGAATATGTATTATCATCTCAAGATAATTCCAAGTCAGAATATATTGATCGTGGTGAGATAAACGACGATAAATATATAGAGGATATATGCAAGCTTAACCCTGATTTGATTATTGCTTATGGATGCTGCATTATAAAGCCAAAATTAATTAAATTATTTAAAGATAGAATTATCAATGTTCACTTGGGGCTTTCTCCATATTACTATGGTTCTGGAACAAATTTTCATCCATTTGTAAATGGAGAATTGAGCGCGGTTGGATGTACTTTCATGTACATGGATGAAGGCATTGATACAGGTAAAATAATACATCAAATCAGAGCAGATATTGATCCATGTGACAATATACACCAGGTAGGAAATAGGCTTATAAAAAAGATGACGTATCAATTTATAGAACTAATTAAAAATTTTGAAAAAATAGAAGACAAACAACAACCCACAGATAAAAAAGGCACGGTATATAAGGTTAGAGATTGTACCGACACCAGTATACAAAAAGTTTATAGAAATATTAAGAGTGGGATTTGCTTAGAGTATGATCAAAATAAAACTGATTTAGACTTAGGGTTTCCGATAATCGAACAGAGATTTTTATGTTAGTGGTAATGTATCACTATATTAGAGAGGATAATTCTGATTATCCAAATTTTAAAAATCTTACTATTGATCAATTTAAAAAACAAATAGATTTTTTTTATGACACGTATGGTCTTATATCAAAAGAAGATTTTATTCGTTCTATAGAAACCAAAACACCAGTTAAGGAAGGTGTTGTTTTAACTTTTGATGATGGATTTAAGGATCACTATAATAATGTTTTACCTATTTTAAATGAAAAAAAACTTTGGGGATGCTTTTACATTCCAACTGGACATTATGGAGATCAAAAAATACTAAATGTGCATCGTGTACATCATTTATTAGGAAAATATGATGCAAATAATTTATTGAAAGATTGCATGAAGCTTATTGATGTCTCAATGTTGGATGAAGATAAAATACAACAATTTGATAAAGAGATCTATAAAGATCAGCAACTGTCTTCTTTTGAATATCAATTTAAAAGGCTTTTTAATTATTATTTGCGTGATGAGTTTAAGACCCTTATTTTGGATACAATAAGTAAGTCTTATCTAGACGAAGCCGAGTTATACAAAAGTATGTATATGACTAAGAATGAACTTATTGAAATCGAAAATCAGGGATCGATAGTGGGTTCACATACAAAAACCCACCCGGTATTATCTACGTTAAGTGATGTTCAACAGCATGATGAAATATTTGATTCTTTTGCTTTTTTGGATTCTTTTCTTAGGGTTCCATTAAGAAGTTTTTGTTATCCCTATGGAGGTCCGTCTTCTTATAATAAAAACACATTTGATATATTGGAGAAATGTGATGTACACCATGCTTTTGCCGTAGGAAACAAGCAGCTGGAGATACCACATTACAAATATGAATTAACACGTATGGACTGTAATAGGATTTGTTAAAATGAAAAAGATTTGCGTCGTAACAGGTTATCGCTCGGATTATACGAAATTGAAAAGTGTGCTTTTTCACTTGAAGAAATTAGAAAATATAAAGCTGGAGATAGTGGTATTTGGAGTTCATCTATTAGATGATTATGGGAAAACCTTAACAGACATAGAGAAGGATGGCCACAAGATTTCAGCGTCTCTATCAACAAATGTTGAGGGCTCAACTCCAATTACAATGTCTAAATCTATAGGTTTGGCAATTGTAGAGCTTAGCGGCGTTTATGAGCGTTCAAAACCAGATGCCGTTTTGGTCGTAGGGGATAGGTGTGAAATATTTGCGGCTGCAATTGCAGCATCAATTAGCAACATTCCAGTTGTACATATCCAAGGAGGCGAGGTAAGCGGTACAATTGATGAGGTGATTCGTCATTCAATAACTAAGCTTTCTCATGTACATTTTCCTTCTACGGAATTGAGTACTCAACGTATCATAAAGATGGGTGAGAATCCAGAATTCGTTTTCAACGTCGGTTGTCCGGCGGTAGATCTTATTAAAACTTGCGACTATTTTAGCGATTATCAATTAAAAAAAATGCATCGATCTATTGGGGTTAATTTAAGAAGTGGTGAGCCGTATATTATCTTAATTCAACATCCTGTCACTACTGAATTTGGCGCTTCCGGTAAGCAAATGATGCTAACCCTAGAGGCATTACAGGAGGCTGGAATCCGCACATTAATGTTGTATCCCAATCCGGATGCTGGTACTGGAGCAATGCTGAAGACCATTCGTAAATTTTCTAAAAAATATAAAAAAGATTCTGTGATATGTGGTAAGTGGAAACATTTACCTTTTGAGACATATCTGAATCTATTGAAAAATTGTGCATGTTTGGTTGGTAATTCAAGTAGTGGAATTAGGGAAGCACATATTTTTGGCACTCCAGTAATCAACATTGGCTCTAGACAAAAAGGGCGCGAACGTACCAAGAATATAATTGATATTTCTCATGATAAAGATTTAATCAAGAAAACGATCAAACGCTATGCAGGAAAAAAAATATATGATGACGAAAATCTGTATGGGGACGGATCTGCGGGAAAAAAAATTGCCGATATACTTTCTAGCATAGACCTAAAAGCGGTACTGGCAAAGAAAATTTTACTATGAATGATATCCCTATTTTGATTCCCGCAAGGGGAGGGTCGGTGCGCATTCCTCACAAAAACATTGTTGATTTATGTGAACGCCCTTTATTGTCTTATGTCATTAATGAAAGTCTTAAAGTTACGGATGACGTTTATGTAAGCACAGAGAATGCAGATATAAAAAAGGTTGCCCAAACTTATGGTGCCAAAGTTATTGATAGACCTCATGAACTAGCCACAGATACAATTTCAGTCAATCCTACGGTAGAGCACTTTATAGGGCTGTTGGACGTGTCTAAGTTTATTTTAGTGCAACCTACATCCCCTCTATTAAAAGCTAAATATATTTTTGAGACTATAAAGATGATGAGTACGCAAGAATATGATAGCATAATCTCGGTATACGAAGAACAGGGTTTTTATTGGAACAAACACGGGGTTCCTTTGAATTTTGATATTAACAATAAACCTAGAACACAGGATGTGGCTGGGTGGTATGCTGAAAATGGAGCTATTTTTTCTACAACAACAGGTAATTTTTTAAAGAATAAAAATTTAGTAAATGGTAGAGTAGGATTTGTGGTGATGCCAAAACTTTTATCAATTGATATCGATACATATAAAGATTTATTCTTGGCAGAATGTATTTTGCGAAATCAAGAATCAAATTTATTACTGGATTAATTAGTTTTATGATGAAAATATTTTTGGGTGATCTTGTTCATATGTGGGGGAAAGGGGGCATATGGACAATTCCCCTAAATGTGGGATTTGTAGTCATGCCAAAATTTTTATCATGTGATGTCGATACCTATGAAGATTTACGGATAGCAAATGCAGTTATAAAATCTGGTTATTGATCATGATCAACTATATTTTTAAAATTGAATTGTTATCATTTTTATTGAGACCGATTATCATTGTATAATGTTTATTATTTTATAAAGAGGGTCGCAAATTGAAAAATCGACGTATAGGAATTGTAGGGTACGGTTATGTTGGAAAGTCAATGGTCGATTTTTTTAAATCACATTTTAAAGTTAGCGTCTATGATCCGGCCTATGATTATGGAGACAACGATGGATTTGAGTTTACTTCCAGAGATCAAATAAATAAGTGTGACCTGGTCGTGGTTTGTGTTCCAACGCCCCAAGCCCCGAATGGAAATTGTGATATTTCAATTGTCGAATATACTTTTGGGTGGCTAAATGTTCCTTTGGTAATATTAAAGTCCACCGTTGATATAGGGACAACGGATTACCTTAAGAAAAAAACCGGACTCAGGGTGGTCTTTTCACCTGAGTTTGTGGGCGAATCTTCTTATTGGACTCCATATAAATTCCATAATGAAATTAAGGAGACTCCGTTTTTTATTTTTGGGGGTGAAAGCCAGGATACTTCGGAGGTCATTAATTTTTATACAGCCATAGCCGGCCCCACAAAAACATACAGGCAGGTTTCATCACAAGAAGCTGAAGCCATAAAATATTTAATCAATACTTTTTATGCACTTAAAATTACATTTTGTTATGAAATGAATGAGATGTTTGAGACTCTTAATTTGGATTATAACGTAATTAGGGATTTGTGGATGTTAGATCCTCGGATTAACCCTATGCATACACTGGTATTTTCTGAAAATGATGCACCTTTTGGGGGCAAATGTTTTCCCAAGGATGTAAGTGCATTAGTTAAATTTGCAAAACGAAACGGATACAACGCTAAGCTTCTAGAGGAGATACTAGAATCTAATGAGCGCATAAGAAAAAGAAGGTCTAAGCGATCAAGCATGCGAGGTAAATAAGGGTGAAAATATTAATAACGGGTATTTTGGGCGTTGTCGGTTCTAAGCTCGAAGAAATTTTATTAGAGAGAGGCCATGAAGTATTTGGTGTAGATTTGAGACATGCTAATAGAAGATATGGTCACGGTCTTGGAATGTTAGATAATGAAAATTATTTTCGCTGTGATATTGGAGAATATCGACAGATCGAAGATGTAGTAAACCATGTCGAACCCGATGCTGTTTATAATTGTGCTGCAGAATTTGGAAGGTGGAACGGCGAATATTTTTATGAAAATGTCTGGAAGACGAATGCCATAGGGATGAAAAACATCATTCGATTACAGGAAAAAAAGAAATTTAAATTAATTCATTGTTCTTCTTCGGAGGTCTATGGCGATTATCATGATGTTATGTATGAAGATGTGATAAATAAAATACCTATCGAGCAAATGAATGATTACGCGATGTCAAAACGCATTAATGAAATGCAGATCAATAACTCTCGTATACAGTATGGGACAGAGTCTGTGGTGGTTAGGCTATTCAACACTTACGGTCCTGGAGAATGGTACCATCCCTTCCGGAGTGTAAATTGCGTGTTTACATATAAGCTACTTCATGGACTTCCAATAACCGTTTATAGAGGTCATTCTCGAACTAGTACATATGTTTATGATTGTGTGCGAACGTTAGCAAATATTGTGGATAATTTTAAGTCAGGTGAAGTTTATAATATCGCCAGTAAAAACAATCATACGATTGAACATTTAGCCGATCTAATACTTTCAGAATCATGTGCAGATCCTTCATTGGTAACTTATGTTACAAATAATGAAATATTGACTACAAAAGATAAATTCGTTGATGCTAAGAAAGCGGAAAATGATTTGGAGCACTTTGAGTCAGTTTCTTTAGAGGAAGGTGTTTCTAAAACAGTAGGGTGGATGAGAGAATATTATGGGGTATAATTGTTAATGAAGATAACTCATGTGGTAGGAACGCGTCCGAATTTTGTAAAAGCGGCCCCAGTAATACACGCACTAGCAGACATAAAAACTTTAGAGCAGATTATAGTTCATACCGGCCAACATTATTCTGTTTCATTATCTGATAATTTTCTTACATGCTTGAATATTCCACAGCCAACCATTAATCTCAAAGTGGGATCTGGACAATCTTCTGGGTCTCATCTTGCTCATCTTATTGATGCAATAGAAAATTATTTTATAAAAAATCGCCCGAGTATTGTCATTCTATATGGAGATGTTAACTCAACTTTAGCTGGTGCTCTTGTAGCCAGTAAAATGAATATACCTATCGTACATGTCGAATCAGGGTTACGTAGTTTTGATAGAGAAATGCCGGAAGAAATTAATAGGATGATCGTAGATTCAATAGCAGATTTGCATTTTGTAACTGAGGAGGCAGGTCGTGAAAATTTACGTAAAGAAGGTCATACAACTTCTATAAAATTTGTGGGTAATACGATGATAGATTCTCTAATAAAAGTAGCTTCGTCTCGTTCTTCATCACCGAGTGGTGTATTAATGACTTTTCATAGACCGTCTAATGTCGATAATAAAAGGGGGTTGATAAAAATTCTGGATATATGTGAAGCTATTAATGAAGAAATTAATTTCCCCATGCATCCTCGAACACGAAATAAAATAAAACAACTTGGGCTTTACGATGGGTTTATGAATATCGAAAATCTCACCATTTATGACCCTGTTGATTATATTGAATTTATTAAAATGATGGAAAAGTCATTGGTAGTTATAACGGATTCCGGAGGGATTCAGGAAGAAACTACGTTTTTGGGAGTTCCATGTTTAACAGTAAGAAAAAATACGGAAAGGCCTTCAACAATTAATATGGGTACCAATATTTTGGTTGATTCTTGCGATGAAATTGTTAAGATAATAGAAGAAATTAAGAATGGGAAATATAAAAAGTGTAACATCCCACCCATGTGGGATGGAAAAGCTGCCATTAGAATTAAGGATGAAATTTTGGATTTTATTCAATAGATGATGTTCATTTTTTTATAAAAAAATATAATGTTATTATGGATTGGGAGTTAGTAAAGTGAATGATATAGATGAAATGCCTTTGGTGACTTTTGGGATAGTTAATTGCAATCGTCTTCATTATTTTAAGAGTTGTTTAGAGTCTTTATTGTTCTGTACACAGGATTATAAAAATAAAGAAATAATTGTAGTTGATAATGCTTCTGTGGAACCGGGAACAGATGAATATTTAAATGAGCTTCGATCTAGGGGGATCCACGTTTATAAAACATCTAACCGAGATCCCAATAACGAATATGCACGTGCACTTAATTATATCGTAAAAAATGCACAAGGAGATTATGTTTGTCCTCTTGCTGGTGATATGCAATTCATTGTGCAGGGCGGTTGGCTTTACGAGTTTATTAAGTTTTATGAGCAAAACCCGCTGACTGTAGGGTGTATTTCATTTGATGCCCAGCGTCGTATAACAAATAGATCACATCAATATGGACCCATAGTTTCTACTGGAAAGTATAGGTTCATTTATGACGAGAGTCGTCCTCCTATAGCAACTTCTGCAAACTGTTTATTTAGCAAAGAGAATTTAGAACTGATGGGCCCATGGGAGGTAGATAACCTCGCACATGAAGGAGGAAATGATTCTGAAAATAAAATGTGGCGTAAGGTTATGGAACTTAAGCATTTTAAAAAAATAGAATGGACCCAGGTTTTACCCATTGTCCCCGTCTCTATTGCAATTTGGAATGATCCTCGCGGTACAAATGCTAGAGTAAGGGATAATAAAAGGTACGGAGAATATTGGGCTCCAAAAAAAGATTTTAGATATTATGAGATATACAAATTTGATGAAATTACCCACATGGATAATGATAAAAACATGTTTCCTTTAGAGGTAGAGCGTCTTGCACAGGGGATTGGTTGGAGGGTGCCTATTGATGCCTCCGGTGCATGGAAAAAAAATCCTATTGACCCAGTGTCTGCAATGCCAGGTGACTATACGGTCATTGATTTACCTGATGATGGTCATGAAATTATACACGAGTCCCTTAAGGCAGATGAACAATACGATTATTTAAGCGAGTGGTTGGATGAAAACTAATAAATTAACAAAAATTGTGGGATCATGGTCCGGACATGATTGTTCATTCTGTGTTTTTGAAAACGGTATGCCCACAGTTCATGCTGAGTACGAAAGATATAATAGAGAAAAATCTCCTTCGGGCGATGCTCTTAATTTTTTATTTGATAGATGTTCTAATTTGGATGATGTAGATCATTTTATTGGATGTTATCCTAAGGGAAAAACTCTACACTATGATGAGTCATATCAAAAAATTAAAAAAATTATTGAAAATAGAAATGGGACGCTTAGATTTATTTCACACCATAAGGCCCATGCTGCCCATGCATTTTATTCCAGTAAATTTAATAATGCATTAGTGATTACATTAGACGGCGGTGGCGTGGAAGATGATAGAGGGGGGGAGTCTGCATGTACTGTTTGGATGGGAAAGGGAACGAAGCTTCATCATATAAAGACATTTAAGCCTCATGAAATCAATATAGGAGGTGTGTGGACTCGAATAACAAGGTATATTTTTAAGCTACAGAATGGTTGGCCATTAGGAAGTCAAGAGGGTACAGTGATGGCCATGGCTTCAATGGGAGACCCAAATAAATATTTTGATGATTTTTGGAGAATGCTCACTGAGGATAAGGTTATAGCTAGTCATAAACCAGTTGATCAACCGGTTGGCCCTTATGTTCCTGGTAAAGATCCCGTGCATCCTTACTTAGATCATTGGGCTCAGATTGCGCAGAATTCTGAACAAGATAAATTTGATTTGGCTGCTGGTCTGCAAAAAGCCACCGAGGAGCTTATAAAACAATTTATATTTTCGATGATTCAAAATGCAAATTTATATGATACATCACTTAATCATTTGTGTATTGCCGGTGGCGTTGCACTTAATTCTGTGGCAATGGGAAAAATTAAGGATTGGTTTCCAGAGTCAGTAAAAGAAGTATACATCCCTCCCGTTCCTTATGACGGGGGTTTGTGTTTAGGGGCCGCGCAATATTTGTGGCATCACATTTTAGATAATAAGAGAATTCAGTGGAAAGATAACTTTTCACCGTTTTTAGGGGAGAGGTGGGATCAGAATCATTTTAATGCTACCCTTAGTAAGTTTGCTGACGAAATAGAGGTGACAAAAGTGACCGATAGTGATGTTATTGAACTGTTGTCGACCCAACACATAATATCGGTTTTTAATGAAGGGTCAGAGTCTGGTCGTCGTGCCTTGGGAAACAGAAGTATCTTGGCTGATCCACGCTGTGAGAAAATGAAGGATAAAATAAATGAAAGAGTTAAACACAGGCAATGGTTTAGGCCTTTTGCGCCATCAATTCTTAGAGAAGAAGTGAGTAAGTGGTTTGTAAGAGATGTGGATAGTCCCTATATGCAATTTGTGCTTAAATTTAAAGAAGGCCGCGAAAAAGAGGTACCGGCGGTAGCACACTATGATAATACCGCTCGACTACAAACAGTTACCAAAAATGACAACCTTTGGTATTACAATTTTTTACAGATGTGGTTTAAAAAAACTGGGACCCCCATTCTTTTAAACACCAGTTTTAATGATAGGGAGCCCATATGTGAAAATTCATTTCACGCTATTAGTTGTTTTTTAAATACTGAGATTGATTATTTGTATTTTCCTGAATACTCTTCCTTAATTAAACGTTCTAAATAATGCTGAACAGTTTTTAGTCTGTTCATTTAAATAAACTGGTGTATATTTTCATATGAATAAAATTATATTCCCCACCGGAAAGGCACATGTTTCATATTCAGAAATTAGATGCTGGAAAGAGTGCTCTTATCGTCACAAGCTACAGCATATAGAAAAGATTGACATGTCTAAACCTTCTCCGTACCTAGATTTTGGTTCGGCTGTTCATGAGGGTTGTGAAAGTTACCTTAATTCTAAAATAGTTCCAAAAGAAAAATTATTGCAAGACATTCGTAATGCGTGGGAAAAATATGGATTTGAGGATGCGGAGTGGATTGAGAAACAACCAGGGTGGTATAAGTATGAACCGGTTTCAACCTGGTGTAAGTGGGCGGAAAATATGTGGGCAGAGGTTCCAGATTTTCTTGATAGGACATTCCCAAACTGGGAAACTGTATCGGCGGAAGAGATGTTGTATGAGCCCATTGGGGAAAAGAGTTTAAATTTTAAAGGATTTATAGACGTTGTCATTAAAGTACCACGAAAGAATGGTACGTACAAGTATTGGATCCTGGATTGGAAGACTGCTAAATCTTATGGCTGGGATCGTCGAAAAAAACAAGATACATTAACGCTAGCGCAGATTGTTCTTTATAAACATTATTGGGCAACTAAAAACAATATTTCTTTAAAGGATGTCGGCACAGGGTTTGTATTGCTTAAACGAGGGGGAAAACCTGGGGATGTATGTGAGTTTTTTCAAATATCTTCGGGCCCTAAGACGATTGAAAAAGCTAAAAAAATGGTAAGAAACATGGTGTCTGCTGTTCAAAAGGGAATGCATCTTAAAAACAGGGACGCTTGTCGTTTTTGTGAGTATTATAAAACGGAATATTGTACATAGGGAGAAATAATGATGAATAAGACGAAAATCGGTGTAATAGGTCAAGGGTTTGTCGGTTCTGCCATTCGTGAAGGGTTAAATGATTTTTATGAGATTTATACATACGATCTCAATCCCACATTACGAAACTGCGATTCGCTGGTTGATGTAGCAAAAAATGCAAAAATAATCTTTGTCTGTCTTCCGACCCCAATGCAGAGGGATGGAAGTTGTTACACAGGGATTGTCAGCGAAGTGATTCAAAATATTAATGAAATATGTGGGACGAATGATTATGCTGGAAGAATTGTAGTTATCAAGTCGACTGTCCCTCCAGGAACTACGGATCACCTTAACGCAGAATGTACTAACATATCTGTAGCATTTAGTCCTGAGTTTTTAACTGAAGCCAATTCATTTGATGATTTTAAGAGACAAACGCGAATTATTATTGGGGCCACCCGTCCGGCATCTACTAGAATTAAATCCATGTTTAGTAAGGCATTTCCAACCATTCCCATTATCAAAACGAGTGCTAAACATGCGGAAATGGTAAAATATTTTATTAATTGTTTTTTATCTACGAAAGTTTCATTTGCCAATGAAATGCATCAGTACTGCGAAAAAATTGACGTAGATTATGATAAGGTCGTTGAATATGCCTTATATGATAATCGCTTAGGCAGGTCTCACTTTTCTGTACCGGGTCCTGATGGTGACTTCGGGTTTGGCGGACATTGTTTTCCCAAGGATTTACGTGCAATGATTGCTGTGATGAAAGATGTAGATATTAGCCCAGATGTACTTTCGGCAGTTAAGAAAAAAAATGATGACGTACGTTTAAATCGCGATTGGGAAAACATGCAGGGTAGAGCTATTATTTAGATTAAATTTGAGACATAAAGTTAGCACAAAGTATAAACCTATTAACCGATGGTGAATGATCGAATAAAATTGGTGATATGATGGAAAAAAGAAAGAAAAAGATTGTAGTCCTGTCTGATCATGCGCTTTGTACTTCTGGTGTAGGCGTTCAAACTAGACATCTTATTGAAGGTTTATTGAATCGCTATCCTGGAGAGTGGACATTTAGACAGTTCGGAGCCGCAGTCAAACATTCTAACTATGATACTGTCGTGGTTAATGATGATTTTATCATTAAACCAATAGACGGATTTGGGGATCCGGATTTATTACGTTTGACCCTGGCAACAGAAAAACCAGATCTTTTATTGCTGTTTACAGATCCTCGGTTTTTTATTTGGTTATTTGAAATGGAGGATGAAATCCATCAAGTGTGCCCTATAGCATGGTGGCACGTGTGGGATAATTACCCTATTCCGGATTATAATAGTCCTCTTTATGAAGCTACTGATTTAATCAATTGCCACTCCTATCTTACATATGAGATGTGTCATAAAAACTTTCCTGAAAAGTCCAATTTTATTCCTCATGCTTTGCCTGAAGAGGTATTTAGACCTTTACCCAAAAATAAAAAGAATTCTTTAAAGAGTCAGCTTTTAGGGCCTCAAAGAGAAGATCATTTTACGGTCCTATGGATTAATAGAAATGCCCGACGAAAACGCCCGGGCGATCTTTTGGAAGCATGGGCGCTATTTATGAAAGAACTAAATGAAAAATATAATCATCAAAAAGCAACACTAATTTTACATACCGACCCGATGGATCAGGAAGGGCCCAATTTGTTTTCAATGGTCGATCACTTGGGTATTACTAACTCTGTCGTTTTTTCCACTGAGAGAGTTGCATTTGATCACATGAATGCATTACACAATATATCTGACTGTTGCATAAACATAAGTTATGCTGAGGGTTTTGGCTTATCCACCCTAGAAGCAATGCAGACCGGCACACCAATTATAGCTCTAAAAACCGGTGGAATGACTAGGCAAGTGGTTGACCATCGAGACCAGAGTGAAAATGGCGTTGCATTACCTGTAGAGTTTCGTAGTTTAGTGGGATCACAGACAGTACCTTACATATACGAAGATTATTGTAGCGCTCCTACTACGGCACATGCATTAATGCAAATATATGAGTTGGGAGATGATAAAAGAGAATCCTTAGGGCAAAAAGCAAGAGATTATGTAATGAGTGAATTTTCTTATGATAAAACTATTGAAAAATGGCATCATACGATGAGTGATTTAGTTGAAAATTGGAAAGAAGATTATAAAAGTTGGGAGTGCATTACAATTTAATTATGAAAAAAGTTATTATTAGAGCACCATTACTAACATATTCAGGATATGGTACCCATTCGCGCCAGATATTTAGATGGCTATTATCACGGCCAGATATTCAGGTATATACATCACTTGTTCCATGGGGGATGACACCATGGATGATTAATCCTGGTTTGGAGGAAGGCCTTATAGAAGAGATCATGAGCAGATCAGCATATGACCCTAAGG
>Ga0209434_1001021_pt1 | contig 12856 bp, 18 predicted proteins | sample ETNvirnome_2_300_FD_184068 | JGI IMG/M metagenome (GOLD analysis project Ga0209434, IMG submission 184068) | Marine viral communities from the Pacific Ocean - ETNP_2_300 (SPAdes) (version 2) | ecosystem: Environmental > Aquatic > Marine > Oceanic | place: Pacific Ocean | collected 2013-06-22
CCATCTTTATCTTTTCCTCCTTTTCTTAAATCTTTGCGGACTGCCTAACTTTGTCCCTGTTACATCATTCCAATAAATTCTACTGGCCGAGAAACTTCTTGGCCGATTCTCAGTTACAAAATATTTTTTACCTCTGATTGTTATTTTTTGTCCGAATTTATATTCTTTCTTTTTCGCCATCTTTATCTTTTCCTCGTTTTCCAATCAATATATTTTTTTGCTGATGCTATGGTATTGGCTTTCTTCACATAACGCCTTTTACCGCTTAACTTGGAATCATCTAACGCCACAACAAACCTTGAGCCATTGGGAGATACTACTTGAATAACTCCATTATGGCGTTCAATTCTGTGGTTTTTATATTGTTTAATTAATACCATCTTTAGTTAATTCTCCTTTTCCAAGTAGTCCATCTTGTCCCCTTTTTTATAATTCCTTCTTTTCGTAATTTTTCAAATTCGGACTTACTTAACGCTTTTCCTTTTTTTCGGTATCCCATCTTTACCATAATCCCCCGTATAATCCGCTTCTTCTTTTCCTTCTTTTCGTTCCTTTCGTTCCTTTTATTGAAACTTTACTCAAATTACCTGAACCGTATTTTTTAAACCATATCTTTGCTTCTGCTCTGGTTTTAAATGTTGGTGCGGGTCTGCCTGGATTAATCCTTTTTCCATGAATACTCCTGCCTGGTTTCTTGTGGTATATACTAAATCCCATCTTTATCTTTTTCTCCTATATTTTCCCTGCATATCTCTAATTCTATTTGCTTTCCGTTGGGCTTCTCCTTTTGTTTTTCCAAATTCAACAGCTCTCCCTGCAATAGCAATATCATAGCCTCCACCTACTTTTCTAATTGTTACTCTCCCTTTTCTTGCCATCTTTATCTTTTACTCCCGTTGTTTATTAATGTTTGTAAACTATTCATAAAACCTCTTGGCTGTTGTTGACTTCTTTCTTAAATAAATAACCCATTGGTTGCCTTCTTTTTTAATTCTTGTTAAATAAGCCCCCGACTGACCGTATAAAAAAGCTCGTTTCTGAGCGTCCTCTTTTCTTCGATAACCTCGATACCTTTGCCATCTGAAAGTACGCCCTATCGGTGCCCACTTCCAAATACCGTGACCTGTTGATGATGATGCCATGTGAGTATGACCCGCTGTATCTTGTCCACAACGGGTTCGTTCCAACTAGGATTATCTCCGAGTTGCAAATCCTGCAATTAGGAATAATACTACACTCATAACCGCAATCAAAGCAATCAAACCAAGATTACCTACAACGTTTGTGTCAATAGCGTTTTGAACTGTTATTGTAGCGTTGCTTGCAGTTGTTCCAGCCACCAATGTGCCTTGGATAGATGCCAAAATTTGGAATCCTACTACAAGTACTAATGCTACGACAACTACGTTTTGTTTCTTACTGTGGCTTTTTATCCTCAGCTTCTTACAGTTTCCTGTAAGTCCAGCATACCTTTTCATCTACTAGAGATGTCGCGAACTCGTGGACGGATTATATCTTTTCACCGTCTATGCGTTGCCCCTGAATATACTTAGTATATCCTTCGGTTCGGGTTATCTTAGCTTTCACCTTAGACTTTCCCGCTTAATTTCGCGATACATTTAGTTATGTCGCCATAACTAACGGGCTATTTTCGTTCACCCTATTGTCAAACTTTGCAATGTCAATGTGTTACCCTACGGGCTTTTTATCCCATAGTTCTTATGGTTTCCCACAAGTTCGGCATACCTTTTCATGTACTTGACATGGTGCGGTCTCTTGGGTGGATTATATCTTTTCACCACCTATGCTCTGCCCCTGAATATACTTAGTATATCCTTCGGTTCGGGTTTTCTTATCTTTCGACTTAGAGTTCCCCGCTTTATACCGCACTGATTATTTTAAATGTCACCATCTAAAACGGCACGTTAATACCTAGTTGTCCCTTTTTGCTGTTAATTAGTTTGGACAACATAACCAAGATAGTTCTTGTTGGTTTAAAAAGGATTGTTAACCCCCAACTTCTCTCATCAATAGGATTATTCCAAGTACAACTGCCCCAACTAAGTAAAGCAGACTAGCTGAACCGATATAACCACCGACTAGAAGTAGAACCGCACAAAAGAAACAAATTAAACTTGTAGTAGCCCATGCTACCGCCGTGCCAATATTCGGACTTGCCCTTAACCCGATAAATAGGATTAGGAAGAACCCAAGTAGGAATACATTAAAGAAATTTGGGTCTACGCTGACTACGTAACTCATGTAATCTCCTGAAGTGTTTACTGCATTTGGTAATGGATATGCCATATTATGATGTTAAGTTCCTGTTGAAGAAGAACTGTAATAATAGAATAAATAGTATAATACTACCTATTAATATTATCGCTGAACCGAGTAGGCTACCGAACTCTCCAAACGGTGCTAAGCTAAGTAAATCCTGTATAATACCCCAAGTACCCGCAATACCTTCTGTAATAAATGAGGTACTACTTTGCATGGTACTTAGTGTAGGATTTGTGATATTGAAAGTTACATTAGCAACTTGTGTAGCATTAGTAAAGTATTCTAAGCTGGTATAATTTGGACTCATAATGTCCGTCCCTGAAATATTAGTATTGAAAGTAGTCCCGTAATTTTGATTAGCATAACCGACTGTATAACCTAGTCCAGATATTACAAGAACTAAAGTTAGGGAAAACATAATTATACTCGTGAAGTTTAAATTTCCTTTTTTCATTAGTCGACCCTCAACTTAGCTATATAATAAATTAGGAACATTACTAACGCCCCCGCTATCCATAAGAACTCTTCGGGAACATTTAGTACGAATTTACTAGCTAACCATAATCCTGTAACGCTTAGTATTAAACTTAACGTTGCACTTTGTGAAGCTACACCTATTGTAGCAAATAATACAAGTATAAGCAATGCGTACATTAATCCATCACTTTGACTAAAGAAAGTATTTAGCGTGGCTACTTGTGAATAGCTTTGTTTAAACACTTGAATATTAGCGGGTAAAACCTTACCCGTTACGTTTCTTTCGGTAAACCTGCTCCACCCGTAAACCGTAAAGTCATCATTAGGATAAGTAGCACTGTAATCAAAATACCAAGTTCCTGAAAGATTATTAGTAGTTTCATACGTTATTTCTTGATTCATTCCACCCGTTGTTTTATAAACATAAATAAATGACCTATTACTTGTACCCCCAAAATCTGTAAAGTTATAATTTAAAATATCTGTATCTAAATCAAAGCTTACATCAATAATATAACAGCTCTGTACTAATTGCTCTGAAGTCGGTGGGTCATCATAAGGACCTGAAGGATTATAAACCGAAGTATTACAATTTACCGTCATTAAAAACAAAGTGCTGTTAGTATATTCTCCATCACTTACCGATATATTAATTTCTGAAGCTCCAAAGGCAATAGTATCTGCCGTGATATTAAATTCTTGAGCTGAAGTATTAGAATTACTGAAAGTAAAATTTGTAAACAATGAAGCATCACTGAAACTAGCGGTGTAACTCAAGTCGGTAAATAAGTTATCAATGTCTGTAACATTGAATCCAATACTTAACGTTTGATTTGATACCATTGTTTTATCGTTTATTGGTGTAATGCCTGGTGGGTCATTGACGTTTAAAACTTCAAGATTAAATGTTGTTGAATTACTTAATCCACCTGTATCAGTTACAGTTACGTTTATTGTTGTGTTTCCGAATTGGTCAGCAATAGGTGTTAAATTTAAATGCCGTTCACCAAGATGACCACCTAATAAAATACTTGAATTAAGAACTAAAGCTTGGTTACTACTTGTAGCAAAAACTGTTAAATTAATTACGCTATCTTCTGTATCTGAAACATTGAAAAGAACATTATTAAGCGTTGTATCTTCAAAAATTGTTTGATTAGCAATAGGCGTAATACTTGGTGGTGTATTAGCAGGCGGACTTGCACCCGTATAACTAGCTACAAAATAATCTATGTAATCGTCAGCGTTGTTTCCGCAAGAAGAACAGTGTAATACATTGTGAGTTATAGATGCGACTTCAGTAAATGCATTATGGGCAGACTGCCAACCCGAAGTTTCACTAGTATCAGTAGAGTTAATTCTAAATTCATTATTCGTAGCGTTAAATTCAATTAAATACTTCTTTTGTGCACCTGCTGGAACAGTTGCGAAACTAGTACCACCCCAACTACTACCCCAAGTATGACCCGTACCCGTCCACATGTGCCCCGCAATTATTTGTCCTGCTGAATTTCTAAAACTAACCGAACCATCTCTAGTTGCACCTGTAACTTCTATACTATAATTTATTCTGTAAATACTTGTGTTCCCTAAATTCGTTGCAATACATGCAGAGTTATCACCACGACCCGTACCTATTTGCCTAAATGTATTAATTCCACAGCCCGTAGGTGCACTAGCTACATCTGGATTCCAAGTTACACCTTGAGCTGAAGTACCTGAGTGTTGAGGGTTATCAGCTCTATCAAAAGTATCAAGAATTTGAGTAGCACCTAAAACTGAAGCTGGTAAAATTAAAAGCATTCCAAGAATTAAAAATAGTCTAGTTAGTTTCATAGTCCACCCCCGTCCTGAGTAAACAGGAATCTTTTACCATAGAGTATAACAATTAATATCATTAGAATAATTGTAGTAAAAACAGGTAAGTTAGAGAACAGCTGATTAGTTAACGGCATCTCTGCTACCATGCCCGACATTGAAGGATTATTGATAAAGCTCTCCCACATATTACTTATTGGAACTGATAAGAACCACATTATAGTTCCCACTACTAAATAAATAACCGTCCATATAATATTGGTGGGTACAAGAATTGCCGAGATTAAAAGTACAAGCAATAATCCAATAAACGCAAGTCCCACCATTGTATCGCCAATTTTAGCTGTTTTATCTATACCACTATTAACTGTATTATTGATATGAGTATTAGACATATTCAAAGTGCTTTCAGTTGTCAAACTGTTTTGAATACTATCGCCAACTTGCCACATAACCGTAGCGAAGATTGCAATACCAAAAAGTGTAACCAGAAAAACCATTAAGTCAGTTACTTGACCTTTCTTATTTTTTAGTTTTGAATATACCATTAATTTCACTCTCAAGTTTATCTAAGTAAGCATTGAAGTCCCGTTTACCAAACAACGCATCTTTAACTATTAGTTCTAGTATCTGAACTTTTGGGATACCTGTTTCTTCACTTGCCTTCTTTAACAGATTGTCTGAGCTTATATAAACTCTTGTCAACTTAGCGTTTTTATTCTTTACCAACATTACTAAACACACCGATTACATAAAAGAACAATATGATTATTGTATAAATAGCTAAAATATAAGTAAACCAAAGACCCGTAGTTAAGAATACGGTTATGATGTCATTACCGAATAAGAAAAAATTACTGAACAAATCAGCAACATAACTAAACACACCAAAGAATAAATACCATAATATTAAGTAATGTAATTGTTTTTCCAGTCCCATTCTACTTAAATTAACTTCTAGTCTAACCACGTTTACCCCCTATAAACCAAAGAAAACCTATAAGTAAAAAGATACCACCAAGTAAAGCGTTACTTTGAATTGCCCCCGTATCTGAAGATAAATCTGGGTTAATGTTTACTGCGTAGTCATAAGTAACGTTACAAGACCCGTTAGGAAAACTAGGCGTGGTTAACATAAAATCTGTACTATATTTCTGCTGTCCTGTGTTATGGCTATCAATGGGTGAAGTGTAAAAGTAATCATTCTTCTTTAGTATTAAAGTTGTATTGCTTCCTAAATTGGTTAAATTGTAGCTATCAGTAACATTAAACACCGTATCATTATAATTAACATCTAATACTATTGCTGGTGAATTAGTATAAGCATAAGTTAAACCTGTTTTCTTCCTAAAAATAGTACGGTTAATAGGTGTTTTATCTTCTGGCGTAGAATAAATACTAAAATAGGCTTCTGGCTCACCTATATAATAACCGCCAGACATAGTTTGGCAAGAATATTCTAGGTTTGCTGGCATAAAAAACTCAACAGGCGGACCATCTGGACCCCACGAACCTGGACCTGGATTATTATCATCGCCCCTACACCTTAAAGCGTAAGGTGTTTGTGTACTTAGATTAATAAAAGTATATTGTTGTATAGTATCGGGTGCGCCTACTAAATAAGGCTGGGAAATCTTTTCTACTATGGTAGTAAAACTACCATCAGTAGCTACATCACACTCATAAGCTACTAGAGTAGGGTCGGGTGCTAATACTAAGTATGGTGTAAAATCATACTGTAAGTTCATAGCCATAGGATTCCAATTAATAACAACAACAGGTCCAGGTATAGCCATAACAGGAATTAATAAACTTAAAATAATACCAGCAGTTAATAGTAAACCTCTGACTAATTTGAAAGTCCTTTTTGCCTTTTTGTGCTTTTCTTTACGCACCCAAAATTTTGTTTCCATATTGAATTAATAAAATAACCATTAAGATTTGAACGAACATAACCGAGCCAAAGAATATTTGCATACCATATTTATCAAGAAAACTCTCAACTGTAAATAATTCTTCAACTTGTGTATCCATCAATTCGCTTAGTCTATCTTTACCTACGTTCTTCGCAACAAACGCAATGGCACTCCCGTCCTCTCGAACTACCATAGGGTTTAGCATTTCATACTTATTAATCTTTGTCAACACTAAGAAACATTGGTCTTTAGAAAAAAACCCTCTTTTACCTGAGGGGATAATATATTCTGAGTTATAATTATTAATAACTACTTTAGGTTTCTTTATAGTAAATTCGGGCTTACCTGTTTTCTTATTTGGTATTAACCCAACTTTATATTTCAACTGTTTAAACCCTGCGTGAGTAGGTACAAATACAGTAGCTATTGTGTTGTATCTACCCCCTTTTAGAACAAGAATTAGTATAAGTAAAAGACCACCAATAATAAGAATAAACATTGTAGCTATCACAAAAGTCATAACTGAGTTTGCTAAACTAGATGCTCCTGAACTTGATGCTAAACCACTAAATCCTTCTGCGAATGCCATTATGTTATATTAATCCCAAAAATTCTTTTCTTTTGTTTCGGTGCTTGTTGGTTTGTTATTTCTTTGCTTTGAACACTTGTAGTAATTGCTGTACGTTCACCACCTTTATTACTTCTGTTAAGATTGATTGTAGTATAAGTTCGTAGGGTTTCCCATATAGCTTCTATATCACTTTGATGTAATTCCCACCGTTTTTGATTAATTGAACTTAATAATTGACGCTGAACATTTTTCATTGTTGTTTTGAGCATCTTCATAATATATTCTGGTTTAATATCATTGAACGTAGCCGACCTAGAAAAATAAGGACGTAACTGCATCATAATAGCCAACACCCCATCGCTATTAAGTAAAGCCCGACTATATTTACTTTTCACAATTTTGGCGTTGGCTTCATCATATACTTGACCTGATAAAATTAAATATATCTCTTGTAAGTCTGCGTCCAGTCTTGAATATTCTAATAGTGCTTGTGTGTTTGGACTTTCATAACGAGTAGCTTCGGTAGAAATGTCGCTAACCTCTGGGTAATCAGAAGGGTAACTCATAGGTACTAAAATTCGTACTTATATTTAAGCTTTGTCCTGAGTTGAAAACTGATTTAAAAGTTATTTGATTCTCGTAACATTGACTTTTTATAAAGCCATACTTTACACCATCATAACCTTCAGCTTCACAAAATTCCTTAGCAGTAATATAATCATCATACAATACTATACCAATTAATATAGAACCTACCATTAGGATAGTACAAAAAATCATTGCTCTTAGTAAACCCATTATATTCTTAATTCAAATCCTGTATACTTTCTTTTAAGCTTTCTCTTTCTTGGTGCTTTTAATCCTAAAACTCTGGCGGTGAAACTTCTTTGGAATTTACCTAAAGCTTCATTACCTTGCCTTCTTCTTTGTTTAAGTTTTCTTTTACCTTTACCACTCCACCAGAAACCACCAAAAGTTAATGGTACTGGTTTTCCAGAAGGTGATATATACGGAGATAAAGAAGGACTAAGACTAGGACTTAAAGAAGGACTAAGACTAGGACTTAAAGAAGGACTAAGACTAGGACTTAGAGAAGGACTAGGACTAGGACTTAGAGAAGGACTACGACTAGGTTTAAGGCTTGGACTTAAAGAAGGGCTAAAGGCGGAGCTTAGTTTCTTGGGTGTTTTTAGTGAAGGACTGAGTGAAGGTTTTAAAGAAGGACTAATTGAAGGGCTTGAAATTGGTTGTGTCCAACTAGGTATTATTGAGGGTTTAGGTTTAGGCATTTTGTATCTGGAAATATCATCAACTATATTACCAGCGGGTATTTTAATTCCTATGTCCTCTGTTAAATCTAAGAATTTTTTTATTTGTGGTGAAGGTACACCTTTCTTTCTTCTTGTTTCAGATTGTTGACGCAAAATCCGTAAAAGGTCTATTGGGTCTTTTCCTCTACCTTCGTGAGCTACACCAAACGTACCTTCTTTTTGAAATATACCTGAACCAGCCAATTTACGCTTAGCTGAACCACTAAGTAACGGTACTCTTTTACCTCTATAATTTTCAAAATCTTTTCTTAAATTAAATAACTTATTTCCATAGGCTTCTTCTGGTGCTCCAAGTCCTTCACCAATACCTTTACCTTTTAATTCAATAGCCTTTTCATATTTCCCCTTAAATTGTTTTTCAATGTTAAAGCCTTCATCAGATACACGAAACTGACTTTTTGGAAAGCGTTTTTTAGCTTTACTTAGTATTGATTGGGCTTGTTTCTTTAACCATTCTTCATTACTTGTTTGATAAAATGCTTCTATGTCGCCAATTTCTCTTTTTAATTCAGTCCTTTTTGGTGGTTTATCAAAAGGTAAATCTTTAGTCCATTTTTCTGTGAACCATTTATCACCTGTTTTTTTCTTGAGTTTTACACGAAAATCTTTTAGCCGTGGCATAAAACCGTAAGAACCAAAAACAGTACCACGCCTTCTTAGTGTAGACATTTGTTCTAGGAAAAATAAACTTTCATCAGCTTCTAATACCTTTGTAGCTGTTCCTTTCTTTGTAAATGCCTTTTTATCAAATAAAGGACTATAAGTTTTTCCAGCTTCTTCAGTTGCACGTCTAGCAAGTGGTAAAAATTCTTGGGCTTGTTTTGTTGTTAAAGGATACTTACCTAAATAATCAAAACCTTCGGGTACAAACTCTTTAATTCTTTTTTCAAAAGTTCTAGTCGCTACTCTAGTTTTAGGAAATTCAAAGCCCTCTAAACTTATTTTTTCTGGATAACCTCTTACTCCATACATACCGCCTTCTTTTATGTCCCATGTAAAACCTTTACCCGCACCAAGTTGTATTTTTGGAACTTTAACTACTTTTGGTTCGGCAAAAGGTAAATCTTTAGTCCATTTTTCTGTGTACCATTTATCACCTGTTTTTTTGCGTATCATTACAGGTTCAACTTTAGCAATATTAAGAACAGGTCTACCTCGTAGACCAATTTGTATACTCTCTCCTATTACCTCTAATTCGGGTTGTACTATTGTCTTAACAGTACGTTTACCTGCACTGCCTACGGCGGGCAAGAAACCTAAAGTGATTGGTGATACTCTACCTATTGTTTGCTTTTCTACATAAGCTTCAGCACCCGTTAGCCCGATAAATCCTACATCTAAAGCAACCGCACCTGTTGTACCCGCACCCTTTATAATCGGTCTTGCTTTTTCACTCGCCTTAGTAAGAAAGGGTATTTTTTCAAGAACAGGTGTAACATATCTTGAACTAACTCGCCCTGCAATATCTCCTACATATCTACCGCCTTTTGCTAAAATTATACTACCGCCTTTAATGGTTGTGCCTAAAATTGCTGAACCGTATAATTCTGGTTCAGTATAAGTGCCAAGTTTTGGAATTGTTATTGTAAATTTATCAGCTTCTTGAGGCATATCACTCCAATAAGAACCTTCTGAGAAAATACCTTGTTTCGATGAAATATATTTGTAAGCTGTTTCCATTGGTGCTTTAACAGGCTTACTTTCTGGATAAATTGTTTTTCCGATTTTACTAAAGATGGGTGATACTTTTGGTTTCCAAAAATCGTAAACCTTTTCACTACCTGATATTATTGGTGCTACGATTGGTGCTACTTTAGGTGCTACAAATTTAGATGTACGTTCTACTACATCTTGAAAACCATAATATAATTTACTACCTGTAAAAACTAACTGTTCTGGTTTTGGTTGTACTGGGGGTGTTTTAATTTCTCTTATAAATTCTACACCTTGACCAGCCTTAGCCCCGACTGCAGAAGCAACTTTCTGAAAACCTGACGGGGTAGAAAATTGTAAAGCTCCACCTACTGAAACTTGTTTAACTGTACCTAATTTACCACTTATAGAACCTCTGACTACACCCGTTTGAATTGCTTGAAACCCACCAGTCTTAGTTTCTCTAGCAACTACTTTACCATCTCGATAATATTCCTTCACTCCACTTTTTCTAGTTATTACTGCCGTTCCTTTAGCAGTACCGAAATCTTTAAACTGACTTTTGGCTGGAGATACAAAAGTAGTAGTAACTGTTTGTTTTGGTAATGGTTTACCTTCTAAGGTTTCTTTTATTTCTTCTTCACTCTTACCTTGTCTTCTTAATCTACCTTCGGCTGTTTTTCTACGTCCACTCCTAATTGCTGAAATTAAGCTATCTCTGGCTTTTTGTTGTTTAACTGTACCTAATCTAACCATAATTATTATTATATCTTTACTTATATTTAAAATATCTTGTTAACAGTTAATAAGGTTGGAAAGCAGTTACTTTTAGTTTGTGTAGTTTCCTTAATGCATCTTGGGCTTCATCTTTGTACTTTCGTATCCTTGACTGAGGAACTTCACAAGCTTCAGCCATTTGTTTAATTGACATTACTTTATTTGTGTATAAATATAAAACCAACTGACCTAAAACATCTTTCTTAACATTTGTTTCAAAAACGGCTGTATTAGTATCGTTTGCTATTTTGTCTTTACTTGCTTGGCTAAATCTTTCATAAGGTTGCCAAAGTTTACGACTTGGTTTATGTAGTTTCCAGATATTAATTTCTTCTGTAAAACCATCTTCAGATTTGAAAGTAAATTTTCTTAATTCTCTACCTTCTTTTGTGAATAAAGATTTCTTATAAACATAAGGCTTAACATAAGTTTGTCTTAAACTTAAACTCGGTGGTCTTGCTGTTTCTAAATACAGGTGCATTAATTGCCGTCCCGCTTTTAGAAAATGGGTATGAACAGGCATACAAAAGATTATAACTAAGTTTAGGTATCTTATACTTTGTAAGTTGTGTTTTAAATCTTTAACTTCTTGTTTTTGAAAGTCAAGTGAATCTGCAATTACTCCACCTTCGTCCGCAATTATAACTTTACCTTTTACTTCTTCTTTGTTTGGATTGTCTTTGTATTCTTTTAGTAAAGCGTTAAATTGTTCTTTGGTATAAACAACTTGTTTTTTTACATCGAAGTCTGGCTGTAACAGTTCAGCAATTCTTAGAGCAGTAAAACTCTTTCCTGTTCCAACTGCTCCACAAATTAAGATATTACAACTTTGATTACGAACATAAATTCTATCATGTATCCAACTCATAATAGGGGTTTTAATCTTTAACCACCACTCTATTCCTGTATTGGTCTAAGTTGTACTTACTCATTAAAGTTCTAATTAAACCATAACGTTTAAGATTGTATTCGTATAATAAATTTAAAAAGATAAAATCACCAGCTAAAACTTTACCTTTAGGTATCTTGGACTTCTGTTCTATAAATTCGTTTCTTAAGTCTTTAAAACGTTCATTGCTTCTATTGGCTATGTAACCTAATAAAGTCGCTTCTGTCCAGTCCAAAGTTTTATGTCCTTCCTCATATGATTTCAAAGTTGGTTGACCTCTAAACTTGTTGATAGCTTCAATACTTAAGCAGTTAATAATAAACCTAGTTTCTAATTTTGCATTATCTGCTGTTGCGAAGTCTGGATAGTTTTCCATCATAAAAAGCGCCCCCCTTACGAAGGCAACTAACGGTAACGCTTACCTTAGGACTGAAACTCCTTGTACAAAGTTTCTAATTTGGCTTTAAAGACACGGGGGGCTTAGTTAGTCACAATAGAAATAATACTCTTCTTTTATTTAAGTCTTTCTAAGTCCTTTTTAATAATCATATGATATACTGCTGATTGAATTATTTCTTTAAGAGAGAGTAAGCATTATAAACATAGTGCTTAAAACTTTAGGAAAAAAATATTACTTGAAACTTTCTGTTATATCTTTGGTCAAAGCCGTACTATTTTGTACATAAAACACCGACATATTAAGGGTCTTATGACCGAGCCAACCTGCAATGGCTGAGGTTGAAACACCAGCGTTAGCAATTTCAGTAGCTCTAGACTTTCTGAAGGCATGGAAAGAGATAGGGTTATCAATGCTCTTACATATTTTTCTAAGTCTGTAATAGAAAAAGTTGTATGCTTTTTTGTCTTGGATATCAAACAGATTATTGTCTGCAATTCCCGCCTTTACCCTAACCTCTCGGTCTAAAATATACCCCTCTACAATGTCCATTAAAAATAATCCTCTAGGTAATTTTAATTGTCTTACTGAGTTGTCTTTTCTCTTAGCATTACGAATTGTTATTGTTAAGTAATCCTCTTCAAAAATAAAGTTAGAAGTTCTTAACCTGAGGACTTCAGTAAACCTAGCCCCAGTATAATACATTAGAATAAAAATAATTTTAGTTTGTTTTAATTCCGCGTT
>Ga0209434_1001023_pt1 | contig 12851 bp, 18 predicted proteins | sample ETNvirnome_2_300_FD_184068 | JGI IMG/M metagenome (GOLD analysis project Ga0209434, IMG submission 184068) | Marine viral communities from the Pacific Ocean - ETNP_2_300 (SPAdes) (version 2) | ecosystem: Environmental > Aquatic > Marine > Oceanic | place: Pacific Ocean | collected 2013-06-22
GAAGGGCATTCGCCACAGCGAAGCAGAGGACATGTGGGAGAGGTTTGAATACTTCTCGGGCTACGGCTTCAACAAGTCACACGCCGTTTCATACTCGGCAATCTCGTTCCAGTGTGCGTGGCTCTACAACTACTACCCAGTAGAGTGGATGGCATCATTCCTCGACAAGGAGCCAGAGAAGCGCAAGGAGCGAGCAATCAATATCGCGAAGTCAAACGGCTTTGAGATTGTGGAAGCAGACATTAACACTTCATCGTTTGTGTGGGAGATCCATCCCACCAATGATAAGGTATTGGTGCAGCCCCTGGCTGGGCTCAAGGGTTTGGGCGACGCAGCCATTCAGCAGATCGTCGACCACCGGCCATTCAATAATATTGAGGAGTTCCTGTTCCACGATGAGATAGTATACAGCAAACTGAACAAGAAGGCGCTGGATGTGTTGTGTCGTTCGGGAGCGCTGAACAAGCTGATGGACGACAGGTTCACTGGTCGCAAGCACTTCTGGTCTGCCGTCGCGGTGGAGAGAGTTTACAACAAGAAGAAGTTTAATGAGAACATCGAGGCATACCAAGACGAGGCAGACTTCAGTGTCGCCGAAGAGATTGATAATCTTACGACGCTTACTGGAATTTTCCCGATGCACTTGGTGATGACTGACCAGGTTAGAGAGCGGCTAGAAGCAAACTATGTGCCGCCGGTGTCAGACTACGACCCCGACTTGGGAATGGTGTGGTTCATTCCACGTGAGATCATTCGCAAGAAGACTAAGAACGGCAAGCCTTATTGGATTGTTGCAGTAATTGATTCCAATTCAGTGTTGACAAAGTTCCGCTGTTGGGGTATAGTAGAGGGTAAGGATAGGATTCACTTGAATCGCCCTTACATGGGTAAACTAGATTTTGACCCAGCGTGGGGGTTTTCAACCCGCTCGATTAGAAGAAATCTAAGATTGTTAGGATAAGCAAAATGACAAAGATTGAACTTAATAAAACATATTTCAGGAAGATTAAAAATTATTCTTTTGGCGACCTTCCGATTGAGACGCTGAATGAAATTTTTAGGGACGGCCGTCCCTCGTCATTTTTCCTCGAACCGCAGCTCGCTCTCTGGTTCCCCGAACTGACTCATATCAAAGGCTGCCTAGACCATGATCATATAGATCAGCGCGGCCAGAAGTATGATGCTAAAAATTTCACTAAGCGTGGGATGCAATTTAAGCCCAGTAATCAGATTGGGACCGGCCGAGTCTTTAACTTCTCAGCCATGTGCAAAAAGGCTGGCGCCCTGATCTATATTGCGTGTGACATAGTAGAGTTCCCCAAGATTAGAATAATCTTCAAGAGCGGCAATGACCTAGTTCGCGAATACCCTACCGGAAAAGTTTCAAAGACCAAGAGAGAGGTGTTGTTCAGCTAATGGCCGAAGTTCGTTTAGATCAATTTTACACTAACGATGATGTTGTACAACAATGCTTAGAGTTAGTAGCCCTAGAAGAGTATGACGTTATTGTGGAGCCCAGCGCCGGCAGTGGCGCATTCTATATGCATCTCCCCATCGATAAGCGCGTCGGTGTCGATTTAGACCCGGCCTACGACGGAGTGATAGAACAAGACTATTTTAAGTTTGTTGAAGTCGCCGGCGCATGTCAGATGCTGCCGGTTAAAGATAAGAACTACCTCGTCGTAGGCAATCCTCCCTTTGGCAAGAACAGTTCATTAGCCAGAAAGTTTTTCAACGCCTCAGCGCGCTTTGCAGATACTATTGCTTTTGTGCTTCCCCGAACATTTCGGAAGCCTTCAACAATCAATCAGTTAAATGAATATTTTCATCTTTCGAAAGAGATTAGACTCCCTAAGAATTCGTTTCATCTTCCGAATGGGAAAGCGCACGATGTTCCGTGTGTGTTTCAAGTATGGGAGCGATATACGCGGCCACGTCCACGGATTGCTACAGTTACAACGTGCAAGGATTTTAAATTTGTGGAGATAAACAAACAAAAAGATGGAACCCCCACGGAAGCCGCTAAAGAAATCCAACGTCGCCGGGCCACTGTGTGTGTTCGCCGCGTCGGTGCCGGCGCCGGTGACCTGTATGGTGATTATAGGACTGTGGAACGAGACTGGAAGAGCCATTACTATATTAAGAGTACCAATCCTGAAGTTAAAAATACACTATCCCAGATTGTCTGGGACGATAAAAGCGGTAAATATGACACTGCAGGAAATCCTAGCATTTCCAAAAATGATTTAATAAGAAACTATTACAAGACTAAAGAAAGTCTACGAAAGGAAAACCCATGATAGCTGATATCGTAATTGGTTTGTCTTATGGTGATGAGGGCAAAGGAAAAGTAACTCACCATCTGCTAAGGGAAGGAGATTATACTCATTGTCTTCGTTTCAATGGAGGGTGCAACGCCGGCCACACCATCTACCACGAGGGGCAGAAGTTCGTGACACACCATATTCCAGCCGGCGTCTTCTTTGGCGTTAAGTCAATCATCGGATCTGGCTGTGTGGTAAATCTAGAACAGTTTTATAATGAAATCAAAATGCTTGAGACAGCAGGTATAACAACGACTGGCTTGGTATATATATCTAAAAATGCTCATATTATTACGGATGCGCATTTGGAGGAAGACGGTAGAGATACTTCTATTGGTACCACTAAACGGGGAAACGGGCCCGCCTACCGTGATAAGTATAGTCGTAAGGGCCTCCGCGCCGGCGAGCACCCCGAGCTAATTAAGGGCTCCTATCTTATTGATCTTTATAGAGAGTTTTATGAACAAGGTTCTCCCCCCGTAATCTTGTGCGAAGGCGCACAGGGCTTCGGTCTTGATATCGACTGGGGAGAGTATCCCTATGTGACCTCTAGTCACTGCACCACAGCGGGCGCCCTATTAAATGGGATTGCCCCTAGAGCGGTCCGAAAAGTTTACGGTGTAACAAAAGCCTATGATACTTATGTCGGCGCCAGAGACTTTCACGGGAAAGGGCGCGTCTTTAATTTAATTCAACAGACCGGAAATGAGTTCGGGGCGACCACCGGCCGGCCGCGGCAATGTAACTGGCTTAATATTCGAGCGCTTCAACGCGCAATGAATGTTAACGGAGTTACTGACTTGATAATAAACAAGGTAGATATCTTACGTCAAGTAGAAAAATGGAATTTAAGGTCCTATGACAATGATGCGATTTTTATTCAACTAGGAAATGAGATAGCATGGAAACAGTATATTAAAAAATATCTAAGAGCCGACAAGCAAAACATAAAGATTGTGTTTTCAGAAAGCCCGGAAAGGATTTAAGATGATTTTAGAATATTATATGCTACGAGGAGAGGATTTCCCTCCCCTCAGAGCAAACCCCAGCGACGCTGGATTAGATTTGAGGTGGACTCCTCAAGAACCGTCGGAAAGTGTGCTCGCAATTCATGCGGGCGAAAGCATATTGATTCCGACGGGGTGTAAATTTGCGATACCGCACGGTTACATGATGGAAATTAAAAACAAATCGGGAATCGCCTATAAGCGTCAGCTTCTCGTGGGGTCATGTGTTGTAGACAGTGGCTATGAAGGTGAGGTTTTTGTAAATCTTCACAACATTGGTACTGAAACCCAGTATTTAGAGCCGGGCGATAAGGTCGCTCAGGCCGTTGTCATTCCGGTGGTGCACGCTCGTTTTGTGGCTACCGGGAATCCTAATATTTATGATTGGTATCCCATCACCATTTCGGATCGCCGAAAAGGCGCGCTAGGTAGCACGGGTAAATGAGGAACTAAGAGTCTCGGACACGGTTACATGAGAAAGCTACGAAAGGTTAATACCAACAAACGCAAGAAGGAACGAAAAGAAGCCCAAGAAAGACTGCAAAAACAAACTGCGGCATTCTTGGATCATCCTAAAGAGTGTTGTGTGTGCCAAGTTGAATTTAAGAGGACTAAAGAAACTGTCAATACGTGGCATGTTATAATAAGAGAAAGCAGAGTTCGCTTGACATGTCCTAAATGTTGGGGTATAATCAATGAAGTAGTGGAGAAAAGAAATGAAGATTAAAGAAGGACTTGCCTATAACGACGTTTTGTTAGAACCACAATACTCAGACATACGAAGCCGATCGGAAGTGAGCATCGCTAGCGGCCTTGATGGGCCCTATGCCGACGTCCCTTTAAAATTACCTATTATCGCCAGCCCCATGGACACCATCTCTGAAGAAGAAATGGGCGTAGCCATGTGGCAGGAGGGAGGACTGGCTGTTGTTCATCGTTATAACACCATTGATCGACAAATAGAAATCATGGATCACATTATTATCCTGTGTCAAGCCAACGCTGCCGCAGCGATAGGAACTTCTGGAGACTATTTAGAGAGAGCAACAGCCCTTTATGATGTGGGCACTCGAATCTTATGTGTGGATGTAGCTCACGGTCATCATATATTGATGAAGGAAGCTCTTCGCGAATTACGAGACTGCTTCGGCGACTCGGTTCACATCATAGCGGGCAACATCGCAACCTTGGAGGGTTATAATGATTTGGTCGATTGGGGAGCCGATAGTGTGCGTTGCAATATTGGCGGCGGTTCTATTTGTTCAACTAGGATTCAGACTGGCCACGGTGTCCCGGGCCTTCACACAATTATTGAGTGCGCGAGATCGGACAGGAACGCTCCCATCATTGCTGACGGGGGAATCCGAAACTCGGGGGATATTGTCAAAGCTTTGGCAGCTGGCGCTGACTTCGTTATGCTTGGTTCTATGCTGTCAGGTACTGATGAAACTCCTGGGGACGTAGTAAAGACACACGAGGGTAAGTTTAAGTCTTACCGCGGGATGGCTAGCGCAGATGCACAAATAGAGTGGCGAGGCAAAACAGCCTCTTTGGAGGGTATTGCCACGACAGTTCCTTGTAAGGGGCCAGTTGATGTTATGCTGGAAGAGTTAGAGCGAGGTATTCGTAGCGGTTTCTCCTACTCAGGTGCTCGCAGTCTTAAGGAGCTGCAGACGAAGGCTCGGTTCATCCGACAGACTTCAAGCGGACAGGCCGAGAGCGCAACACATATCTTACGATGAAGAAATATCCCGATGATCATTCAGTCTTGTCTTTCTCTTTGAATGCAAAACTTCATGAGAACCTAAAGATAAGATTATTTTATGACGAGATTAAAACCCAAAGTGAGTTCTTTAGGTATTGTGTAGAATCATATCTAGATCAAGATCCTCTTTTCATGGTTTTTCTTGACGATTATAAAATTAATAAGAAAGTGCAGTCTAAGAGTCGCACCCTTAAGTCTCACAAGCTACGTGACCAAGGGGAGAAGTTAATGGAGAAATTGGCGTTAACTGACAAAGAAGTCCAAAACATATTTGATATACTAGAAGAGGAGCTACCAGAATTATGAAAGAATGCGCGATAGAATGTTACAAAACTAGACAGCTGTGCAAAAACTCAGAATGCAGACTCCATATTGATTATCCGGAAGATTTGAATTGTACATCTTTGGCAATACAAAAACATGGACCCATGACACTAGAAGAGATAGGAAAGAGGCATCATATCAGCACTGTGAGAGCCAAACAACTTGTCGATGGTGCTCTTGTAAAATTAAAAAAGACATTAAAGACCAGGGAAACTATTTAAAAGTAGCATAATTCGCGCTCATGTTAGGAGATTAAACGATCATGCCGAAGAAGAAACAACTATTAAACGAATCCCAGGTTCGACAGTTTATGAAACTGGCTAGCCTGACGCCACTGACCCCTGGCTTTGTTGAGGGTCTTACGAAAAATACCAAGGACATTGAAGAGTCCCACGGCCGCGGCCGCAAAGAGGGAGCAGCCGGTTATGGTCACCCCGATGCCAATAGCCGCCTTGAAGAGGACGAAGAGTCCGAGCTTTATGCCGCCGAGGATGAGCCTGGCCACGAAGACGAAGTCGCCGATGAAGAAGCCGCTGATTTAGATGCCCTTGAACCAGAGCCCGCACCTGAAGAAGCCGGCCCAGACGGCCGCATGGTTTCCGTTGATGATTTCCTTGGTGCTCTAGAGACTGCCCTTGAGGGTGTACTAGATGACGAGGTTGAAATCGACACCGACGAGATGGAAGAGCCTGTTGAGGATGAAGTCGAGATGGACGTTGAGCTTGACGCTGCCGATATGGAAGCCGACACCGCCATGGAAATGGACGACGAGATGCTTGAAGAGGCAACCGACGAGGAGGTCACCACCGAAGCCACCGACGAACTCGTTGAAGCTATCACCAAGCGTGTTGCTGCACGAATCCTGAAGAGTGCTCTCGCCAAGAAGAAATAAAAATAACGCTTGACTTTCTAGCGCTCCTAACATATACTAGAGGCTGTGGGTATCCCCCACAGCCTTTTTAGTTTGGATAGATTATGTATGAAGTAACAACCCAAGAGCTCATGGTATTTGTGGTTCTGGGCTTTAGCGCTGGTCTCTTTGCTAGCATTTTTCTTGCTCGTTTTCTTGAGGTAGTACACCTGTGGAGAATTGTTCAGGAAACGGTGGTGTGCCTTCTAATGATGTGCGCCAAAATAGTCGAAGACGTGGCGTTTCTGGAAGAACTAAAAAGAAAACACATGCACAAAGCTGACTTTACCCGAGAACAGATTCGCAAGTTTGAAGAAGTGGACCAAAGAACCTTGACAAATTGGAAGGACTCAGTTATACTATCTATAGTGAAGAGAGCCCCTCCTCACTTTAAAAGCATGCTTCCGTTTGCCACGTGGAACGAAGCAATGAAATTTATGAACGAAGCCTTAAGGCTCAAGTAAATAAGATTGGTAGAAAGAAATGGTTTATAACCACGAAGAAGAAAGTCCTCCCGAGGAGGAAGAAACACCAGAGCCTTTTGCTTCCAGTGAAGAAGACCCTCCCCTTGTTGGACTGGTGGGAGACATCACCGAGGCTGCGTCCCAGCAAATTGCGCTAATGATGTTATCCTTTAACGGAGACTCTTTACGCCCGGAGATCCTGGAGGAAAGACCGCCGGACCTTGAATTTTTTATATCCTCAGGAGGAGGTTCACTAAGCGAGATGTTTACTATTTATGATTTGATGGATCTCTTGAAGCGCCGTCGCGACATTGCTACCTTTGGGTATGGTAAGATAGCCTCCGCAGCAGTTCCTCTTTTGGCAGCCGGTACTAAAGGAAAGCGTCATATTGCCAAACATGCACGTGTGATGCTCCACCACTGTTCAAGCAACGTAGCCGGTCCAATGCCGAACGTACGCGCCAACTTCGGAGAACTTAAGAAGATGGAAGATATGATGGTGCGCGCCCTTGCCGAGCACACCAATCTGTCAGCAGGAGAAATATTTAATATCCTCTCAAGGAATACCGATGAATATTTTTCAGCAGAGGACGCATTAGAAATGGGTATTGTTGACAAAATCATCTAATTAGTATTAGCTTACGAGGATAACCCATGAATATCGATACATTAGTCGAGAGCCTTTACAATAAAGAAGACGAAACAGAAAGCCTTATAAATGAGGTTATGAAGTTTTTAACTGAGACACCCAGACCCACTATCTTACTAGAACAGAGGGGGTATACCCTAACTTGGGACGGCATTCCAGACATTCCTATTTCCGAGATTCCCTGGTCGGATGTGAAAACTGTTGAGGGAGAGGGCGCCGACATTCAAGGGCCGCAACGCATGCAATTGATGCAGTTCCTTGATGATATCCAGGGCGACGACCTTAAGGATAAGATCGAGGGTATCGCAAAGTTTTACGATGCTGATGTTTCCCAGTTGACTGCAGCCGCCGAAGGGCTATCCCCCAAAAAGCAGATTTCTTATGCACTGGGCTACCTTACTTTCTTTAAAACACTCACGAAGATTATTGCACACTTTAATGCTTCCTCGGCGGGTTTCTCTTTTGAAGCTTTCTTGGGAGTGTTACTGGGGGGCAAGCAGATTGCTACTGGCGAAGGAACAATTGCGGACCTGGTGGACCAACAAGGTGTGCCCATTAGCCTTAAGCTTTATACCGAAGGGCAACTGAAGGTTGGCGGTAGCTTTACGGACCTTGTAAACGATATACGTAACTATGGACAGATGCAATACGTTGCGGTGACTAAAGATTTGGATGATGAAAAGCAGTCAGGAACCTTGAACTTCTATCGCTTTAACTTTACCTTGGATAACCTAGGTACAATCCTCCTCAACGCCGGCATTCACAACCCGGATTTAATGAGGCTGCCGCGGGGATTCATCGACAGCCCCGAAGGCTTCGCAGACATTGAAATCCCTGCTCCTCCGACAGTCAAGGAGCTTGAAGAGCTTTATCACAATCGTGTGGCAGAGTTGGGAGCCAGGTTCCCAAAAGATGTATTAGTAAACGCAATCAAACTTGTCGGTCTTCCAGAGGATACGTCGCGACTGAAGACGAAGTACAACCAAACTTTTGGTCGCGACGAGATCAAGGGAGTCACGGGCCGGCCTACCAATATCAATACGATTAAGCTAGCCCACAAGATGGGTGTTCTTCCTGATGAAGCAATTGAGGCAGCCAGAGAACGCCTCGACGCGAACAAAGAGCCGCTCTCCGGGTGGAAAGCCCAGTACGGCGACACAGTTATGTTGGCTGTGGATATATATAATGAAGTAGTGCTCGCCGCATACAATGATGTTGTAAAGTTGACCAATAGAAATATTGCGGCGCGCCAAGAACTTATTAAACGCGGCGGCGGTGTCTATGACACACGCGGACAAGGCAAAGACAAAACCGAAGGCGTCGAAGGAAAAGCCCGCGCAGCAACTTCAGTAGCTGCATATAACGCACTCAGCCCAGAGCTGAAGAAGAAGGCGCTCCTCCTAACCCATGGTTATGTTAACACGGATCAGTTTGATCTTACCCAGCCCCGCGTTTTAGGAATCCAGAAGCTCGCCTCCGGCAAGCAGATCAGTGACGATGACGAGGAGACCGAAAAAACCCCCATCACCGAGGCACAGGATACGGGTTCTGTGGGGGTATTCCCCGCAGGCCAGACGCAGGTAAAGATTGGCTCCATTGAGGTGGGACAAGAAAAGGTGATTGCTCTCTTAGAGACGGTTTCCGAAATCATTGATACCTCTGTTTTTGAAATCTTCGAAGATCTTAAGACCCTAACGACGAACATCCAGGCATACTTTGGCAACCAACTACAGGATGACACCCTGATTCTCGGTCCCGGAGGAGCTATCGAGGCTTCTAATTCTATTGGTACAAAAACTGCAGCGTTAACCGACGAACCCGGTGGCGGCTCTGGCCCGCCTCGTCGACGGGATGTTAGCGAGTTGGAAGAATAAAAAACTGTTTGACATTTCAAACAATTGTGTTATAATAAATAATATAAGAAAGAGAGGTGACGTGTGCCCAAATGTAAATTTGAGTCTCGAGCAGAGCTAAATGCAAAAGTACTAAAGGGAGTAAACACTCTCGCAGACAATGTAGCTGCAACTCTTGGACCGAAAGGCCGGAACGTCATCCTTCATCAAAAAGGAAAAGATCCGATTATTACTAAAGACGGCGCCACCGTCAGTGATTTCGTATATATTGATGATGAATTTGAGAATGCTGCAGCGCAGATTATTAAGCAGGCGACGGCCCAAACTAATACTATGGCTGGTGATGGTACGACAACAGCAACCGTTTTGGCTAGAGAAATACTGGTGGGCGCCCAAAGATATATCACCGCCGGCGCATCTCCTACTGAATTAAAGAGGGGAATTGATGTAGCTGTAGAAAAGGTTGTTTCGTATCTTAAAAATGATGCCTCTTATGTTGAAAGTCTCGCGGATGTTGAAAATATTGCCACCATTTCAGCTAATAATGACGTTAAGATAGGGAAGCTTATCGCCACAGCTGTTGACAAAGCAGGTAAAGATGGATCAATTACAATTGAGGAATCTAGAACTATTGAGACGTCTCTCGACGTTATTGAGGGGTTTCGCCTTGAGTCGGGATACGCCTCCTCAGCCTTTGTTACTGATGAGCGCCGCGCAGCGGTCCATTATGATTCGCCCCTCATTCTTGTCACTGATAACAAAATAGATTCGGTAGATCAGATATTGCCGGCACTGGAACTTGTCGCCCGGGACTCGCGGCCCCTAGTCATAGTAGCCGAGGAAATTGAAGGGCAAGCTTTAGCTGCCCTTATAATGAACAGCGCCCGAGGCTCGTTAAAGGTGGTTGCCGTGAAGGCTCCCTTTTATGGAGTAGAGCGACGCAATATACTTTTTGACCTCGCTCTCTCGACTGGCGCAGAGTTCTTTTCTAATGATGGCGCCACACGTTTACGCGATGTGCGCCTAGAGCATCTGGGCCAGTGTCGTTCGGTGGATATTACTAAAAACATTACGACTGTGATAGGCGGAAAGGGTGATTTTAAGGTCATTGATAAACAAATTGAATTGTTAAAACAAGAAATAAATGCAACCGAGGACATGCGTGAGTGCGCTAAGGCCCAGGAACGTATTGTTAAGTTAGCCTCCGGAGTGGCTGTCATTCGAGTTGGCGCCCCCACAGAAGTAGAAATGGTGGAAAAAAAGCATCGAATTGAAGACGCGCTGGAGGCAGTTAAGTCAGCCCAAGAGGAGGGAGTAGTAGCCGGCGGAGGAGTGGCTTTGCTAGAGGCCTGTGAGGCCCTTTCAAATGTGGAAGTTGAAAACGAAGATCAACAGTACGGAGTGGAAATCGTCGAAGCCGCCCTTACGGCCCCCGTGAGACAAATGGCAATTAATTGTGGTTTATCCGCAGATTTAATTCAACAGGAAATAAAAAAGGCTCCTAAAAATTCGGGCTACAATTTCCGAGACTTTTTGGTTGTGGACATGATTGAGGCTGGTATTATCGATCCTGTGAAGGTCACGCGCATCGCACTACAGAATGCAGCGTCTGCCGCAGGTACCTTAATCACAACTTCCCATGCGATTGTTGAGATATAGTTCTACTTAGGGAAGACGTGAGGTGCGCCGTGATGACTGAGGACGAACAACAAAAATTAACTGTTATGATGGTGGAACTATCGAGCAAAGTTCAAATTTTACTTGATAAACAGGACGAATTAGCAGAGAACATAAATAAGATTAAGGAAGCAGTTTATAATCCCGACTCTGGACTGTATGCGCGTTTACGCGAACTGGATATGAGAATTCAAACTATTGAATCATGGAAGGCTACAAATATACGCATTATGTGGATAGTGGGGACTGCTTTGGCGGGCCTCTGGGTTCATGCAGGATGGGGAGCAATATTTTAGAATGGAGAATAGAAAATGAGAGTTAAGTTATCTTATACGGTCGAAGAAGAAGACGTATTAAAGGAAACCGCGAAAATCATATCTCTTTGTGGAGAACATATGCAAGAAACGGTGCAACTTTTTACAGATGTTCAAAGAGAATTAAATCCCGAGGACGCGGCCGCCGTTTGTAATACCCCTCTTATAATTGAGATGATAGGTAAGTTTAGGAGAGCTCTTCTAACTGTCGATACGCGTCTTTTAGAAGTAGCAGAGATAGTCCAGGGATATCAACAATACCAACTTCAAGAAAGAGCAGAACCGATCCCTGATAGTGAGAACGAATAGGTGAAAGCTGCCTATAATATTGGGGATCTTGTTCATATTCCACAATCTGTTGTTTTGATTGACCACCCCCCGGGAGAGGTCGAAGACCCCCAGCTTTGTATCCCGCTGCGCATTGAAGAAACTACGGCTCCTACAGTTGGAATCGTAACTAAAATCTCTCCTCGCGGATACGTACGTGTTTACTGTGAAGGAAACACATGGTCGGTAAAGGACGATACAATTTATACACTAAAGAAAAGAGAAGAACGTGATTAGATTTATAGAAGTAGTAAACCAAACAAATTTTAAGCCGCGCTTAGAACGCACAGCACAGCCTAAATTTACGCTAGGTGAAGTGTGGATAAATGAAGATTATGTTGTCAGTCTTCGCGAGGCAGCCGGCTATAAGTCGCTGCTTAGGGAGGGAATGCTTCCTGACGGATTAGAGTCGACACATGCATTTACACTCATCACCACACATAATGGCACCGTAACGGATTCCCATGTGGTGGTGGGGTCGCCGGCTACAGTAGCGGAGCGACTGGGAGCGTCTTCTAAGATGTTGCTGAAAGGATAGAAATGAGAAAAACACCACAAATTATAGAAAAACCATGGGGCCATGAAAAAATTTGGGCCGCGGCGAATCGCTACGTGGGTAAAATTTTATTTATTAAAAAAGGCCATCGTCTATCACGTCAGTATCATCAAGTGAAAGAAGAAACCATCATGGTAATGTCTGGAAAGCTCATGCTAGAGGCGGGCCCCTATAACCGAGGAGAGGACATTGAGCGACACGTCCTAGAGGTGGGGGATGTTTTTCATGTGGCCCCCGGTACCATCCACCGCTTTTGTGCGGAAGAGGGTGATGTGCGCTTGGTAGAAGTAAGCACCTGCGAGATTACGGATGTGGTACGTCTGGAAGATGACTACCGACGCATTGATCCAAACAAGATGCCAACTCGTCCCCCACAAAGCGACAAATAAAACTTGACATATAAATCTCCAGTGTTATAATATAAATCGTAAGCGGTACAGCTTACGATTCAAGGAGATAAAATATGTACCCCGTTCTTAGTAACAACATGCTGCTCAAGCAGCGCAACCTGATCGACACCCTGTTCGGTGAGGACTTTTTCAGCACGCCCACCGCGGCTGTGATTGATGATTATTCGGTGCGCACTAACGTGTCCACCACTGATGAGGAGTATCGTATTGATATCGTTGCTCCGGGTCTCGATAAAAGCGACATGAATGTGAAGGTTGAAAACAGCCAGCT
>Ga0209434_1001024_pt1 | contig 12849 bp, 19 predicted proteins | sample ETNvirnome_2_300_FD_184068 | JGI IMG/M metagenome (GOLD analysis project Ga0209434, IMG submission 184068) | Marine viral communities from the Pacific Ocean - ETNP_2_300 (SPAdes) (version 2) | ecosystem: Environmental > Aquatic > Marine > Oceanic | place: Pacific Ocean | collected 2013-06-22
CAAGATTGGCTGCTTTGGAAGCCTAAAAGTGGTATAATGGAGGTACAATGCCGGATTACAACAATTACGACGCGATAAGCTGGTCCTTAGGGACGCCTATAACTGCAGGTAGATTGCAGCAAATGTCAACAAACATTGCTCAGGTCAAGTCTGCGACAGATAAGTATGCCAAAGGGGTCCTGGTTCTGAACCAGCATACGGCTCAGATTGACAGTATAGTCAATACTGTTTTACATACTGGTTTAACTACTTCTGTTTATACGATTGCTATCTTGAATAGCGCTTCTGGAAGTGTCAGTACAGATCAGCGTATTACTTTAGAGGCCACCAGATGGTATAAGATATCATTGATTTTGCCTCATATTGTATTAACGGCGGATCATGCTGACAGTAAATTTACGATCAAGCTTGTCAAAACTGTGTCATCCACTGATACGACTTTGGGCACATTTGAAATTATGAGAACAAACAGCACCGCTGCCGGATCTATGGGAGGCGGTGTGTATAGTACTGTAATTGATACTGGTGCAGGTAGCACAACTCCACATGAGTTTAAAGCTACGATTACACAGTCTGGTAGAAGCGGATCTGCGGCTTATGCTGTTGCAGCGGGAACGGAGTTCCCCCTTCAGCTCATGGTGGAAGATGTCGGATCCTCAACGTAGAACTCTAGTTTCTCGTCGTAAAGACTTGAAATGGGGTAACGATGCGCGACAGGGGAAAGGCAATAGCAACTGGCATGGCGGCAAATACTTTGATGATAAAGGATATGTTAGGGCAAGGGTGCCTGATCACCCTTTCGAGGTTCATGGGTATGTTTACGAGCATCGTCTTGTTATTGAGCACGCTATAGGCCGTTATCTCGAGCCTTGGGAATCATGCCATCACATCAATGAGGTAAAAGAAGATAACAGAGTTTCTAACTTATATTTAACTACAGCTTCTGAACATAGCAGTATTCATCGTGAAGGACATACACATACTATGGAACATAAAGATCACATGCGAAAAAAAATGAAAGGCAAGCGTCCAGCGGGCTTTAAAGGAAAATCTAAAAAAATCCCTGAAATGCCGAATGACAACTTGACGGAGTGATACTATGAATGAACCCGATACAGGAGGCGAAATGCAACAATGTGAAGGCGAAGGGTGTGGGATTATGTTCACACCTAATAGTCATAATCAAAAATATGCAGATCCGCGATGTAGAAAGGAACAGGAATATAACATAGTTTGTAGCCATCGGCGTGAATCAAACGATTTTGGTGTTCCTAATAACCCTATGGATGACTTGCAAGTTGAAAATGAAGTAGAATTAAAACTTGCTTATACTAAGCTTGTGCAAGAGTATGAGAAGATTAAAACTAAAAAGGACGATCTGTCTGCTGCGGTATACCGTGCAGTTACGGATCAGGTAGACAAGTATCAGGTGCCATCAACGCCTTCGCCTGTAAATGATAGGCGAACTAAAGGTGAAGAGGTAGCTGTAGCTGTTTTGTCTGACTGGCAATTGGCTAAGGTTACACCTGATTATGACTCTTCCACTTGTGAAGAGAGAATTGATAAGTATGCTGATAAAGTTGTTTCTTTGACTGAGATTCAAAGAGCAGATCATCCTGTGAAGGATATTCACGTTTGGGTGCTTGGTGATATTGTTGAGGGAGAGTTAATTTTCCCCGGTCAGAGTTTTCTTATTGATGGAGGCTTGTATCGTCAGGTCACTATTGATGGACCTAGAATTATGACATCATTCTTTGATAAGATGTTGGCTAATTTTAGGAATGTTTCTGTCACTGCCGTTATCGGCAATCATGGCGCCATTGGCGGTAGGCAGAGAAAAGATCATGATCCTGAAACTAATGCAGATAGAATGCTTTACAGGATTATGGACCTTGTTTACAAGAATGAAGAAAGGATCACTTTCGACATTCCTGATGGACGAGGGGAAGGGAACTGGTATGCTATCGATAGAATCGGTGAGTATAGTTGCTTGCTGTGTCATGGTGATCAGTTTAGAAGTTTCTCATCCTTCTACCCATTTCAAAAAAAGATATTTGGGTGGAAAGTTGGGGCTATCACAGAGGACTTTAAAGATGTTATGTTTGGACATTGGCATACACCAACCAAGATGACGTTCAATACAGTCCAATGTAGAATCTCAGGTAGTCCTGAGTCTACTAATGAATATGCTATTGAAACGCTAGCCTCAGTAGGCAGACCGTCGCAGCACTTACAGTTTGTGCATCCCGAAAAGGGTATTGTGACGGCTGAATATACATGTTGGCTAGATGACTAGGAGGATAATAATATGAGTTTATATAAAGATATTTTAGAGCGGGCCATTTGGACCGCCGCGCAGGCTTTTCTAGCTGTGTTCACTGTTGGCGATCTATCATCGGCTAAGGCTGCTGGTGTTGCTGCAATGGGTGCTGCTATTTCGGTTGCTAAGAGTATTGTTGCTAGCAAGATGGGCGATCCCTCTAACGCTTCTATGGTAAGTTGATGAATTCTTCACCACGCATCGGGGTGCATATAAAATGCCCTAACTGTGGTAATAAAGTTACGGAAGGCACACGGTTTAAGAGTACGATTGAATTGTCGTGCTTTTCATGCTGGTGGAGACAGGAACCACAAATAGAGCAGTGGGAAAAAAGTAAAAAGAAAGTTTATGAGCGTATGTTAAATGAGCGACGTAGAAAAGTTAATTAGTAAAATTAATGCCCAAGTAAAGGGCTTCTACTTAGAGGGCGATGTGATCGTTAAGGCTATGCGTTATCTTAAAAGAGATGGCAAAGTTTTATTCAAGCGTGTTGATACAGGCGAAGAATATCTTGACGAATACAAAGGCTCCGCTCTTTTTCGTAAGCGAATATTCATTATAGGAGAAGTGGCTAAAATGGTTGGTAGGACAGCAGGCACTATAAGGAACTATGAACGTTCTGGCCTGCTGCCTACCGCCAGTCGCTTCCGGTACAGCAATACAGACTACAGATATTATACTTATAATGATGTTAGAGAGATAGAGTCGTTTTTTAATTCTCAGAAAGTCGGCAGACCGCCGAAAAATCGTGTATACTCACGTAATGAACTGAGCGAAAAACTCAGGAAAGCAAAGAAAGGTATATTATGAGCAACGAAGATAACCATGTTTGGGTGTCAATTGGCATTACTAAGAATTTAGGCAATTACGAGTCGATGCGTTTAGACGCTGGCGCTAAGCTGTCTGGCAATCCTAGCGATGAGAGTCTGTGGGCGCAATTGTGGGAAACAGTCGATTCTCAGCTTGAGGCAAAACTGGCAGAAATTGATAAGGGAAATGCTGGATGAGGATAGTGCGTTCCAAGATTGGCAATTACGTGCTTTGTGTAGGGATCATCGGAGCCCTCATTGGTGGACTAGTGATGATAGTGCTGAAGTGGAAAGCGCCAAAGCCGTTTGCGCGGAATGCTCAGTAAGAGTGCCATGTATAATAAACGCTATCATGGATGTAGATCAAGACTTGACAAATTTGCCGGCGATAGGTGTTTATGCTGGAATGTCAAGATTGGATATGTTGATGTGCGTTTGGGAAAGGGTAAGTGATGTCTCAGAATCAAACTGGTGCGGACCTGATAAAGTTATTGAGACAGTTGTCCAGCGAGAAGGGTAAGTTCTTCCTTCCAGATATAGGCAGAGAAGAGGCTATTGCTGATAGCTTGCTAGATGCTTATAGATTTGATGACCTGTCAGAGTGCGCTCAGGTATACGTAAATAAGGCTACTAGTCCTATTTTGATGTTTAGTTATGCGATGGAAGTTCCATCGATAATTCAGAAAGCGATTTCGGAAAGGGAGTCACGAGAAAAGTTTCGTTCGATTGTTGAGAAGACAAAAGAGAGAATGGATCAACGAAAGTGAATTATGAAGTTAAATTACTAAATGCAGTGTTAGATTCAGGTGACTATGTGTCATGTCAGAGCGAGAATGTAGGCCAAGTATTTTTAAACTATAAAGATATTTGGTCTTTTATTTCTGGCCACTATGACAAGCATAACAAGACACCCGCAAAGTCTGAGATTAAGTCACACTTTCCAGACTTTGAGTATCTGACCACGACTGAACCTCTGGCTTATTATATTGATCAGGCACGACAAGAGTCTATGTCTGCTCAGACAAGAGAATTAATTGTCAATACGCATGAGATGCTAAAGAACGGCGGTCCTAAGACCGCTTTAAACTTTTTGTTGTCGAATGCGAATAAGCTGGTTAAGGAAGTTACTAATCTAAAAGATACTGATCTGGTTGGTGAGTGGCAAGATAGAGTTGATGAGTTAAAGATTCTGTCTGAGAGTGAAAATCATGGTATCGTTGGTGTACCTAGTGGTATATCTGTCATTGATGCTGAGTTTGGTGGTTGGCAGGCAGGCGACTTTGTGATCCTGCTTGGGTGGACTGGTGTTGGTAAGAGTTTTGTCGCTCGTCTATTTGCTGTCAATGCTTGGCTTGCTGGTTATCGTCCTATGATTATTTCATTGGAAATGAATAAGCAGCAAGAAGCTCAGAGAATTGATACCTTGCTTAATAATGGTAGAGGCTTCTTTACTCATTCTGATCTTGTTAGGCCAGATGCGGAGATTGTAGACTCGTATAAGAAGTGGGCTGAGGATACGTTTACGGACATGCATCCTTTCTATTTGATCACTTCTGATGGGTTAGATGTGGCAGATCAGCATTTAGTTCAAGCCAAGATTGATCAGTATAGCCCGGATTTGGTTATCCTTGATTATCATGGTTTGTTTGATGATGCCAGTGGTGCTAGGTCTGAAACTGAGAAGGCTAAGAATCTGTCTAAGGCGTTTAAGCGTATGGCTGTGAAGAATAACGTTCCTATCATTGATGTAGCTGCTGTTACGATGCAGGATGGTCATTCTGAGCGTCCTCCTGAATTGGAGGAAGTCGCTTGGAGTAAGCAGTTGGCTTACGATGCCGACTTGGTTCTTTCTCTGCATAGAGAAATGGACTCTAGTATATTTCAGGTGGTGAGCAGAAAAGTACGTCGTGCCAATCATTTCGGGTTCTATTTAGATTGGAATCTGGATACTGGTGAGTGGAAGGAAGAATGGGGTGTCTAATATCGTGAAGGCGTATGAAGGTAGCGCTAAAGATGTCGAAACCATTATCAGGCTCAAGCCTTGGATAACGGATGAGATTACTCAAGAATTGAAAGAGACCGGAGTGGAGGTAATGGAATGCAAGTTTGTATGGTCGTATGATCCTACAACAACGTACTTCGATTATACTGTCGATGCCATCGCTTGAAACAACCATCAGAGACACTTTGCATCGGGGTGCCGTTACCATTATGAGTGAGATGGGTACTGAGATGGTGGCTTATTGTCCTTTTCATGACAATATGAATACGCCGTCATTTTCTATCAATAGGTATACGGGCTTATGGCAATGCTTTAACCCTGATTGCAATATGCGTGGTGGTATCAGGATGCTCAAGAAGCTTCTACTTAATGAAGATTATAGAGATCTTGAATCTGCCTCGAAAGACTATATTGATAAACTTCTTAGCGAGGAAGAAGAGGAAGAGGATTTTGGAGAGATTGAAGAGCAATTAAATAATTGTAAAGTATCTTATAATACTGATACATCTGTATTGGATATACTCTTAGATAGAGGTTTCAGTATGGAAACGTTGGAGTATTTTGAGATAGGCTTCTCGGTTCCGAAAAGCAGAGTTGTTATCCCAGCCAGAGACCAATTTTTTAATTTGGTGGGATTGATAGGTAGAGCGGTAACAAAGGAGCAGATTCCAAGGTATCTGTATAGCACAGGTTTTCCAAAAAGGAATATACTGTTCAATTTGAATAACGCTAAGATCTACGATGAAGTAATCATCGTGGAGGGTAGTCTTGATGCAATGAAAATACATCAAGCAGGTTACCCTAATGTTGTGGCTACACTTGGTGCCATCATAACGGATAATCAGATGAAACTAATCAAAAATTACTTTGATTACATCACGGTAATTCCTGACAATGATGACGCCGGTCGGGCCATGAAAGATGCTATAATGGAGGGGGTACGCGGAAAGGAAACGTATCTGGCAGAATGTCCAGAGGGTTTCAAAGATGCTGCTGACTTAAATAGCGAACAGATAAACAATATAATAGAGAATAAACAAAATTCAATTTTCAACTAGGAGAAAAATATGAAAAGTTATAGTACACTTGCAGATATGAAGAAGACGATTGAGGAATCTAGTAGTGCCTCTGGAGTGGGTAAGAGGTTTATTTACCTGCGTGATGGAGACAACTATAAGATTCGCTTTCGTCAGGAGCTTACAGAAGATGGGTCAAACTTTGACGAGGACGCAGGAACAGCAGCAGTTGTTCCAGTTGTTACGTCCCCTGTCAATTGGAAGTTCAAGGCGATGAGTACTGCTGATTCAGCAGATCACGATTATCGCTGTTGGGCTAAGGAGCAGATGATTACTGATAAGCGGTGGAAGCCACGGCCTGTGCTGTTGATTAACGCTGCTGTTGAGACTGAGCCGGGTAATTGGGAGCCTCGTATTATTGAGGCTACTCTTACCAATCCTCGTCACATTGGTCAGACAATCATTGAGTATGCTGAGACATATGGAACTGTTATGGATCGCTACTACAAGTTCAGTCGGACTGGTAGTGGCCCTCAGGACACAAGCTATACTCTGATTCCGTTAGAGAATGGCGATGCGCCTGAGAGTATTACTAACTTGCAGATGCATGATCTTGATAACGTTTACAAGGTTGTGCCTTATGATCAGCAGGAGTCCTTCTACACTACGGGTGAAGTTGCTTCATCCGGTGGTGGTTGGTAGGAATGTAGAGTAGGGAGGGGGAGGGGGTCATCCTCTCCCCCTTCTGCTTTAGGAAGGTGTGATATGGGTTCTTTATTTAGATTTGATTTAGATGAGGTGGTAGTGGATTCAGAAGAAGAACCTTTTGAAGCTACAGAGTTATCTCTGTTGAATGTTAAGCCATATGTTGATGCATGGTATTTTATCAATGAGTGGTTTGGAAAAGGTTTTGATATCGAATTCTATACTGATAGGGATCCAAAGTTTAGAGAAGTGACTGAGAGGTGGCTACGTGAGTGGGATATCCCTTATAATGAGTTAATTTTTAGAAAGGATGTGTGATTGTGGGTACGGATAATATGATTGGCGTGGCGGAGAGGCCAGAGTGGGATACTTATTTCTTTCGTATGGCTACGCTTGTGGCAACTAGGTCTACGTGTCCGTCTAGAGCGGTAGGATGTGTGATTGTCGATATGGACACTAAGCATGTTTTGTCTACTGGATACAACGGCTCCCCTAGGGGTACGGTGCATTGTGGTGAGGGTTGTGCGAGTAGAGAGTCTGGAAAGAGTTGGGAGAAGTGCAGGGCGGTGCATGCAGAATTGAATGCGATTCTTAATGCCGCTAAGAACGGTGTTGGTACAGATGGCTGTAGGATGTATCTGACTACCACTCCCTGTGTATTTTGTTCTAGAACGCTAATTAATGCTGGCGTAAAAGAAGTGTATGCTATGGCTAAGTATACTCATGATGATGCTATTGCGTTGTTGAATGAGGGCGGTATTCATGTCAAGATAGTTTCCCCTGTGGAATTGACTGACTTGGTGCGCTTCGTATGACCGATTTTGTACATTTACATGTCCATAGTGAGTATTCTTTATTAGATGGTATGTCTACTCCGTATGAGATGGCGCAGGCTGCGTCTACGAATGGGCAAACTTCTATAGCTATTACTGATCATGGCAGTATGGCTGGTGTTCTAAAGTTTCAAGATGCCTGCAAAGGGCAAAGCGTTAAGCCTATTTTTGGGATTGAGGCTTATTTTACACCTAGATTAGAAGACGATAAGTTAGACGAAAAAACTGAACGTTATCATTTAATTCTTTTGGCTAAAAATGATGATGGATTAAAGAAACTATTTAGACTCAATAAAGAAGCTTGGAGCAATGGTTTCTATTACAAGCCTCGTATGGATTTTGGAATGCTTGAGAGGATTGTGGGTAATGATATTATAGCCCTATCTGGTTGTCGTGGTAGCGCCATTGCTAAGGCTATTGAGAATGATGATAGTGCCAGGGCTGAGAGACTCACTAGGAAGTTTGTTGATATCTTTGGTGACGATTTCTATTTTGAGATTCAGTCTTGGAACCCGGGGAAAATAAATGAGGGTCTTATAAACCTCGCTAGCGCCTATGGGAAACTTGTAGTTCCGACTCTTGACTGTCATTATCCCTTTAAAAGTGATGCTGGAATAGAGGAAGTTTTGTTGACGGTGGCGCAGTATCCTTCTATGAGTGCTGCTGATAAGCGCCATGCTATTGAGCATAACGATTGCGCTACACACTCTGGCGTGGATCTCATTAAGAAGATTAACACGCTGTATCCAGAGCGCAGGCTGCGCTTTGATGAGATTCAGCCGTGGATTATGAATGCATCTGATGTGAAAAGCTTGTTTACAGATTTGGGATATAATTCTAGTTATTTAGAGAATACGCTCGAAGTGGCTGATAAGTGTAATGCTTCATTATCAACTAAGAATGCTTTGCTGCCGAAATATAACTCTAAGTTTGATTCCATTTGGTATCTTCGTGAAATAGCGGAAATGTCTCTGTCTAGTCGCGGTTTGAATGGGGAGTATAAAGATAGGCTTGATAGCGAACTTGATATTATTGAAAAGACTGGCTTTGCTGATTACTTTTTGATTATTTGGGATCTTGTAAATTGGGCTAAGAATAACGATATAGGTGTAGGACCTGGACGAGGTTCTGTGGGTGGTTCTTTATTGGCATATCTATTGGATATTACTATTGTTGATCCAATAGAGCATGGCTTACTGTTTGCAAGATTTATCAATCCTGATCGTAATGATTACCCTGATATTGATTTGGATTTTGAGGATAAGCGTCGGGGGGAAGTCAAGCAGTACCTTAAGGATAAATGGGGTGAGGAACATGTAGCCTCTATTTCCACTTTTGGTGTGTATAAGGCTAAGTCTGCCGTTAAAGATGTTGCTAGAGTATTTGGTGTGGATTACAAGGAGATCAATGGAATAACACAGCTTTTTGAGTCTCTAGATGATATGAGTCGCAATAATAAAGTTCGTGAGTTCTGTACGAAGTACGTGGATGTTCATCCAGTGGCAGAGAGGTTGGAAGGAAGGGTGCGTAACGCTGGAATGCACGCAGCGGGCGTTGTGGTGTCCTCTAAGCCCCTGTGGCAGGTCTGCCCTATTGAATCCCGTAAGGAGTCTACAGCGGACCACAGGACGGATGTGACGGCATTCGATATGGAGGATGCGGAGGAAGTAGGCTTAATCAAGATTGATATTCTTGGCCTTAAGATGGTGTCTGTTATTAAAGACTGCTTTAAGAAGATCCAGGAAACGTACAATTTGGATGACGATGCTTTAAAGGTGCTAGAGGAAGATTCCTTGGCCTTGAATGAGGATTTTGTTTATGAGCAGTTTGACATAGCTGAGACGACTGGTGTCTTTCAGGCTGATGCAGCAGCGTACAGGGGTTTGCTGGACAGGATGCCTTGTGAGAGTTTTGCAGACCTTATGATTTCTAATGCGTTAGTTCGTCCCGGTGCCTTGTTGACACAGGGTGACGACTTCGTTAAGAGGCGGGTCGGTTCAAAAAATGTTAAGTACAAGCATTCTGTGTTGGAGCCTATTTTGAGAGAGACGTTTGGTACGTTTATCTTTCAGGAGCAGTTGATGCAGGCTGTTGTTGCGTTGGCTGGGTTTACTTGGTCTGATGCTGATAAGTTGCGTAAGATTATTGGTAAGAAGCGCGATGTGTTGGAGTTTGAGAAGTATCGTGATAAGTTCGTGGTGAATAATCTCATGGATGAGGATGATGCGCAGAAGATGTGGGATGACTTTGAAGTGTCGTCTTTGTACATGTTTAATAAGTCGCATGCTGTTGCGTATTCGATGTTGTCGTATCAGTCTATGTGGTTGAAGACTTTGTATCCTGTGGAGTTTTGTTGGGCTTTGTTGTACAATGAGTCTAATCGGGAGCGTATTACTGCTTACTTGCTCGAGGCGAAGCGTTTGAGTATTGAGATTGAGCCTCCTGATGTGAATCTGTCGGAAGAGTTTTTCTCTGTGGATGGTGGTTCGATTAGGTTTGGCTTGTCGAATATTGATGGTGTTGGTGTTGGTGCTATTGAAGAGGTTTTAACTAAGCGTCCTTTTGCGTCTGTTGACGAGATGACTGGCCGTTGTGAGAAGCGGAAGTTGCGTAGTAATATTCTGGAGAATTTGGATAAGGTTGGTGCTTTGAATTCTTTGGGGCATGTTTCTGAGTTTGACCATAAGAAGTATTATATGCCTTTGTTGGGTTTTCCTATTGCTGATGCTGTGGATGAGAGTGGTGATTTTACGCCTGCTGCTGAGGTTGAGGATGACAATATTGCTATGCATTTTGTTAAGGCTGTGGTTCGGTCTGTGAAGAGGACGCCTAGTTATGTTAGGATTGAGTTTGAGGATCCTACTGGTTCGTTTACTGTGTTTGCGGATTTGGACAACGAGTTGAAGAAGCGTGATTATGTTCATGGTTTGGTTGGTGATCGTACATTGCATTGTTACGCTGATGCTACTGATTCTGTCAATGAGGTTACTGGGTTGATGGATATGGTGGAGTCTGGTTTGGAGCATGATCATTCTTGGTTGTATGAGCATGGTCTTGGGACTATGACGGATGAGAAGGCTTTGGTTAAGGTGGTGAATGTTCGTGCCTTTAGGACAGCGAAGGGCAAGATGATGGCGAGCGTGTATGTGTGGGATGGCATTGGTTTTCATAAGATTGTTGTTTTCCCGTATTTGTATGGTCGTTATGCTCAGAAGCTGAGTAAGTTTGAAGGCAAGTGGGTGGCCGTTAAGCCCACCCCCATCTCTAAGGATGATGAGGGATATAAAGTTGACGGCGCAGAAGCTATTATTGATATTAATGATTATTGTAGGAGGATGAGTATAAATGTTAGTGATTGATAAAAGAAAAGGCGATCATATGCCTGAGTATGAGATTATTCCAACACCTTCGGTGGGTTTAAACCGCGCGTTGGGTGGGGGCTTGTATTCTGGTATGACGCATTTGCTGTGGGGTACGCCTTCAGCAGGTAAGACAACTATGTGTTATCACATTGTTGCGGAGGCTCAGAAGCGAGGCTTTAGGCCTGTTATTATTGATTCTGAGTTTTCATATAAGGATAAGTATGCTGAACAGTGTGGGGTGGATATTAGTGATCCTATTATTGTGCAGGGTACGGTTATTGAAGATATACTTAAGACGATTACTCCGTTGTTGGAGGATAGGGATGAGAAGCATATTTATTTGGTGGATTCTCTGTCTAATCTAATGAAGGACGAGTTTTATGCTAAACCTGATGGTGGTAAGGCTATGGGTCTTGCTGCTAGGTCGCAGGGGTATTTCCTTCAAAAGTTGGTGAACTATTTGCATAAGGAACGCAACATGATGTTGTTTGTGTCGCATCAGATGGTTGACTTGAGTGGCATGTATCCGACGTTGCGTGGCAAGTATGGCAATACGGTGCATCATAATATGCACAATATCATCAAGTTGTTTCTGTCTATGTCTCAGGCTGAGATGGAGCGGGATAATGCTAAGATGATTACTTCTCAGAAGGTTGCTTGGAGTGTTGAGAAGACTAAGCAGCGTGCCTCTATTGGCACTTCTGGTCACTATTATGTTCTCCCTCAGGAGGGCGGTATTGATACGTTGCGTGAGTTGATTGATATTGCTGTTGAGATGGAGATCATTGAGCGTCGTGGTGCTTGGTTCTACTATGGTGAAGAGAAGTGGAACGGGGCTGGCAATATTAGTTTGTCGGATGTGCAGCATGGTGAGATTTCTTCTAAGGTGCTGGTGGGATGAAGCGCACGGAGAAGGAAGAGATTAAGAAGGATGGCGCTAAGGCTGTTAAGAATTCTGGCCGTGGTATGAGGAAGGGTGATGCGATGAAAAACAAGTTTCTTATTGATTATAAGCATTGTGAGAAGTCGCATACTGTTTCTCTTGCTAATTGGAGAAAGCATGCTAAGGATGCTCTTAATGAGAATTATAGGTATCCTTTGCTTTGCTTGGTGCTTGGTAAGGACAGTGAACGCAAGTTGGCTGTAGTTGAGTGGACGGTGTTCTTGGAGTTAGTGGAAGGGAGCGACTATGCGTAAGATCAAACTTAAGCGTCATGCTTTTGTTCGTGATGGAGTGGGCGTCTTGCAACTCACAAAAGGATATGAGACTATTATTGATCTTGATATGTTGCCTGTACTGGGTGCTTATAACTGGTATGCCTCTTTTAGGGGGCAGAGGCAGGAGTATCCTTATGCTAAGAGAATGGTGGCACCCCGTGGCAAAAGGAAGACGATTTGGTTGCATAGAGAAGTGCTTAGGCTTCACGGCATCGATGTTCCAAAGGGGATGGTGACAGATCATATAAACCGTGACCCTTTAGATAATCGATTTGAAAATCTTAGAGTGATAACGAATGCTATGAATGCAAGAAATTGTGATAGATGGGATAAATCTAGAGGCGTCAGTTACCGCAATGATGCCGGCAGAAAGAAAAGGTACCAAGCACTTATTAGAATTGGCAAGAAGCAAGTTTCTTTAGGGTACTACCATACTGAAGAAGAGGCTCACGAAGTATACATGAAGGAAGTAAAGAAAATTGGAAGGATACTATGAGTAGAGATATGATTCTATCAATGGATCAGATTGAAGTTGCTATGGGCGACAAGGCTGAGGAATTCGTTTCAGTCATGAATATTGTTGA
>Ga0209434_1001029_pt1 | contig 12773 bp, 1 predicted proteins | sample ETNvirnome_2_300_FD_184068 | JGI IMG/M metagenome (GOLD analysis project Ga0209434, IMG submission 184068) | Marine viral communities from the Pacific Ocean - ETNP_2_300 (SPAdes) (version 2) | ecosystem: Environmental > Aquatic > Marine > Oceanic | place: Pacific Ocean | collected 2013-06-22
CCCCGCCGGCCCGGTCGCCAGTGACGATAACATTACCATCTGCGTCAATTTCGCCACCGGCGGTGCCGTACGCAGAAATGGGTGTACCTGTCCCTTGTACATTTGTTATTACTCCCGGGAGGCTGCCCCACGTGGAGATGGGGGTTGTACCATCGCCGACGACATCAGCATACTGAGGATTGCCGTCGGCACCATAGTTAGTTACAAGATTTACAAACGTAGTGGGATCTTCCCTTATCGTCGCTGCCGGATATGAACCAGCAACTCCTATTGTGTTTGAGGTATTAACCGAATTATCTTCTCGAATGTTAAAAGTGTTGGTAGCCAAATTACTAATAACGTTTACAACTACGATCGCGTCGGCCGAGACACCATCCAGAAGCTCGGTCGCTATAACTTCCGTGCGCGGGGTCTCATCCCCTTGGGTAGTTTCGGATGTTTGATTGTTAAAGTTAGATTCGTCGCCCACATAATCAAGGGCCTCCGCCGTAGTTAGACCTTCACTCCCTTGTAAAATCTCTTTCCTAATTAGGGCAGCCTTTGCTGTGGCTGCATCATATGCTTCTTGACCCTCTAGTGAATCCGGAACCTTATCTTTGTTTAATTGAGCTTTCCGGGCTTCTTCCAAGGCCTGTTTGAGCTGTAGCTGTTGTAAGGCCGCGGCATCGGCGGCCTGGGCCGTCTGTGTAAGAGATCCTCTATTTGGTGTAATGGTAATACCCCGAGATGTCAAAAGCTGATTTACCACCGCTTGCTCGGTGGGCGGGGGGTCGTCAAAGTTATAAGCTACAGATCCGTGGCGAGATCTCTTTTCTTCACTAAATTTTGTGGCCAAAAAGCGCCATGTTTGTTGAAAATTAACGCCGTTATTTCTCAAAATCTCTGTCGACGATTGAAGAGCCCAAGGCGTCAAGTAACCATACTCATTAACTCTCTTTTTGTCCCGAACAGAAAACTTCCTTGCTTCCTGTTGAATCCGCCTTTTGAAATTATCAAAACTAATAGTTGTTAAACCATCTGGATTTTCATAAGTTAGCGATGGATTTAAATAATTTATGCCAACGCCCGGATCTTGCACTCTGCGGTATCTCTCGCTTATTGTATGACTAAACTCTATTCTCTTTGCGCGAGCATTCGAATCTCCTGGAGATGATCCTTTCTTCAGCTCGTGGTGATCTGGGTCGCCCTGAACGCTACCTTTATTCAGCAACTCACCAAGTCCTTTTGTGAACCGAGCAATGATTTCTTCCAGCCTTAAAGCCTCCGTCGGAGTGCTGCTATAAGGATTAGCTAAGGCATATAGGTTTCTCTGCCAATATTCAAGTTCGTATTTACCAAAAAATTGATTGCCCCCTATAAACTCCAAGGTGGCCAAAAAATAATCTATAAGATGTTTCCAGGAGCTATCCGAAGCAAATATATTAATATTAGCATCTATATATTCATCCATACATAAGCTTGTTTTTCTATAGAGACCCAGAAAACTGTCCAGATACAGGTTATAAGCATTAAGATGCTCCCTCAATTTCTGATGAATATTTCTCAATACTTGAGAAGCATTGTCCCGGAAAACAAAGTCTAATATATACTCTTGATATTGGGTGGCTACATTGCTGTCCACCAAAGTGTTATCGCACGCTACAATACTCAAAATATCTGGGCCCACCGGACTTGTAATCTTAACCTCACCGGTGGATACCGCCCCAACGGGAATTCTGGTTCTGGAAGCTTCATTAACGCTTGTGGGAGAAGTATCACCAGTGAGACGGTTTTGGCCAGACTGCCCATCTACGGCTGCTCTTGTAATTTTAACCTCTTCGATACTAAAGCATTCTCTCAGAGATGTGGGGTTTATTATAATTTTCGCTAAGGTTGAATTATTTAAAGCAAAGTTGCTAAAATTAAAATTAAAAAATATTCGACTATTTCCCAATTCATTAGTTGAAAAATAAAAATTTGAAAAATAATTATTATCTAGCGCGGCGTTTAATGCCTCTTCCCTATAACCCCCTTGTTTTTTTGCGACCTGAGTTCTTTGCAGCGATAGGTTCCTTAAAAACCTTAGATCTTTAACTTTTTGATTGGGGACCTTTTTTTGTATTAAAAGGCCTTTCGCGGGTGCTCCCGGATAAGCAGGCAGATATTTGCCAAGCCCGTTTTGGTAAACGGGGCCCACATACTTCTCCCCCTTTTCGCCCCAGGGCCCACTATTTTGATAAGTATAAGTGTTACTTAAAGGATAGGTACGATTATTTACCAAGCAATGCTCACTAACGCATTCTCCCACCAAAAAATGTTTATCACCAACGCCGTTCTGTCCCCGGCCGGCCGGAATGAGCTGATATGGGACACAATATAAAGATAACGAGGGAAACTTGGCGGCACTAATCTCTGCGCTCAACGTAGTGGTGTGTATATAAACTTTTGGTTTATTCCCCGAATTAATCACTCGTTGGCACTGGAAATTCGGCGAGCCGGTACCTGGTCCGCCGCGCCAGTTAGAGTTAATAAACTGCTTAAATATTACAGGAGTATTTTTAGGATTTAAAATATGGTCTTTAACATAAGATTTATATGTTTGTAAGAGTCTTAGTTCTTTGTTATTTGAAACTATCGCAAAAAACAAACCATAGTCCAACAATCCAGCCGGATTAATCGTTTGAATAGAAAGTTCAACCTCCAATCTAATGGTCTCCTCTGCGCCTGGGCCCTGGGCGTGGCTCTTTTGCGTTTGCGCAGCAGCAGCAGCATAATCAGCCCGTTGCTGTTGTGGCGTCTTAGATGCAGCAGCACCAAAAAGCATACTGTCCGAAGCAGGCAAAATTTTAATACTCTTAAATAAAATTTTGGGCAACAAAAGGTCAAAATTTGGAGATGCTATTTTCATTTTTCTTAATGCCTATTCCGGGCAAGACTCCTCATTTTCTGTATCGTACAGATCACGAGACGATCTAAGTCTTTGGGCCGACAAAGATAAACTATTATCCACAAGTCCCAGATCATTTATGACCTCTTCGGGAATCTCATTGTCCACATAAATGTTCATATAGTGTTCAACATATGCCTCGGTTGTTGGCATGTGCAAAGAATCAGAATCGATAAACCGCAATTGTTGTAAGTCGGCTCCGCTTGCAGCAGGTACTTCATATACTTCAACTTCAAAATTTTCTTTTTCAAAATTTGTGTTTAATTCGTCTATTTGTAATGTCAAATAATCATCTTTAACAGCTAAATATATGGACCCTATCCCAGCAGGCTCGTTTACTAATTCAAGAATTCCGGAATCCTGCGGGTCCGTTTGATAATATGTTTTATAGTCAATCTCGATATTAAGTTGTGGAATTTCTTTAATGATAGCGCCAGCGTCGGCAACAGTATCTCCCTCTAAATCGCTTGATATATAGTTTGTTGAACTATCGATGTCGTTCGACATACAAGAGATATGCCACGCTGGAGCATATTCAGATTTTAAATCGCTAGTACCTATGGGGATCGCCGAAAAACCGTTTATATATTGCGGCGGCTGTGGTAAATCAAATGAATTAATAAAACCAGCAGAGTTATTGGTTTTACTGGCAATGATGGTTCCCACATCGTCGACCCACTTCCCCACACGGTCTTGAGCACTAGTAATGGTCGACGGCGGCTTAATGCTGGGAGTCTCGTAGCGGATCCTTCGATCAATATCTTTCTGAGATTCTGCTGAGGCAGAAGGGGCAGCCTCTCGATCATATAATATTCCATCATCAAAAAACGCATAATAAGCCGGCTTCATGCGCCCAAGAGATAATAAAAATTCACCATATTCAGTCAACTGAAAATCTAGTACATCTTCCTTTTTATTAAAAAATTCGGTCATTTTTCTGCTTTAGCTGCACCTAGAGCAAATCTTGGGTAGCATATTGTATCTCTTCGTCAATTTTAATTAGTTCTACAAGAGAGAAATAATCATAAGGCCAATTATAAGAATAGGGCGATGTAATAGACGGCGACTGGATTAAATCTCCCTCCACGAGATCTTGTTTGACAAATAAATTATAATCTTTTTTAGCCTTTCTTTTCACTTTAAAAATCATCCATTCTAGATTTGAATTCACATCTAGGTATTCATTAACCAAATCTTCAATTATAATTGAATCAGTAGCTTGTGAAAAGTTCGAATTAATTTGCGGTGGTAAATTTTGCCACATATTAATCAAATCTTCCTGGCTGAGAGTGTGAGTAAACTCAAAGGCATAAAATGCAATAGGCGCAACAGTTGGGTTTGCCACATAATCAAATGTTGGAGGGAAAACATACTTACCTAAAAGCGCCTGCTGAAGTATATACCTATCAGAACTTATATTAATTTGAAAAAATTGCCTCTGATTGTTGTCGGTAGTAAATGGAATTGCCACAATCGCCTCTTCTATGACTTTACTATCATTAACTTCGCCTATTTTCTTTTCCATTGTAACCTCAAATCCCACCTTATCAATCAAAGATTCTACCTGAATCGCTCCATAATTAGTAGAAGTGATGTTGGAGGGCAACGGGTTAAGTGCCAAATATAGTCCGTCACCCCCAGTTGGAATGCTGCCGTACTGATGCCACATTCCTCGAATTTGAAAAGGATTGGTAGAATTAGACGGGTCAACAGGGGACGTTCCATTCGCGCCCGTGGGTAACGTTTGGACATCCACGCCCCAAAAATTTAAAACAGGAGTTTCAAACTTAGTCTGTACCAGCCATCGAGCAGTCTGGGTTGTTGTTGCTGGGGGCACTACAAGTAACTTATCTAAAAGATTAACACTAGAACTAATCTGCATTGGTAATGTTTTGATATCAGGAGTAAAGCTGGATGGATAGTCTACGGTCCTGTCGTACTCAATTACTGCATTAGCTAAAAGATCATCAACAGTCGGGCGCCCAGAAGCCGAAGCACTATAAATAATATATGCCCGGGCATTACCATTATAATAAGGAGGCGTAACGTGCGAAAATGTAACTTCTTCGCTGCCCCCGCCCGAGGCGCTCACAACAACCGGCGCGCCAAAGGCAGACGCCCTACTATACATCCCAAAACCATCATCATTCGCCGGCGATGTCGTTGAGCCCGCAATGGGACGATATAACCTTATCTCCATCCCATAATAGCTTCCTTCTTGAAGTGGCAAAAATTCTGTCTCTTCCTTAGAAAGATAGTTTTTAAGCGATGGCTGGAAAAAATTAACGGTTTCACACAAGAAATTGTCCACCCCCAACTTATAAAGCTGCGAGTCTGGAATTCCCTCATACGTTACATTATTATCATAACCATTATCATAAGAACTATCGGTCATGATATGAGCTAAGCTGCTACTATAGACACCAGTGTCATACAAAGCATCGGTGGGTAATGCCGATTTGCCTAGATAAGATTCAGGATCTCGCAAGGCTTCAAAAGGAAGGGGGTGCAAATAATAACCACGTGTGTCGTGGTCGGCCGATGCCGAATCCTTAAGGTGTAAGCCCGTTAGGGCCGACTTATTAATGGTGGCTGATTTATTAATAGTACTCTCTCCATTAAAATTATATTCAGTATAATTGGTATCACCTGTTCCTGCAGTTTCTTGTAAATTAAAAGCCGGAGAGGAGGATGTGTTCTGCACTACAAAATTACTTACCGCGATACCAGACTTAATAGTGTTATACATAATGCCGGGCGCGTATAGGGGCTCTAACAAAACTCGCGACATAACCCTTTCATCTTGATCGGTGTCGCCGCCCGTAAATGTCCCCAAAGACTTCGACAGAAGCGACCCCAGCTCAACGGTTCGCTCGGCAGGATAAAACCCCTTATAAGGAAGAAACTTTAATAACGCATTACAAGAAAGCGTTAATCTTTTGCGCGCAATGGGTAGCCCACTGGCATTTGTTTGATTAACAAACTGATTGTCAACGGTGCTGAAATACTTCATAAAATCTGCTTGAGAATAAATTGAATAAAAATCGGTCACCGAGCTGTTCCCCACTGACGACCCGGTCAACGAAAACATATTATTAAAGGTTGTCAAAAAGTTTGAATTATTGGAGACCACGTAATCATACATTAACTCACTTATTCTAAACTCTGGAATTACGGTGTGGTCTTTTCCTTTAACTCTTATATTTTTGGCAAAATCTACATAGGGTGTATATGGCTGCTCTCCCTGATCATCGTGGGTCGTCCATGGTACAAAACCCTGTAATACATAGGGGTCCAAAAAGTCCGTCTCAGATTCCCCTACGTTTTCGCCCAGAGCGCCAGGGAACGGCATCACATAACAAGTTGCCGGATGAGCGGTGTCTGTGCCTGCATACCCAAATCGACAGTACGGATTTTGAAGCTCCCCTGCTCCCGAGCCCGTACTGGCATATGGCGGCTGTGCATTGTCGACCGTAGCGTTGGAAGGATAAGTCGTTTGTGAAAAAACGTAATTAGGGTCTAGTGGCCACGGGCTGGAATCGGCCTCATATTCAAGATTAGCTGCATCAATAAACCCCTGTGAATTAGACGCACTTACAAGCCTTTTGAGTCTAGAGGCATTCCAAATATCAGCTATTTGATAGGTGTCCCTGCCCCGTACACGATTTTGATAAACAAATTTCTCTCTCGGATAAACTCTTTCGCCATAAGAAATTATTGAACTAAGAGAGCTGCCTATCACAGTAGTGTTAGTAATAACATTAAAAGCATTTCCTTGATTGGCGTTTTGGTACAAGCCTAATCGGTTGTTTAACGACTCGTTAGAGAAATAGTCTAAATTATTAGTGTAAGCAACATTTAAAGTTACATTATTTACTGGATTTGGTGACGGAGTGTTGTCTTCAAACTGAAATTGTGCGGCTGCATACCGAGTGCCCAAGGGAGCTTCTGTATAATCAATAAACTCCGACGGTCTAGATTCAGTAACCCGTATCATCGTAGAAATAATATTATTCTCTCTCATCTCTCGTGCTACCGCATGCTGTCCCGTTCTGCTTTGTTTCCAACTTGGGTACTGATATGGGCCGTTTAAATTGAGAGTAGTTTGATATTCGTTAATAAAGGATTGATCATTATCGTCCGCGCGAGGAACAAAAGTAGTGATGGCTTGAGCGTCTGGGAATTCTTGAATGAGCTCTAGGTTAGCAAACCCCTGTACATCCTGAATAAGATCTACGGAATCGCCGGGTATATCGCCCGTTCTCCACCAAGATACTAAATTGTTCACTGCCGGCTCATACCCGAATAAATTAAATCCTCGGCGCGCATATAAATTGGTTACCTCTGCTTGGCTCAGGGCTTTATTCCATACTTGCATCTCGTCTAAATAACCATTGAACGGACGCGTTCCATTATTTCGATTTCCAACTGTAACGTTACCATTTAACACCGGATTGGGATCTTGTAGGTAGTGGGTGCCGGTTTTGGTCGGAAGCCTGGTGTCTTCCACCCCATCTACATAATTATGCATCATCGTGGCTGTTGTCGACTGGGTGCCATCTCCATTCCCTCCCGAAAAGGTAATCACCACGTGATGCCAGGTATCTCTCGTAAGAGTTCCGTTGGTTGTAAATCTATGGCCATCATAGTTCTCTCCGAGCGCCGAGTCAATCTGCATTCCTACAGTGATCGACGAAGCGCCGACCGACATTATGATCCTCCGAAAACTAGTACTATGTCCCGGCTGATTCCAGGTAATAATTCTTCCGTTGTGAGAGTTGGCGTAGTCTCCGCCATCACTAAAATACATCCAGAAGGAAACTGAGAATGGCTTTGCATCCGCACCTCCGCCGCCGACGATCGGTCCCCAAATATTACCAGTGCCCCCCTCATAAATGGGGTAATCTCCATAATCGGGTGTACCCGGGTCGTTGGTACCCGACAAATATAGGGAATGCGCATTACTTACATAATTTGCATTTTCCAGTATATGGGTGGATAAATTAACATTACGATGCGCGTCTTCGGTAAACGCATAACCAGCAAAATTAATAGGAACATCTTCAACCTCAACGTTCGCTTCAGACTGGGTGATCGCCGGAATGGATGCAAGATTATAACTTGCACTAAAACCAACAAAGTCGAACAAGCCAGCAGATGTAGGAACAGATGCAGTGATCCAACTATACTGTCGCGATGATTGAGGAATTTGATGAACAACGTTTTCGTTATCATAAGAAGACGCCGTAATATATGAGGAAGAATCGTCCGGGTCTTCTTCTATTCTAAGCTTGGCGTTTCGATTGATCTTTTGCCACGAAGGTACGGTTACATAAGTATCCGCCGGGACCGAACCATATAGCGCATCTGAACCAAACCTGCCGCAATGAAGCGTTCTTAAGGTACGCAAGCCGCGGCGGTAGCCTAATTGGTCGACCACATGCATCGTGTTACTTTCTCCCGAACCGGACGAAATAACTGCAAGATTCCTAAAAGGAAGGGCGTTGCAAACGGCCTTTTCCTCGTGTGCTGGGTCTAGGTATCCTTGCGACATAACGTCATAGGACCCGGGTGCACTAAACCGATTAACAATGATCGTTTGGTTAGAGTTGTTCCCTGTGCGGGTAGGCAACAAATAATCCAAATTACCGCTTACGTTTTCTGTGGGCCCGCCGGGACCATAGGCAAATACCTGTGGCGAAACCTCTGCAATTGCGTTGGACGGGAAGTTGGCCGGGGATCCGTTTTGAAATCCAGTCTGGTCATATATTGTGTCATTATACACGTCTCTTGGGTCGCCGCCCATCTTCCACCAAGAAAGTAAATTACTAGCAACCGAAGATTCTAGCAAATTAACTCGGGCGCCATTGTTATATATCTCGGCTACTTCCGCAGCAGATAGCGCCTTATTCCATACGGCCGCGTCACACATATATCCTTTAAAGTTATAGGAACCGTCGTGTCGTTGGCCGAGGAAAAGACCATTATCAGCAATATCCTCAGGAGTGCCGGTAGTTGAGGTTGAAGTGGTGACGTCAACACCATCAAAGAAAACCGCGCAAGTCTTGGAGCCCCCAAGATCACTGCCGCCATCAAATGTGCCCGCCACATGATGCCAGGCGCCTGCTGCTATTGTGCTCGTTGTCGTCGCCAAGACTTGTCCACTGCTGCACTTGATCCGGATAGTTAGGTCGTAGGGGGACGACGACCTATCCAAGTAGAACCTTCTATCGCCCTGGTCGGTACTGGTTGAGCCAATTGATATAACCCGAGGATAGGTATCACCCCCCGTTTCGGCATACACCCAAGCCGAAAAACTAAAAGGTTTGGCAGCGTTTCCTGCGCCGCCGATAGCGGCAGCCCAGTCGCTAGCATCACCAGCCGATATATAATCATCGCTACCGTCAAAAAGCATTGACTTTGCTCTTGCCACGCCGCCAATAAATCTACCACGTGTGGCGGTTGTTTCTGGGAACAGAGCAAAATCGAAAGACTGATCTTGGAAGAATGGATCGTTTTGTGAGCGGCCGGCTGACTGAATAACCTGATAATTCTTTTGATAATTTCCTATCTTATCGTAAGCCACGACTCCCGAAAGTGCCGTGGCAGAATCGGCCGCGGAGGCGGTCGTCATCAAAATATTCGAAGTATTAACTGGTCGTTTGGCGAACGCAACACGCAACAAGTTGGCTTTTGGTCTATTAAACAAATATGGCGGGTTCACAGCTGGAGAGTCTGGATCCGGATACTGAGGATCTACAACTCCAAGGGCGCCCGATGGCCAGTCGCAGCGACCCAATAAAAGCCTAAATCCCTCTGGACGGTCTTCTTGAGAATCTAAATTGTTGGGTCCCGATTTATCGGAAGAATACCGATTAGTCTGTACATGCCGATGCTCACGGCCTCCAACAAACTTCTCCGTAAACGGGCCCTGCATTGGTATTTGGCCGTCCTCGTGATATGAGTCGACGTGTAAATTGGTTAATTCTACTTTATCGCTAAAATTATTGATTACTTCAGAATTATACCCGGTTGTTGTTACACCCAGAGAAGAACTATAAAGATTAAATGGCGCTAACAATCTTCCATCAGCTGTGAGAACGGTTGAGGCGCCGCGGTTTATATTAGGGTCTAACTTAAAATTATATCTATGTTTTACATACGGGTTGATAATATCATCAATATCCTGAACTGGAACAATGCCTTCTTCAAAGCCCAGCATAACATTGATAGGTATGTTGGTTCCCGCCACTACCGGGCCGGCTGGGTGCACCAGCTGGTACGTCAGATTTCTTCGTTTGTTGGCAAAACCATTTATTCCTCCGTGTATGGTGCGAACAATCGGGGCTGTAGCCTGTACTTGCCAACCGGTGTGGAATCGATATGGTCGCCTTCTTTTAATTTTTCTCTCTGATTTAATATTATTTAATATGGCAGATCTATCATTATTAACAGCCGGAACGCTTGATGATAGTTTTCCTACATCTCTCTCTGCTTTATTTTTCCACCACTCTGCATTGTTCGACTCTTTATTGTCTACCGGGTGGTGGTCATAAATCCATCCGGGGCTCAGCGGCAACGGGCTTTCTATGATGCCCTCTATGTCTCCTAATGCCATTTCTAACGTGGGATATTTAAACTGATATTTGCTACGCTCTAATACATGACTCTCCACGACTGTGCGAATTACATCAGAAAATTCAGCTGACGCGGGGATTAATTGCTCTAGCATGGTTCCTAGAGAGGAATCGAACCACTTATAGTATTCGATATACTTGTCTAGATCGGGGGTGTTTTTTACTCTCTCAAAAAATAATTGTCTTAATTTTTCAAGTTGCTTGTAACGATCGCGATATTTATTTACTGGCTCTCCAAGCAAATTGTTGAAATCAACTATGCTGGCAAACATGTTTAGTATTTCATTAGAAATTGTACGATACATGCTTTTTTCAAAAGAAAAGAAAAATGTTATCGGACGACTATCTTGTGTGAATAGTTGTTGATCCTGTTGAGATAAAACCTTAATCATATCCTCAGCATAAAGATTTTCTGGATGATTTTGTCTAGCTGAAATTATATAATCAATGTCCATCACTTTTGTTGAGTTTATGGGGAACCCATACCCTCGGCCGCTATGCTGAGCATTCAATATTGGACCAAGCCAATTATATCTACTGTTTGCTATATTGGTCGACCCCGAAGAAAAGTCTGCTACTACGAACTCTCCAGACCCATCAGATGATGTTACTTGGGTAAAATCCCAGTTAAGAGCCAAAGTGTCAATCTGTGGTATCTCAAACTTGTTTATTCCGGTGGACTGGAACAAAAATGTGTTTTTATACGGCTCAGGGGCTCCATAATTTTTAATATCGTAGGCGTGATATCTTAGTGTGCTGTCGGATAAATAATCTAGCCAATATCTACAGTTTGCAACTTTGATATCGGAATATGTTAAGACAGAGCCAGTAAAATTTTGTCTGTGGGCTCCGACGTATACGCGCCGAGAACCAGTAACAAACCCCAAAGACACAGAGGTGGGATCAATTGAGCTACTGATATTAAATTCATTAATTACAACATCCGCTTCGGTTTGTATGCCGTGTAACTCTATTGTATAATTTGCATTCGCAGGAGCGCCGGCGACATAATCAACTTGTGGATATTTATTTGGCTTAACCCTAACACTAAAGTTCCACTTGCTATTATCATAGACTTCACTATATAATTCGCTTGAGGCGGCTGTAAATAATCCATAACTGCTTGTTAAGAGAAACTTGGCATTATCTGAGTCTTGTTCATCTCGGACGGCATAAACCTGAAAACTTGCTGGGTCTGGGGCATTCCAGGTTGTTTCAGCGCTAGCCTCTATTGCTGTATGTGTTCCAAACAATGAGGAGCTTAAATGGGGATAGTTCTGAGTTGAACTTAGTGGATTATTTTGTAGTAGCTTTTTAGGAAATACAATATCTACTTCTAATGTCGAGGCATATCCGCCGGTCAGGTTATATGATCCAGAAATATAGTTTGATGTATTGTTATTAAGACTTGAAGAATATTGAAATACAGAGGCCGCATGACGATCTACATCAACAAAATCTACTAGTTTTTCTTTTGTATCAACGTTTGTTCGATTATCTCTAAGTTCGTATTCAGTATTATTTCCATACATGTTAAGCATGAGAATTTCTTCATCAATACCGAAGCAGCGAATTAAGTTTCTAAATGATTTGTAGGTACCTTTTGTTTTATAAATGTTTACTAAATTATTATATATATTTTTATAAATTGTATTTTTAATATCAGTTAAAGACTTAACAAAGACTCTTTCTTCTGATCGATCGGCCAACTTTTCTAAAACGTCTGCATCAAGGAAAAGTTCGGGCGCCACCATCCCTCGATTTTCTAATAGTCGATTAGCAAACACATTTGGCTTATCGGATCCAGAAAGATATCCATGATCGTGAAGAGTGCCGAGACCCTCTATCTGCATGTGTAAAGTGTCAAAATAGCTTCCTATTATTTGCGTTAGGTCTCGTAAGCCATTACCAGATACGCTATCTTCTTCTTGCATCCACGACGGAAAAGAATTAAATAAGCTAGAATTACTCGTAAAATCGTGAGCGGATCCCGAAGATTGAAGTTCTGCTAGCTTAGCTACAACCAGCGGGTGATAGGAATATATAATCGGATCCTTGAACTCAGTAACCGACGCTGAGGATTCTACGATAGCGGACCCTATCGATCGGGCGCCGGCAGTATAACCCGTCCATGATCCGTTTGTTACTCTGCCTGCATAATCTAGGACAACAGAATCCGTTGCTGCTATTCCCGTAATTCCTTCGTTAAA
>Ga0209434_1001030_pt1 | contig 12761 bp, 17 predicted proteins | sample ETNvirnome_2_300_FD_184068 | JGI IMG/M metagenome (GOLD analysis project Ga0209434, IMG submission 184068) | Marine viral communities from the Pacific Ocean - ETNP_2_300 (SPAdes) (version 2) | ecosystem: Environmental > Aquatic > Marine > Oceanic | place: Pacific Ocean | collected 2013-06-22
GCTCAGCTTCTCGAAGAAGATGCGGATGTACGATAGAAGTGAGTCTGCTCATCTCGACATCGTTGCCGAAGACATGTGCACCAAGCTTCTTTCTGTCGAGCAGCCCATCTTCCGTGAGGAACTCTTCGCCAAATGCTTCGATGGTCTCTTCTAAGGCCTCATGTCCAGGCTGCATGATGCGTCGAGAGATCTGATCTGCATCGATGACAGTGCAGTTGAGACCACGTAGGATCTTGCCGACTGTGGACTTGCCGGAAGCGATGCCTCCCGTCAGCCCGTAGACCTTTCTCCAAATGGATGTCACAGTTCACTCTCTCCAACCGCAGCCAGAATTGCGCCAATCTGGTTCCTGAGTTGAATGGCCTCGTAGAGCATCGTACTCTTCAGGGCGGTGAAGCATCTGGTGCTGTCACGATACCACGAGCCTCCGTCTTGCTCGTCGTCTTCATCCTGGATGCAGAATGGGTTCTTCTCGCCATCGAAGTAGCTGACAAGATATCGCTCTGCCACCATCAGCGCCGCACCACGACCACAGTAGTTCGTGAACGACATGCTGCCACGATCGAATCCGGCATCGAGTGCTGCCTTGAGGAGCATGCTTGCCATGCTCAGATCGAACTTGATGTTGTCTACGAAGCCCGAAACGAAGTCGTCAGGCGTCATTCCCTCGTTGGCGTTCTCTTGAGTATCGCCGCTGTACACCCAGATATGCCGAATGCGGCCGTCGTGAGTGACACCGACGCCGAATGCATACGAGAGTTCCGAGTTCGGAAGCTCAGGTGTGTCGATGACAACCAAGCTGCTACTCGTTGTGGTCGACTGAAGCTGGTACAGTCCAGCGACTTCCTGAAGTTGCCAGTCGCCAAGGATCTCGTCGGAGTTCTTGTCCAGGAACAAGCTCGGCGGAAATGCCTTCATCGGCGAGCAGAGAATTGACTCTCGCAACTGCTTCGGCGGCGGTCATCAGCTATCTCCATTCTCGTGGCGGACAAGCTCGGCGGCGCAGACAGCACGGCCGGCACGGCGCTCTTGACGAGCGACCCTGGTCTTGCCTCGGGTAGAGTGATCGTCATCACCGCTCCAGCTACGACGATTGCGATCGGCGGGGGCGGTAAGATGATTGGCGTTTCGGTCGATGGTATTCATGACGTCTCTCCTGTGATGCAATGATCATACACACCCTTGGTCGTGTGTCAAGAACAAAGTTTCACCCAAAACGGCCGAAGACGCAGCCGGTAAAGCTGCGTCTTCGAAATGACAGGCAAGGTAGGTGCGGTCGACATTTGGTTTGTTTGTAACGATAATCAACTGCTATCGGCCCGTCGCAATTCTATATAGTGCCCTTGGATCCCAAAGTCAAGGACTTTCTGCGATTATCTGATCGTCTCGAAGATGCTGGTTCGGAGTTCGGGCTGGACAGCTGATGGGCTCGGCGAATCAGTTGCCTCACATGCCCAGTAGCCGTCTCCGAATTGCCAGTAAGCCGTTTCATCGGCCGTGGACATCTCTACAACACGCATGCAGAAGACGAGATAGCACATGTCATTCGCAGCCGCAGTTGCTGTATAGCATGCATCCATTTGCGATGCGTCTTCCATGCTCAGAGCGAATGATTCTGGAATTCGTCGTGGAGCACTGTCTTCTGTGAATCTTGCAACAAGCTCTTCTGGTGTTTTGACGCCGTCTTCATAGGCACCGCAGTGACGCTCTGGATGGTCTTGGGCTACGAATGCCGACACATGACAATCGGTCCACAGAGGGCTGTCTTCGATGTAGGTAATGAGCGATGGAAAAGTAGCAGTATGCTCACCAGATCCCTCTTCTGCTTCTGCAACTTGCTCTGGTTCTTCACTGGAAACAACCTCAGCAACTGCGGCAACCTCAGGCTCTTCCACTGGAGTTTCTGGCCAGAAAAGGAAACTAAGGATCCCAAATACAATACCAACGGTAAGCCTAATGATGAACATCTCCGGATCAGCCTCTAGGAAGCCAACGAGCGCAACAACCCCGCATACAACTGCAAGGACGAAGAAGAAGATTGCAAGGATGGTCATTGGCTACCTTGTTTATGGGTGATTGACGCCTAGTCTCTTACCACAACAGCCGTGCGCTGTCAACATGAATTACTTGCTTTCGTATCTGGTCAGCACACGTTCGATGTGGGCCGCAAGCCTCTGTGCATACCGATCGTGGTCATTTTGATATCGATGCTTCTCGGGTCCGCCATTGTAGTGCGTAGCCCAGTTGCTGCCGTATCTGCCGTGAAGGTAATGGTACTTCATGGCGAACTGCCAGCCAGCATTGTCCAGATCGAACAGATATGCGCACTGTGCCTCTCCGTCTTCGAGAGTGATGATGGCGCCATCATCACTTTCGATCTCAAGGCTTACAAGAGGCTCTCGTGAGCCCACGATTTCTTCGTCTCGACTCCCCCACCAGAAGTAGGTGGTGGACTGCTGATACATTCCGCACTCGGTGCCGTAGCCAATTGCCCTGCGGCGGAACCTGGATTCCTGATATGCAGTGGCCATGACTTCTTCGAGAGGGATGTTGTAGGATCGATGGGTGCGGACCATTGACTCCGCAATGGTCCAGGCCTCGTCTTCGGTGACGATGTATCCTGAATAGTCCGGGATGTGCCGTCGATACTGACGGAAACTCGTGCAGTAGTTGCCGCACTCAGGCTGTGCCTTGTGGATCGTGAGTACAGCAGCTGTGGCTGCAAAAACAAGAGGGTCAACCTCTGGTTCTGCTGCCACTGGTGTTGGCTCTGGCTTCTCTACTTCCGCACTCTCAGGCGCTTCTTCGACTCTTGGAACCATGACCTGGGCTGGTCTGGTGTCTTCCATGAGTTCGTGTGATGTCAACTCCCATGATGCAGCCGATGGCTCATCTTGAAGTGGACTGTTGCATAGCGTGCCGCCGCAAGCAGCGGTCATCGAGAGGGTCAGAAGTAGGATGAAGAGTCTCATTGGGTTATCCGGGATAGAGGAGTCTTGTAGAAATCCGTTGTCTGCGGAGCAGAAGCTCTTATCACAAGACACAGGATTGTCAAGTTCAATCGGTCACTGAAAAAGAGAAGCTGTGTTGAAGAAGTGTTCGTGCCAAGACTTGAACTTGGGTCTCTCGCAGTGATCATGGCTAGAAATGCCATTGGATGCATTGAAAGCACCCGATGTTGGCTGCCATGGATCGTGCAAGCAAGGAGGCCGGATAGCTTGCATGACTAAGCACATGCGATTGCTCTAACTTGAGCTACACGAACAAAGACATGGGCAAATGGCCCTTGTAGAAGCAGAACAAGAAGTGCCCCATGTGTCGTCGCTGGGGGAAATGACTGAGGCACTACTTGCTCCACAAGAGTTGCGGTTGATGTTGGTACAGGCCTGCCGGTGTCCACTCCGTACAGCGTCACAAGCAACGAACCGCAGTGCCATGAGCAGGATTCGAACCTGCAACTTTCCGCCTTCTCTTCCCTTTCAGCGCACTGCATTGTATGAACCACTCCAAATTTTAGGGGAGAGCAAATCATACACAGGAACTCTGCGAGGTACTTCCAAGCGGATGGATTTCCCGTTTCCCATCATGACAAGTTGTGGTGTCTCAAGGCTTTCCACGCCATGAAACTTCAACGCCTGCCGACGCATGTCGCTTCCACACAGCGACGGTCGCTATACCGTGCAACCACTCCGGCACTCGCATCGGTCAAGTACATTGCCCTGTGTCACGTCGTAGCTGACACACGTGCCACCAGAACACCGATTACCCACGGTTCTGGAATGGGGGAGTAGAGACGACAGGGTTCGAACCTGCAACCACCCGCTTGATGGCGATAATCATTCAACGGTCGGCCCGTGAGGGCAATGTGGTGAGAACGACGTTTAGGTGCTCTGCCAGTTGAGCTACGTCCCTAAGGTTCACGGAAGACAGAGGTATCAAAGCATTTCAGCATCCTCTCTGCCTCTATCGCTGCCGTGACAGCGGCTCTAGTCGAGCAGACATCCTTCAGGAACAGCAACGAGTTCGAGTATGCATCCTGTGTTGCCACAGACTTACTGCTCTCATTCGCCGCTACATTACCCTAATTTCAGAAGCTATGCACAGCTTCTTGCGCCCAAGATTCGTGGGCCACCTTGCCAAGGCCAGTAGACTCACCAGGATTTGAACCTGGAACCTCTCGCGTAGATGGCGAGCGCTCTTTCGCACAGATTTCAAAGGTACCTTCAAAGCCTGCTTTGAGCTATGAGTCTATGGTGGGACTGGTAGGGATTTCACCTACGCTGGTCGGGTATTCCCGTTACCATGACACGTCCTAAACGGACGTCGCTCTCTCGTTGCTGAGCTACAATCCCAAATACACGAATTACTGTACGTGCGACCAGTCCCATGTACTTCAGCCGCAAGGACCAAACCTGCACACGAGAGTAGTGGGGCTGGGTGGACATGAACCACCATCTCCGGTCTTGACGACCGGTGTTCTATCTTGAACTACAGCCCCGTGTATGGTGTAATCAGCGTTTTCCCGTTTGCGTCATACTTTGAGTTGACCGCTAAGTCAATGGCCGCTAAGCCTTACTCTGTGCGCCCAAGGTAACACAGCCTCTTTTCTGGTGAGACAACCACACGCCTTCGTCGTGAAGTCGTGAAAAGCCGGTACCAATTATCGCATGGCACTCTGCGCTCATATTCCGACAGAGGGTCGGTTCCAGAAGTCGCTCCTGGAAAACGCCATGTTCGCAATACATGGATTGGGGAGTGGAGAGTGCAGGAATCGAACCATGCGTAACCGGCTTGGCATACGATAACCAACCACATTCGGCCCCTTTCAGGCGATGTATTCGGATCGGAATCTTCCCGGCGTCCTGCCACTAGACGAACTCTCCGTAAGTGCCTTCGGCCTGACTTGTCAGGCTGCACAACAAACATCAGGGTGCGACCCTTATGGTGCATGTGGCAAAGACAGATGGAGGTTACAGCATGAGGTGGATACTGCGCACCAGGATTCATCCGGGGCCTCCGGACACCGTTCCGCCGTGGGTCACACGGCTCCTGGGCATTGTACATATATCGGTCTGCTCCGTCCCGAAGGACTCGGCTTCATCCCGTGGTCAGCCTTGCGACCAACCGCATCAAATACATGATGCTTATCCCCGTAAGTCTTCTTGGAATTCCACCCGGCCAAAGGCTTTCTTCCATGTTCCGTTGGTACGAAACTTCCTCTTTCCATCTCACAACCCCTCCGAGCTATGAGCATTGAGGCATGCACCGACGACTTACAGTTTCCAACGACTTCCAATTTACCGATGTTTCAGTGGTGAAACCCTTACGGAAAGTATCGCTGGAGGACCCTCACCCGCACCCTTGCGAGGCACGACCTGGGCCACTCTCTTTTCCGACAACCGATCCTGCTGGAACAGTGGTTGCCACTAACTACCTTGCGCTACCAGACGCTCAGCTGCCATCCCGTGTTCGTTGAGTCCCCTCACAGGGCCACACAGCTTCGATGACATGGAGATTGCGATATGGTTGCCGAAGCATCCACACCGAGCAGGATTCGGGTTGGTTCTCCCACCTATCACGGCTTACACCGCTATCAGGCACTCCACAGCCTATCGCCCAAGTGCGACCTACACTTGAATACAAGGTCCCATCAACCGGGGCGCCTAACCCCAGGCTAGTCATGCTCACCCCGAAGGGCACACGACAGTGGCCATAGTACATCATGCTGCGAATATGTTTGTCGCCGACCTTCGACAAGGTCTCTACTCCGCTCTTAGTGCCGGGCCTTCTCGACCGACCTTCCATTTCTGGATAGGCCGCTTTGTACACTTAGGCGACAAGTGGTCTGGGCTCGTTTGATCGAGCAGTCTCTTCCAATCTCAGGAGCATCCCAAGTTTGGATGACAACCCCCAGCTTTGACGCTGGGCCGGACCGTATCTTTGTGTTTGAAGTGATGCCTTTCGGCGCTTCAAACACACAGCTTCTCTTCTTCAGTTTTCAAAGATTGCCGAAGTTCCGTTTGGGTTCCTCGACAACGTTGGGAGACCTTACTGGATGACTTTCAAGAAGTCAAGCAAAATCGACCAACTTTTCGTACTTAGTCTTCAGCATCCAGAAGTTGCCGAATTGTCACATCATTGGGGTGCGTAGATCCGGCTTCTCGCCATGGAAGGCACTCAGCCGGGTAGCACGAATCAGATGCATCCGTGATCTCTCTTGCTCCAGAGAATTGGAAGTCTACTTCACAGAGAATGTCATCGATGTTGTCTTCAGCAACACACTCTGGTGTGACGTGGTGACCTTCTTCGATCGCCACGACCACCTCATATTCGAGAGAGACTCGAACGTTGTAGAGCTTCGTGCTCATCGACGGATCCACGGAGCGTTCCACGGAACTCGTCGTCGATGAATCCAGCCAGGAGGAGCCGGTGTTGCAACCGGTGTTGCAACCGGTTCTTGGCGTGGTTGTGCATCTGGGAACGGCTGCGGGCCGGATACCTCGTAGATGCCCATCTCTTGCAGGCGATCTCTGCTCTCGTAGTAGAGAGACAGGACAGCACTCGGAGTATAGCTTTCTCGACGGAAATCGACGTCACGAACATTGTGCTCAGTCGCTTCTCCATAACCAGTGCCGACAGATGGCCCGGCAGCGCATGCATATCGTTGGCCGCCACCGCCACCACGAGCACTCTCCGGAGTACCCTTTGCGACGCCTCTTGAACCAATGACGCCCCAGTCGCCGAACCATCGATCGATGAACGGCTCCGGTTGACGCCGATACTCAGGGAAGACGGCAACGCCGACCACACCGATGTTCTTCGTGTCAGCGCCGATCCTGGATGCGTATGCAGACTGAGCCCTGGTGAACTCGAATCTCGCAACCTCACGAGTGGTGCGTCTCCAGCCGGGAATGTTGACGTGGCCAAATGCATCGATCACATAGCCCTTGCCGCTGACCGATGCCGTCGAACCGTCCATCACAGACAAGCCATCGACACTGACGACAGCCAGAATCCTGCGGCCCGTATGGTTGGTGACTCGAATGGTGAAGCTTCGACCTTCCTTGCCTTCGATGTATGTTCCTGTTGCTGCCTGCGCAGCGTTGCCATTGTAGAACTCAGTGGCCGTACGGCCGTCTACAAGAACTTCGACTGAATATGAGTTTGTGCGCATGTTTGGTTTCTCCATGTAGGTTCTCAGACAAAATAGTCTGACGGATCCGTTTTTGTCAACAGATCATGTATCAGATATTGCCTGAAATGAACTCACTGAGGATCCGTGGCGTTGCGGCATCGAATCCTGGCATGTCGAGCATACCACGATCGTTCGGATCTGCGATCGACATCGGGGTTGCCGTCGTTGCTCCGACGAACAATCTCGTTTCGAGACCAGTGCTTCTGCGATACTTGTCGAGCAGTGGCTTCACGTGTCGGCCACAGTTTACTTCGCCATCGGTGTAGACGACGAATGCATCTGCCTTGACACCACGCTTCGATGCCCATCCAATGGCCGCACCAGGATTGGTTGCACCGAACTCCAGATTGCTGAGCTTACCGATGACAGTGTCCAGCCGCATTCGTGGCGAGATATCGAGCGGCGTCACGTGGTGACAGAAGCCGATGAACTCGTACTTCTTCTCCACACGAGCCGTTGCCATCGCAAGCGCAGCAACGATCTGCCGTGCCGAAAGCAGAGGGCAACCCGAAGCGTAGCTCCAACCCATCGAGCCGGATACGTCAAGTGCCATGACAATTCGCTTGCCAGTCGGCTCGATTGCGCCGAATGCATCGTAGAATGCATCGTCGAGCAGATCGATGATCTTCTGCACTGGCGTCCAGCGCATCTTGCCCTTGAGAGCATGGTTCTCGCCACCAGTCTTGTATACAGCAAGCGCATTCAAGATCGTGATCGGATGGATTCGAGCCTTCTTCAGGCCTTCCATCGCCATACGATCTGCAAGCACATCGATGTTGTCCGACATCGAGGAGAGGATACCAAGCGACGTCAGCTTGCCGAGATTCCTGATCGTTGCTCCAAGCGGCATGCTCTGGAACAGGTGCTCCTGAACCTTTGCGTCGCTGAGGAACTGAGTCGGGATCATCTCCTGCGTCAGACGGTGGTCTTCGACGATGCGGATGACATCACCAACGTTGTCCGCAGACTGAGCCTTCAAGAAGCCCTCGACGATACGGAAATCATCGGTGCCTGGAAGCACGATGGGCTGCGTCGTGACAGCTGCGCTCTTGTTGCCCTTGCGGAGACGGCGCTCCGTTACGATTCGACCTTCGCTGTCGAACGATGCCTTGAAGCCGTTGCATGCGAGAGCATACAGGGCCGAACGAGCTTCGTCCGAAGTGTTGATGTGCGCCTTGCGAAGCACATCCCTGTGCGCCCAGCCATTTCGCTGACGGTACTTGACCATCTGGTATGCTGCGTTGCGCAAGTTCTTCGACTCGTACCAGTTGGCGACGGCCTTTCGCAGACCCTTACCCCAGCCTCGGAAACCCTCAACGTACGTGAGGAAGTCGAAGAGGTGCGTCGGAATGCGAGCAACCCTTGGAAGCGACGCAAGTGCGTACTTGCGAGTCTCTGGACAATCGTGTGCGGCTGCTACTGCCAGCGCCAGAAGTGCCTCGTCGTTCTTGAGAGCACGGCCGCTCTCCGAGATCTCGACGATCAGATCAACGGTCTTCCGACCATCGGCCTTCAGGCAGTCCTTGGCGACCTTCGTGTTGCGGCTAGCGATCTTGCTCTGATTCTCGTAGTACGTATCTGCACGAGCACCGAGCACCAGGAAGCGATGAAGCTGATCCCAGATGCTGATTTTGAATGTCATTCCGCCAGTGTTGTTGCGGGTCATCTCGGCCTCTCGACCTGGGATTGCAACGGTGACCGGGATATCTGCCGCAGCCTTGCGACGTGGAATGTTCTTCGAGTACGATGCTGCCATAACGTATGCCTCCTTGTGGCGCTGTCTCTTCTGTCTCACTCTTGTCGTTCAGGGGCCTCCTTTCGACAAGGGTGTGCTTGTTTAGCCTATCTACATAGGGTTGTCAAGAAGAGAAAGTGGATCCTTTTCTAAACTTCTACGCTCCAGTGCTGTCTATCAAGGATGAAGACCGGATATGTGCTTTGGAGCAGACTGTATGTCTTGCGATCGATGATCTTGTAGTTGACGATGGCGGCACCACAGACAACATAGATACGGATGCATCAACTATGAGCTTTGTTCCTGAGTGTTTAATTGCTCCGAGCTTCGAACGCTGGATTACTGTCATTGCACGACTCCGCAACTATGATTTTAGGACACTAGCACACCAGCTTCGAGCAAGTCTACCATAATCGCATCACGTTCGATCTCATATGGCTTTTTGGAGCCACTCTGTGCTGCATTCACGAATACAACGCCATCCTTCCTCCTCACGCCATGAGTGAAGTGGATGTGGCCGAAGACATGCAGTCGGAGTTCCTTTAGGCGCTTCAGTTGCTTCTGAATGGCCCCACAACCTACGTGACGGAACTTCTGACCGCTCTTGGTCCAAGCCATGTCTCTGTGGCTCTTACGGAGCCGATCCATGACCGTCTTCGGTGGCACATGGGTGATCAAGACATTCGTGTCATCTGGGATCAATTCCATCTTGGCCAAGCGTGCCTTGTGATCTCTGATGTTGAAGGCGCCATCGCCGAACTTTGGCTGCCATGGCGTTCCGTAGAACTTCACCCCATCAATGACCACTTCTGAGTCACGAAGATAGATGACGCCTTCCGGCACCATCGCCTCGTACCGCTTTCTCATGTTGGCGAAGTACAGGCCGAAGTCGTGGTTGCCGCCGATGAACAACTTGTATCTTGCTGGCTGCTCATTGAACCATGCGAGGAAGTCTTGGAAGTCATCCAAGACACGGCTTGGCATCTCAAAGAAGTCCATGACGATGTCTCCAGCATGCACGAGAACATCACACTCAGGAACGTGGATGTCCCTGTGATTCCCATGCGTGTCAGAGATACAGACGATTCTCATTCAGGCTTCTCTCCGTTCGGCCACTTTCCAGTGAGCGAGTGATAGATGGCCGCTGCATTCAACTCAGCTTGGTCGTAGGCGTTGTTGGTCTGTTGCTCGCACCTTTCTTCGATGGCTCTCATTTCAGCGGATGGCTCATGATTCCAATGTGGCGGCTGATAGGCGAAGTTCTCTCTGAACCAGACCGCATCATCCACAAGGTCATGGAGCAACGCTCGCAGTTCATCAGTAGGCATTGGTCCAGCCCATGGTAGAACGATGGGTAGGCTAGGCAGAGATGGCTCCTGAGGTGGCGTCTTCTTTCTACTCTCTTCACTCATTCAGTATCTCCACTGCTCGTTCTACGTCTTCGTCGGTCAACCCAACATCACCATCTGTCAACACGATGTTGATTCCTGGTGTGTTCTGGAAGAACTCTCCTCTATCATCGAGGACAACGTAGCGAATGTCAATGCCTGGACTGGCGTGCTTGCAGAGGCCGATCCATTCGAGGACTTCATCGGAACGATCTGGAAAGACTGGGCCTCGTTCAGCATAGAACCTTGGGTCTTCGAGCACTGGTGTGACGCTGGCAACTTCACCGACGAAGCCTTGCTCATCGAGGATGGTCTGTAGTTCTTGCTTCGTCCACTTCTGTCTCCAGCTTGAGGATACAACAACCAGAGCGCCTGTTCGTTCGATGATGGTATTGAGCTTCTTGACGAGGAGCGGCCGAACCCAGTCCCAACCCCACTTCTTGCCGCCCCACTCCATCATGCGATGAAGCTCGATGTCGTTCAGCACGCCGTCGATGTCCAGGAAGACGAACTTCACTTGTCGCCCGCCTTCTGGATACCAGACTTTGCGCTGTACCAATTTCGAGGCCGAGCGTACTCTTCAGTAGCAAGCACTGTGACCCTGTTCAGCCTCTCACCAGTATCTGTGTCGACCACGATTCCAGTGAGAGCGACGCCGAATGCACAGCCTGTGTCAAGACACGTAGCATGTTCATACATCAGATCTTCATCTCCGAGATCGTGGATCTGATGTCCGAAGATTGCATGACCGAACTTGCCGTCGTAGACAGAGGCCCAGTACGGATCTTCATCCGTCTGCTTGCCGAGAGACAGTGCTCTTCCGGTCGTAGCGTTGACGTGACGAGTGTACATCAGCTGACGCATGCCGCCACGGCTCGTCGGGAAGTCGTACCAGTCTGCCGGAATACCACCGTGGACGAAGATGAACTCGCCCCACTTGAGGTAGTACGTCTCTGCGGTCATCTCCTCAATGTGCTCGTATGCTCTGCGGACATTGTGGTCGTCCAAGACGCTACAGAGCAGCGGCGCAGAAGACGAATGTTCATCACGGCCTTGGACGCTTCCAACTTGCCAATCTGGCATGTTCTTTGCCTTAATTCCAGGCACCTTTCCGTTCTCCAGAGCATGGACGATCGACTGCTTGGCCCAGCGACAGAACTTGTCGTCGTGGTTTCCACGAATCACTGTAACATCCATGCGACCAGAGAGTTCATAGACGAAGTCGACCGTCTCGATGATCTTCGGCCCACGATCAATCAGATCTCCCACGAACACGATCGCATCGAACTGCCCCTCAGCTTGGTGAAGCAGTTCTTGTAGTTCGTCGAGACATCCGTGAACGTCTCCTATGGCGAGGACTCTTGGCATTACAGTAGGTCCATCAGTTCTTTCTGGAGGAATTCGATAGGGCCGCCAGCAGCGGCAACCTCTTCTTGATGACGGCACAGAGTTTCGGCCGCCGAACCTTGTGTCGTGGAGGCAGGAATCGAACCTGCAAGACCTTTCGGTTACGGGGTTACGGCCCGCTGAGCCCACCACACTGCTCAACCCACGAGAAGTCCGGCGAGATGGAATTGAACCACCGATCTTTACCCAAAGGGAACACTTTTACAGAGTGCTGCAAACAGAACCAACAGTTGCCTTCGCCGGATGAAGCTCGCCTGGATGAAGGACAAGCGTTGTCAACTATGTGACTTTTCCCTGTTGTTTAAAACAAAAGGGCAGGCACCGCGCATAGCGCGGCACCCGCACCTCCCTGTGAGTCAGCAGAAGCTCACGTGGTCTTCTGCCTCTCACCCAGTCAGACATATCTAGGCACTGACTGCACTGCCCGAGGGGGTTAACATTTGCACCCACAATAGATATAGCGCAAGAGGCTGCCACCGAACACAGCAACCAGGGCTGCCGTGCCGTTTGCGTTCACGATGTTGTGCGTGCTAGTGAACATGCGGGAGTCTCTTGCGAAGGACGCACGATTGCGTCGAGTGTCTGTATATAGTGCTTCTTGGTCCTGATGTCAAGAACTTTCTTGCTCAATCGAATGGTGTGTCCGTTGTGTCCATATCTTGACGATTCTTCCAAGCCTGATACAGATCCCCGAGATCTGAATTGAACCAGACTTCACATTGGGCGCCTGTCATATGCGAGAACCAGATGATACCGAACCGGCTATGGTAGTCACGGATTTCGTCTTCTGCGCCCTTGAATCGCAAAGCGAATTTGCTTGGATGCGTTGTGACACGAGCCCATACCTTCGCTTTATCGGCCCCTTGTGGCGTCGCCTTGAACTCGAATGTCTTGCGGCTTTTGAAGAACTCGAACTCGAACATCAGGCGAATTCGTACAAGACAATGATCAGGTAGAGGAAGAACAGGGCTGCGCTGACGGCCCCTGCTCCTGAGGCGATCTTTTCGACACGTGCCGCTACTTCAGCATTATCGAT
>Ga0209434_1001031_pt1 | contig 12756 bp, 20 predicted proteins | sample ETNvirnome_2_300_FD_184068 | JGI IMG/M metagenome (GOLD analysis project Ga0209434, IMG submission 184068) | Marine viral communities from the Pacific Ocean - ETNP_2_300 (SPAdes) (version 2) | ecosystem: Environmental > Aquatic > Marine > Oceanic | place: Pacific Ocean | collected 2013-06-22
CTTTGCGTTTCTCATACTCGTTACTTCTCGACCTGGATCTTGAACAACTGTTCACCCGGGTCTTGATCCATATCTGCCAATAGCTCGAACGTCATAGGCGTTCCTGAAAACTCCGCAGCCAGCGATATCGTGGTTTCCGTATCTCCGGTCCTCTTGGCTCTCCAGCCGTAGATCTGCAACAGCTTCCCGTTTTCCAGCACATGAGTAATTTGCAGAATGCCTTCGAAATCTGCCATCTGTCCACCGGCTCCGACTTCGATTACCGTTGCAGTAAAGTTGTAAATCACATGCACGGTATTGCCGTCTGGTATCGATCCGCCACTCACCGCCGCTACCGATCCGGTTGCTTCAGTTCCGGTGAAGTCTGTCCCTCTGACATATTCCACTGACCAGTCTGATCGCCAAACTTCAATCGTGCCAGTCGTAAACCCGCCTCTATCCAGCGTGATCGCAGTTGTCCCGACAAGTTTATGCTCTTCCTCGAACCGCATTACCTGCGAAGACTGCGTTGCTGTATAGTTGCTGGTCGCCAAAGTGTCCATTGATTCCCAATCTATCGCGTTACCTGCAACGAACCGATACTGTGCTGGTTTTAAATCATCCACGACAACCGAAACCGTTGCGCGTTCTCCGGTTCTCCGTGATATCGACATCACGCCGCCATCCTGCAATCCCTGTTGCACAGTTTCAAAACTATGCGTGAGCGCAGCTTGGCTCTTCATGCTTCCTAGACGTTCTCTCTGCCAGTACACCTGTACCGGCCCTATGGGCAATGTCTTTGCTACTGCTTGGCTCATATAATTGCCGTCCTATTCCATAGCGTGAAATTGACTCTCTTCATATAGGCTTCAAATTCTTCATCGTACACTTCTGGTATCATGCTTGCCAAAATAGCTCTCCATCCGCTTGAGGATGCTTTTTGATGCAACAGAAATACAATGCGATCAGAAATAGTCTCGTAGGTGTCTCCACCGTCTTTCGACCATATTCCAAACGCTAACGTCCCGCTGCTTACCAATAACGTCCTTCCATGCTCCTGACTCTGAATTACGTCTTCGATCTCGTATACGACGTATGGATATACGTTCGGCGTTATTGGACTCCGCTCGTAGAACGTTCGATATGCCGGTGCTACTGGATCATCCATATCGCTTAGATACTGTGCATCCGCTACCAGCAAGTCGAAAATCTCTGTCTTCACGGTCGTCCACTCTGCCATCTACCTGAACATCCTTGCTACAGCTATTGCCATTACTCGAAACCCTGCATCCTTGGTCTCGATAAGCGCAGGCCCCATAAAAGGAAATGCCCTTCGCCCCGTACGTCTTTTTCTTCTGGTGAAAAATCTCACAACATTCGACAATTTCGTTTCACCTTCAGAGCCAAATTCTACCAATGGAGCATATGATTCACTTGCCACAATTTGTCCGATAACCTCAGTCTGCGTAAACCGCACCGCTCTCGGTTGTATCGAGTTCGTAAGCTTTGCCGACCACGTAAAATAACGCTTATCAGCATGCGCTCTACGTTGTAGAGGCGTCAGGCTCTTTCCGCGCACGTGGTTTCGCTTGGCGTGATTTACTACCACCGACTGCCACACTTGCATTCCTGACCTGATCTCCGGCCGATCCAAGTCTTGCAGTTTCCGAAGGTTCTTTATCAGTTCCTCCGTTCCCTGTATTCGTTTCTCTGGCAAGTTCTTTCAACTCCTCTAGCGACCACCAGCGGTTCAGATAATACAACCTGTCCTCACCGGTCCTTTCAAGCTCATCAATATGTGCCTGCGTCAATCTTCCTGGCAACATTATCTTTTCACTACCAGTTGTGCATCGATTTCCTTGTGATCCTCGAAGTCGTCAACATTCAGCACTAAGTAGTAATCTGAATTCGCACTCTCGAAGATCCGATGCCCCACATCCACCGTACTGGTGAACGGGAAGAAAATCATATGCGTGGATTCTTTCACGAGCCCTTTCGACTCGAATCGATAGTTCCCACGCATGTTTTGAATAGTAACCGTTCCGCTGTAGACATCCGTCGCGCCTGATGCTATCGGCGGCTTTGCCGATATATCAATCGTTGCTGATTTTACGGTGATCGTCGAGGTCCGGCCTTCCAATACGTCTGAGATCATATAGATCGTATCTTCACGCCATCCCATTACGACGAATCCCCTACCAGCTCTTCGGTTTTCACACCGAGCTCACTCACATCATATGCGACATGACGGATGTCTTCGAACGGTTCTTTATCCGCAAGATCTTGATACGTCTTGCGTAATTCTGTTAATGCTCTCAATGCTTCGGTTTTGCTAACACTTTTGTTTCCCAACTTATATGACGTGATGTTATTCACATCAGCGAGAAGCGCTTCGATTTGAGTATCTACAAGCGTTATGATGCTAGCAACCGACATTGTTTAACCCGTTCCTAACGACTCAATAACGTACCGGTTTGTTACCGCTCCGGCGCCGCCCATGAATCCGGCCTTGAACCTGTTGATTACGTCTCGCTCAAACTCCTGGTCGTTCCCTGCTTTCGCTTGTTCCACCTGGAACGGGAAAACCTCAGTATAAACGAACTGCTTTTTGAACTCGCCGATATACCAACGTGTTGCACTTGCCAACTGATCGATATAGGGAGTTGCCACGACATTCATGCCGCTGTAGATATTCTTGATCCCTGCAGGCGACGTGAGCTTGACGTTCTGGTTGCTTCCGACAATACCCGATGCTATTGAGTTCAGCGCGATAGGAACGAGTATCGTATCCGGGTTGATCACCATCGGATCGCCATTCTCGTCTGTATACCCACCAAACAATGCAAAAGCCGGTGTAATGTCCGTCTCGTCCGTCAACACATCGGTAATCTGGTTATCCAGCGTTCCACCGGTAAACGGATCGTTCGACGTATTGGAATACAACGTGGTTGCGGTTCCGTTCGGTCGCCATGAAGCGTAAAGCCCCGTACTGGCGAACTCGATAATCGCATCCCAAATAAGCCGTTCTTGCTTCGCCCTGGTCGACTCACCAATTCGTCTGGCTCTGGCAATCATCTGGCCGGTCTGATCGAACTTGATCATCTCGGCAGTCAGGCTGATAATTCGGCCCCACTTGCGGTTCCGGATCTTGTGATTTTTCTCTGTGATCGATCCTTCCTGATACGACATGCCTTCAGGAACTTCCTGCGGGGTCATATCCTCGCCAAAGCCGACAATCGTATCGTCTTTCTGGCTCGAAGGAATTACCGTTACCAAGCCCATCGCTTGGCCTGTCGATTTCTGGTACGCTTGCTGAACTACCCTATTGATCAATGCAGAACTGATCTTCGGGAATGCGCTCGAAGACAGTGCCTCTCGCACTTCCTGTTCTGGGAACAAAGCATCCGCACTGAATCGTGCAAAGTTCGATATCTCGCTCTCAAGCTTCAAGCCCATAGCGCTCGGAAGCTGATTGATGATATCTGCTTCGTTCTGATCAAACTGGCCTTGCTCTATGAGCCTGACCATGTGTCGCCCGAAATCTCTTTCGGTTGGATAGCTCTCGTACACGTTTCGTAGTGAATCTCGTACTCTTATCATTTTCTACCCCTTAACTCGACGTTATCGTATTTTGAAAACGGCCGGGCAGAAACTCTACCAACAATTCCGCGCCAGTCACAGCAGCGATATTGTCCTGCGCACAAATAGCCACCACGTTTGTTCCGGTAATAAAAAGGTTCACCATGCCGCTTTTCACGGTCAATTCCTGGCTCCCCGATATTACAAATCCTTGTCCAAATGTATGCGTAGCCGCACTGGCTATCGTCATCTCAAAAACAGTTCCGTGACCGATTTCAATCGTCCTCAAAGGAAGTGCGGTCGGATCTGTCGCTGGTGAAGCGTCCATTGCCACGCCCACCAATGCAGTGGAATCCGCTGAAGCTGTTGCCGGGGTTATTTTCCCGCTCGACGTAAACTTCATCATGTCGCCCTGTTCTACCGCTATCGTTCCGGTCTTCGCAATAGAGCGGTCGATCATTGGACCCCATCTGTACCTATACTTGTTCGCCATTTTTAAGCTGGCTCCTCATAGGATTGGCCTAATGCCTCAACGAGCGTCTTGTCACCTTCCGGTGTTTCTTTCGACTCTTTCGTATCTCCGGCATCTGCATCTGAATTGCTTTCCTCGCCCATGCCGGTAACTTTACCAGCTGACTCAACAATCTTTTTCCGATCTTCGATTAGCGCCTGCATCTCTTTCTTGTCCTCGGCGCGAGAGAGACTTTCAAGAAAGGTTTTCGTCACAAAGGCGGTTGGAATCTTGGACTCCGTAACGAGATCCGTGATTTCTGTCTCACGAGTCCGTACGGCTTCCTTTACTTCCAGCGCGTCCTTGTCTTCCCGAAGTTTCTGGTTATCGGCAGTCAGCTTTGAAACTTGTCCAGTCAACGACTCGACTTGCTTCTCTACATCGGCACCGGCCTTGAACTCCGTGGCAAAAGCTTCGACCAGATCTGGCCTCTGCTCTCTCAGCTCTTGAGCTGTCAGTGAACCTATTTCCATAGATTCCTCCTGTTCATCGGGTTGCCCCTGGTCTTCATCTAAATTCTCGAATAGATTAAACGTGCTTCCAGGTTCGGTTACAATATCAGCACTCCGCATGCTGTATAGATCCATCACATCTTCCATTAGGTCCGCTTCATTAAATCTTTGCGGCCCGTAGGCATGTATCGAAGCTCCGATTTTATCGGCCATCTTTTCGACCATCGGTTCCAGCCATGCGGCATGTTGAGGTAAGTAATGCAGATCATCTCTCAGCACACCTTCCTCGTCGATTCGCGGGTGATCGTCCCACCAGCCAAGCACATCGCGTATATCGCGCACACCATTCCGGCTTTCAAGCTCCTCACGAGTGACATGGTTGATATAAGCCTTTTTGCCCTGTATGAGCGTCTTCGCACTCTCCATGGCTTTTGCCGTATATCGCCTGCCCTTCGCTCTGCGGTTCGTCTTGTTTCGGCTCGTTGGCCGTAGAACCGCGACTCCTTCGATAATACAATTTTCTTTATCAATTTTCGATTTCTCGAATTGTAACGCCTCTGCTAATTCCGTGCCTTTGTCCATATCAACTCCATCAGCTTCTGCGAACTTACCAATTTTATGCTGTCGTAACAACCGCTCTATTTTGCGTCTGATCTCAGTAGGCACAGTCATCGAGTTTCCGGTTCTTGCTCCACCTATCGCCGCGCTTATCGCACGCAAAGCGTTTAGGTTTACCGGCCCTGCCTGAGAAAATCTGCCTGTACTGGAATCAATACCACTGGATACGTCCGCTTCTCTGAATGGAAGTCTCCACGTTGTCACACGCTCTGGATCTCCCACCCATAGAAAAGCTGTCATGGGAAGTTTTGCCTTGTCAACGTTCTGCCAAGGTCGGTTGGAAACGTCAGCTTCTAAAATCTTCGCTACTTGATTTTCGAGAAACTGCGCGAACGCAAGATTGTTCGCGGCTTTGTCCATGATTTTACCATAGTTTGTGCAAGTGCATCGTCACCGGATCTACTTGCAAACGGCCTTCTTCACCATAGCCAATTATTCGGCGTTGTTCATCGTGCCGTCTCTCACCATAATTTTTCATGAGGTACGCTTCGACAGCTTTATAATACATCGCCTTTTCTTCTTGCCAGTCTTGCTTGATCTCTGCCTCTTTCTTCGTGATCTCGAATAGAATCTGCTTTCGCGCATTGGCCGGGTTCAATACTTCCTGCCAATTCATCTTGATTTCAAGATTGTTCTTACGAATCCGGTCCCAATTCTCGTTCTCGACGGCTTCCAGAAGTTCCATGCGTTCTCCATGGAGTCTCCTGATTGCGTTCGGGCCAGTATCGCTGAATCGATTTGCAAGGTCGCTGGCTATCTCAACTATGAGTGTGCCGTGTGGTAAGCTCAACCGTTTTTCTATCGCATTCGCCATTTCCGGTTTGATCTTGATAGATTTCTTGGTTGCTTTTTCCGTCTTTTGCTGTGCAACGTCCCTATCGACTGTTGCCGCTGCGTTCTCTGCCATTGTGCAGCTCCTTATCCTATAAGTATATCGCCTCTAAAGGGAGTGTCAAGTAATTCGTTTCTAAATACTCGATGGTTCCGATTCTGGCTCTGGTTCTCATAGAAACTCGTCGTTTATCTCGTCTGTAAAAAAGCAAAGACATTGAGGATGTGGGGTGTCCGGGGCTTCAGCCGGTAGATATACTCCCGGTCCCATCCCGTTATCCTGTGTTGCTAGTTTATTACAAATATCACAGCATTCATGTTCCGGTACCAGATTCCATTTGACACCTTTTATCCATTCCTTACTCTCAGCATACGCAACTGTTGCTAACCGATATGCACGATTCACTTCTGTCCGGATTATGCGCTCGGTATTCTTTGCCGCGCTTTTGTATCTCCCTCGTCCGGGTGGATTGTCCCTGAAAAACTGCTTCCATACATTCCTACGCATATCTACGTTCGGGAGTTGCAGGAATCCCCGTACCTGTCGCGCGAGCTCGTTAGATGTTATCCCTTCGAGATATCCGTTCACCATCAGATTCCGCATAGCGCTCAGATTCGTACTGTGTATATTCCATATCCTATCTGATAACTGGATACCTTTCGGCACTGTCCGAAACGCCTTCTCGACTTGATTGACGAGAACATTGAACTGCCCTTGCATCGAAGTCGGGCTATTCCCTACAAGCGGCCCTTGGATTGCCTTAGCGAATGGTGAAGCATTTTGCGCTGCCTGCCGTACCGATTCCCGCAATGCTCTATCTGTAGCCATCCCGACATCCCGAATAATCCCTTCGTTCAATATAGCGATCTCTTTTTCCAGCTCTGCGAGTAACCCGCTCAACCGACCAACTCTCGCCTCGGTACTATTTCCAATCGCGAGAATCTTCTTCTGGATCTTAGTGATGGCTTTCTGGTATCGCTTTATCGTGGATTGTACGGTGATATTCGCAAGCTGCCTTAGCTGTAACCTATTGGACAGGCCAAGCTGGTAGATCGTCTGTGCTGCAGGAAGCTCCTGCTCAAGTATTGCCTGTGCCGGTATCAGTTCAAGGTGCATCGTTTAATATCTACCCCTATCGTACTTAAAGAACTGTCTCGCACTCGCATATGTGCATACTCTACACTATCCTCGGTATCTTGAACGAATTTACCTTCTGATCCTGCATGCTTAACTACCTGACCACCGTGTTTTTTTATGTAAATCGGCGTTTCGTCTGTTGCTTTTACAAGTGCAATCATTTCGCTACCGGCTCAACACCGCGCTCCTCATCGGTTTCGGGGTCTGGCTCGGGTTCCTCGGTGGTGAACGGATCTTCTGGTTCCATATCGTCCTTTTCTTCCTGCTTCATAAGCTCCTGCTCATCATCGAAGTTATAGCCGAGAACCGCAGTCGCTGTACGTCTTGAGATAAAACGACTCGCTTCCTGGGATGTAACCGCCTGGGTCTCTTTCAAGATATCGTGAACTGCTACATCCGGGAACTGGATATCGCACTCGGTTGATACTCGCTCAGTTACCATCGTCACGTTTACTTTCGGCGTACCGTCTGGATTCATCTCGCCGGTTTCTTCCTCGACTTCCTTCGTGACGAACTCATTTACCAAGCCGCGCTCTATCGCTGTCTTGATCACCTTCTCATACATGACCTGATATTCATCCGCAAAGAAATCTTGCCAGTCCTCGAACTCCATAACGCCTGGGCCTTCAGCAACGAGAGTCGAAGCGAAATTGGCGTTTGATGCATCGGACGTAACCATGAACTCCGGGAATCCTACGCCTGCTGCCATGCCAAGCAGTAGCATCCGTCCATCGTGTTGAACATCCGCAGCTTGTAGATTCGGCGCAAGTAGATCGTATTCCACGCCCTTATTCACCGTCAGCACACTTACCGCCTCCGGTAGCCTTGCGTATGCCGTACCGTCAGGCGCCTTGAGTTTTGATGTCTCGTAGCCGGCTGCAATATTCGCGCTCCTGGTTGTGCCTGCCTGTACCTTCCTGACCAATCCCAACACGTTACGGATCTTGTTGAGCTTCATCCGGTCTTTTTGCCAATCCCGGTACATAGTCAAATCAGGTGCAATCGGCTCGTACATACTACGCCCTCGCTTTACATCCGAGTCGGCGTATATCTTCGTATGCTGCACTTCTTCTGCCGGTATCCTTGTATCTCTAAACCAGTATGCGAGAACGTCTTCGATATCTTGCGGATTCGTTTCTATGCCCCAGGACGCATTCCCTTGAACTTGCCCTTCTTCTGGATCTTCTGGCTCATTTATTTTCCGTGGGTCCATAAATCTGACAGCCAGCGTCGGCCCTACCTGGAAATAGCGAATGAAAGCCTCTCCGCTCCGCATAACTCTTCGCACATATTCCCGCTTCCTCTGGCCCCATCGATTCGTTTTCCAATACGTATCCCACGCCTCTTGCACATCTTCTTCCTCGGCTTTAGGCGAAATCTGGAATCCCCGGCCAACAACGTACTTTTCCACCAGCCTGACGATATTCCTTCCATGCGGTGTGCGGTAAAAGAACTCCTGCCCCTGGTTGTATAAATCTTCTGAATCAGAGGCGGTTATCTCGCGCGGGTTGTCTGGATCTCCACCCTCAATGCCTGTCCACTGAGATGCGTCGGGATCTTCGAACTGTTTTTTTAATCGTGGGTCAGGTGATAGAGCGTCTATAAGCGTGGTTGTTTCAAGTATCTGCAGCTTTCGTTGTGCTGTTTGCAGCTCTACTCTCTGCGTTCTTTGCTCGGCTCTCTGTTTGAATACTTCTCGAAGTCCCATTGTGGCTCTCCACTAATTCGACTCCATCCTGCTCAAGTGCTTCGTTTTGCACATCCATCGTAGCAGTACGGATTCGGTCGATCATCTCAACGGCTTCATCTTTATCGAAGCCATTTATTTCTATGATTTGCTCGTCATCTTCATAGCGAACTTTCTTCTTCATCGTTCTTTATCCTAAGCGATTGCTCGTACGATCTTACGAATGGTTTCGCCGTCATCTGTAATAGATAATGGCGGTATTACTATCCAGTGCGTCACGCGACGTCTTGCTATCGTATCCCCTGGATCATCTCTGCTATTATCACACCAGAATGGCCTATGCATTCCGTAGCAAATTCTCCCGTTGAATAAATCGCCATTCTCATATCTCGCCAATACATCCTCATGCGGTTCCGGCAATTTCTCATCTACGTTAATCCATGCCATCATCAATACCCCACTCTGCCTATTTTAGCCGGGTCTTGCATATCTATCTCGAAGCTTATGCCGCACTCTGGACAGGTAACGCCGAATCCATCATTCCCGTCGACTACCTCTACAGTGCTGCGCTTTTTCTTATCATGCAACTTGAATGCCTTGGGGTATAGGCTCCGGTCTGTGATATCCCCGCGCTCTATTGCCGCCATGATCACCGTTTCGAACTTATCGCCAACCTCAATCGGGTTTGTTCGCTTTTCCTTCGTGATAAACTCATTCCCCATATACTCGTTCAGTAAGTCAGGCCCAAACCGATGACCTCCAGGAATCTCGACCAAGAACCGCTGCAAGAACGGGAAGCTCGCCCATATCTCTGCCCATGTCATGTACATGGCGCCGAATACCGATACGCTTATTATTTCCTGTGTAGGCATTTCATACTCCTTTATCTGAAACTTGTAGTTTAGCCATTATAAATCTCCTCGTTCTTCCATCAAATCCAACAACTTTTCCCATACCGTCCTGGATAGCAATGCATTCTCTGCCTGCCCAAATACCTCGTAGCCGATATAGGCGTTCATCTTCTTAATATTCCACAGCTCACCTGGAATGCGAAACATTGCTAATACCTCAGGCCAGTGCATCCCAATATCACTATTATCGAAACACATATGCCCGCGAATTACCACTCCGGCATATATCCCTTGCTTCTCGATCTCTCTTGGCATTAGTGTATCTTCCCTGCATGTTCCGCGGCTATTTGCTCAAGGAACTCATAATCATACGCCCCCTTCGGCACGAACCACGACCATGTTTCCGTTTTTAGATCCTCAGCCAATAAGCACTTCACCATGATCTGATATCCTAAAGCGCACTCAGGGACTAATCTGGCATCCAGCATAATTAGAGGTGTTCCGCTCGGAGTAGCGCCAGTACTCGACAGGAACCCTTCTGTACTTCTCACGAAGTCGAGCATACCTTCATCAGGTTTCTCGGTGAAATATTCATCCCAATAATTACTGGCTACTTTGCCCATCTGTCTCTCCGGTAAACACTGAAACATTGTTCGATACATAAAGCTCGCCTCTGCGCTCAGCTTCATCAAGAATCTTCTCGATCTTCTCACCACCGCGATAGGCAATGCTCTCGCCAATCTTCACGAGCTCGTATCCCATGTACTCATTGATCTTCTCGCACACGATAAGCTCGTTCGGGCCGTAGAACTGGTGCATTATAGGGAACACTGTAGATAGCTCTTTCGGTCGAAAATAGCATTCCCCTCGTACGTATATCGGGCCTGTGCTGTTGTCTTCGCTATACGTCATTATTTCACCTTCTCATGTATTGGAGTCGCATTCATTACATCTCTTTTATCGTTATGCGCTCGACCTTGTGCCCAGCACAGTCACAAGCATAGGCAGAGATTTTATCCCTACGTACTTCGCATTCATAGCAATACCAATCTTCTTCTTCCACCTCTACGTATGTCGCTCGACTTATCCCGGTGGGGTAATCAGGCCACGGCCAAGCATCTACGGCCATTGGCTTCTTTCGATATTTCACGCATCGCCCCTTCGTCTTGCTTCGTCCACAATCGCCTGCATCGCCCCTGAGCTGATACGCTGGCCGACTATGACTCTGCTCACGTATTTATTCATCGCGGCGACATCCCATCTGCCGTTCTTCATATTGCCTTCTATGTGATTGTAAAATCTTTTCAGTACTGGATGGTCGTTGAATATCTCGATAGGTGTGAAGTACGGTACCTTGTCGATAAAGATACATCCTTGCATTGCGTCCATTCTGTTAATATGCCTCCGTTTTCTCGCTAATTTCAATACCTCGTTTACAAGCTCAATCGTAATCGGCCCTCCTCGTGCTACTGCTTCTCGGCCGAGATACATATTGAAAACCATCCTGTTGAACCGTGGGTCTATCCATAACGAAATCTCACTGACATGCTTGAGGAACTGCTGCAAGAATGGTATCCGGGTCAATGCGTGAAGCACCGACTCGCCGTCGTATATCTTGTACTTGTTCCAATATAGCCGCTTCATTCTTTTAACTCGTATTTGCCGTATTCGTGATGATAGCATCTGTCCTCGTTGCGTGAACTCTGCCCTGTGGGGCCAGGCATATCGTCGAGCCTGCTGCACTCATCTCGGCAACTCTTCTCTGTTGCGTGGGCGCTCTTGACTTCCTCATAAAGCGGGTCCCAAATCACGTAGACTTTCACCGTTTCCTCCGCGACATATCTTCCAGGCTACCTATCAGCACGTATACCCACATCATCAACGGCACGCCTATGCCCAAAATAATCGCAATCGCATCGCGTTCATCATCCCTTTGCCAGTGCTGCTTCTTCCATAGCCTCTACAGCCAGATCTATCGGTGTAAACATCGCATATCCTAATGAGTCGGCTTTATCCGGTGACCGGCCCATACGCTTCTTGAAGTCGTCCTTTGACTCCATCTGATATAGCCCCTTGCTGTTGGTTTTGTACTTCGTCCCGGTAAGCTCTTCGATCAAAGCGGGATCGTCGGGAATCGATATCGTATTCCCATACTCATACTGCTGCTGGAACATATCCCGGAGGTTGAACCAGATCTCGGTTTTCAGGTTCGTATACTTGCCCTGATTCTCCACTGTCGGCCTCTCTGATACCGTGAGCCCTATCACTGGCTGTCCCAACTCAGCAAGGCGGTCAAATACCCCGGCGCCAACTCCGATGATATCTACCTTTACGATCTCGGTACCCATGACTTCGTGCATCACCATTCCTGTCGTTTGCATCGTGTCTTCTTTCGCCCATGTATGCTGCCAGTAGACCATCCCGCCGCTTCGCTTAGTGAGTACCGTCAGATCATCGCCAAACCGCGCTACATCCAGACCGTATTCAGCTTTCCGGTACGGATCGACCTGAGCTTCTATAGCAGATTCGATCCACTTCAACGCTATCAGATCATGCACACTCTCAAGCGAGAACTCGCCCCATACCTTCGTCTCTATCGTATGCGGTTCGGTATCCTGCCAGTCATCTATCCGATCCACCATCCATTTCGCAGATGTGATCTGAATCCTCTTTGCCTTCTCTGCCGGCCACTCGGTTCCATGCTCCGGTTTCCCATACTCGTAGAGCTTCGTATTGATACGGTTTCTATATTCGGGGTATTCGTCAGGATCGATAAATGGCGAGTCCATTGCAGAAAGGTGGATGCTGCCCCATTTCCCTCTGTCCTTCTCATGGTGCCGCCGGAACTCACATTGTTGATCTGCGCCGTCCGTCGTGGATATCTCAAGCGCCCTGGTGAATCCTCCGGTGAACGAAGCGTCTACTGCCTTACAAACCCACGGTGGCAATCCCTTAGCCTCGTCGAGAATCCATAGCACTCTTGACGCATGCACGCCTTCTGCGCTGGTTTGATTGTCGGTTGAAAAGCCCATCATGAACCAATCTGGCGCTATTTTTACGTTGAGCTGTAGCGAGTGTCCGTATAGATGCCCTCCGCACTTCTTGTATAT